>JAEEGL013720312.1_pt1 | contig 15275 bp, 12 predicted proteins | sample 9134231 | NCBI WGS metagenome assembly JAEEGL01 (sample SAMN16246548, study PRJNA631951) | gut metagenome | biome: gut microbiome; feature: rumen; material: fiber-attached | host: Bos | place: Iran: Karaj | collected 2018-10 | reverse complement strand
GAATACTTTGCACTATTTATAGACAAATAGGGCGATATTATTTGACACAAAATTATAATTTTATTATTATTAAAATAGGAGTGATAATATGGCAGATACTATGGTATTAAATACTACAAATATGACTAGTATATGTTCTAATTACAAAAGTAAAGTTAGTTCAATCGACTTAGCAAGCGTAGACGTAACTGCAATTTTTGAACCATTTACAAGTGTAGGAGTACTAACAAGCTATGTTCCTAGCTTAAAAGATGCATTAAAATCAATTCAAGATAACTGTACTTCTTTGATAAGTATATTAGAGAACTTAGTTAGTACACAAGAAAACATCGACAATGGAGCTGCAGATGGAGCCGGAAGTGGATACTTCAACGATTATGGTTCTGGAAACGGAAACGGAAGCGGTTCTGGAAGTGGAAGTCACAGCAGTGGAGGAGGACAATCTTCTGGTGCAAACAATAACCAACAATCAGTTGGTATTGCACCTACAATTGATCCATCATTACAAACACTTGCTACAGAGCCTGGATTCATGCAAAGCTTAATGTCAATAGCAACAACTTCACCATCAACTATAACTAGTGAAGAAAGAGCATCATACTTAAAAGAGTTATTAAAGATTAAGAATCAAAATAATGGAAATGTTACAAGTATAATTGATGCAACTGATCCAACAGTATTACAAGCTTACTTACAAAGCATACTAAATGGAGAGTTACCAATTACTAATGTTGCTCAAAGTGTTACATTTGATATATTACAAAGAATTGCAGCTGAAAATAATATTGAATTAACTGAATTATTTAAGACTGAAAACTTAAATGATATTAGAGCTAAAGTAGATGAGTTATCAGAAGAGTATATTACATTATTTAATAGTAACAATCTTAAGACTGATTTACTTGCTGTATACGATGGTACAGTAGCTGATGTTAAATCAGATGACTTCATATCTAGCGTTAGAACTGCTTTAGATATTATAGCTCTTAATAAAGATACTTCTGCTGAAAGTATTCTTGCTGAAGAACAGTATGATTCATACTTAAAAGAAGAAATAGGTAAAGTAGCAGAGGCATTATCAGAAATTAGATTAATGGGTACTAAGAGTAATGACGAATTTGTAGCAGCTCTTACGACATTATTTGGAACTAATACAGAGTTATTTACTCCTACAGGGGAGGCGAGTTCATAATGACTATTATTAAAATAAATTGTGAAAAAGTTCATAAACAAGGAGAGTCTTATGTAGATTATTCTGAACAATTAAAGACTACTAAGAGTACTCTTACAGATATTGGAACTGGAATAAGAGAAGCATGGACTAGTGATGAAAATGTTAACTTCTTAGCTAACTTTGATGATCACGTTAAGTATATGGACAACTTTATTAACTTTATTGATAATAAAGGACAATTATTAAAGACAACTAGTGATAAACATGACGAATCTGAAAAAGAATTTATTAATCAAATGGAAAGAAGTGATTTAAAAAATGAGTATAGGAATTGATACTGAAAAATTAAATGCACAAATAGATAAGTTAGAAAAAACTAAAGCTAATCTATCTACTATTTTCCAAAATGTTAAGACAGATACAACTAAATTAAAAGATGATTGGGATTCTAAAGCATCTGCAGTTGTATATGAAGAATTTGATAGATTTGATAGAGCATCAGAAGACTACATAAAAGATTTAGAAGGGTTTATTAGTTATCTAAAGAATGCTGTTAATCAAAGCTATGAAGATTATGAAAAGAAAGAAAATGAATTAATAGATAATAATATTGCTACTAATTAGAAGGAGGATTTATGGCAGTTACAATTGATCAAGAATTATTAACGTTTGATGAAAAGCTTAAGACTGCTATAGGCTCTGTTAGTAGTTCACTTTCATCACTTTCAGATAAACTTAATAGCTTAAAATCTGAAAATTCATCATTTAGTAGTGATGTTAGTGCAAACTATGAAGGTGCGGGTAAACAGACAGCAATTAATACTTTTACGTCTTTAAATTCAACTATAGATTCAATATCACAAAGTTTCACAGAAGGGCCTTTAAAAGTAATCAGCGAATCTAATGATTTATTATCTAAGATCGCTGAGCTTAAAACATTAAAGGATGAGATAGATTCACTTGAAAGTGAAAAGTCTTCTCTTGGTGGTAAGTGGAGTACTTCTAGTGGTAAATCAGAAAGTGAAGTATCATCACATAATAGTAAAGTAGATGAAGTAGAATCTAAGATTAGTCAAAAGGCAACTGATTTCGAGACTAAACATAATGAAGCTAAAAGTAAATTAAATGCAATAAAGGCAATTAATCCAACTATAACTATTGCTGAAGTAGAACAACCAGCACAATCAGAAATACCTGAAGAATTACTTGCAGATATTTCTAAGTTGCAACCTGGTACATATAATACTTTATCTTACACAGGTAAGAATGGAAGAACTATTAAATATAGTATCTATGTTCCTGCTACAGCATCTACAACTACTGGACTTCCAGTCCACTTATATATGGGTGGTAGTGGAGAAGTAGGAAACATGAATGCAGGAGGACTTGCTAAACTTCTTAAAAATGGACAACAAAGTAATGGTATAGTTATAGTTCTTGAAGCTTCAGCTGGAAATGACTATACTAGACCAGAATATCTAGAAACAGCAAAAGAATTAACTGATAAAGTAGTAGCTACATACCAAGCTGATCCTAAGAGAATATCTATAAGTGGACACAGCTTAGGTGGAGCAGGATGTTTACATATGGCAGAGAAATATCCAAATTACTTCTCTATAGTTGCGCCAGTATGTGGATATAACTCAAATAGAGGTAAACAATCAGGAAGTTCTGAACAAGGATATCAAAACTTATCACAAGTTAGAATTCTTGGTTATTTAGGACAAGGAGATACAAACTCAATTAACTCAATGAGGACTTTATATAGTAAGATTAAGAACGCTGGTAATATGAGTTTAATCACAATACCAGGTGGACATAGAATTCAGTTCAAAGTATATGGTGAACAAGTAGAAATAAACGGAAAAACATATGCCAACTTACTTGAATACTGTTTGGCACAATCAAAAGCATAACTATTGATAAATAAAAAAATAACATATATATTATATATATGTTTGTTTTTGCCCCTTAGCCAAGCGGTAAGGCAGGAGACTCTGAATCTTCGACACATTAGTTCGAATCTAATAGGGGCAGCCATAATGATATAAACTCCACATAGGAGTTTTTTTCTTGAAAAAATAAGCATATGCTGATATAATATGCTTGTAATGAAGGAGGCAATTTATATGACATACTTTCCAACAATAATCATGTATGTTAATAAATAGCCATGTCTCTATTATAAAAAAATAATATAGGCATGGCGTTTTAAGCGTGCCTATATTCATAAAATCATATGAATATAGGTTCATATGATTTTTTTAATGAAAGAAGGATAATTATGATAGAGATAAATTTTAATAAAGTATATAAAAATTTTGGTTTCGGTGATGTGCTTAAAGGAGTCAGTTTCGAAGTACAGACCGGAGAAATAGTAGCACTTGTCGGTAATAACGGAGAAGGAAAATCGACAATACTAAATATAATAAACAAAGACGAAAAAGAAACTAGTGGATTAGTCACTATTAGAAATGGTTCAAAGATAGGATATCTTAAACAGATAATAGAGAAAGATGACGATACCACAGTAGAAGATATTTTAAATAACAGTTTAAAAGAAATATTTGATATAGAGCAAAGACTATTTGATTACGAATTAAAGATGGAGAATGCTTCTCCTGAAGAGTTAAACAAGATAATAGTTAAGTATACTAATCTTCAAGATAAGTTTATTCAAAAAGATGGTTATAGCGTTCATAAAAAACTAGGTAAGATTATTAAAGGTTTTAAGATAGAACATTTACTTAAGACTAAATATAATAATTTATCTGGTGGAGAGAAGAGAATAGTAAGCCTAGCTAGTTTAATACTAGAGAATCCGGATATTCTCCTTTTAGATGAGCCTACAAACCACTTAGATATAGATACTCTTGAATGGTTTGAAGATTATTTAAAGAGTATTAAGAAGACAGTATTAATCGTATCTCACGATAGATATTTCTTAGATAGAGTTGTTAATAAAATTATTTACTTAGAAAACGGTGAAGCTGAATTATATTTTGGTAACTATAGTTATTTTGAAGAAGAAAAAGAAAAGAGAATAATGATTGAATTCGAAAACTATAAGAATCAACAAAAGAAAATTGAAGCTATGAAAGAATCAATCAAGAGATTAAAAGAGTATGGTAGAAGAGCATCACCATCAGGTGGAGAGATATTCTTTAGACGTGCTGCATCTATTCAAAAGAGACTTGATAAGATGGATGTTCTTGAAAAGAGAACTAACTCTAAAGATATCAATTTAGACTTCAAGATAGATAAAAGAAGTGGTAATGAGATATTAAGAATTAGAAAGAAAGATCTATATATTGGAGATAGATTACTAATAAAAAGAATATTTATGGATGTAGATTATAAAGATAAAGTATGTATTATCGGACCTAATGGTAGTGGTAAATCTACTCTTATAAAGAATATAATTAATAACTATAATGAAGGTATCGAAGATGAAAATATGAGATTAGGTTCTAATATAAAGATTGGATATATTCCACAAGAGATAACTTTTGAAGATCCTAATAAAACTATTTATGAATATGCAAGATACATATTTGATGGAGAAGATAACTTACTTAGAAGTAAATTATTTAACTTCCATTTCTTCGATAATGATCTATCTAAAAAGATAGGAGTCTTATCTGGTGGAGAGAAAGTAAGACTTAAGTTATTTGAACTGATTCTTAAGAACTCTAATTTCTTGATACTAGATGAACCTACTAACCATATAGATATAGAAACTAGAACAGTACTTGAAGATGCTCTTAAGGCTTATCAAGGAACTATACTATTCATATCTCATGACAGATATTTTATAAACAAACTTGCTAATAAGGTTTACGATATTAGGAATAATGAGATAAAATTATACTTAGGTAATTATGATTACTATAAAGAGAAAATAAAAGAGGTATTATGAAGAAAACAGTAGTGATTTTAATATTGGTAATAATTGGAATATTCACTATATTTACGCTTTTATATGCATTTAAAAGTGTTTATATTACAAAAAATCCAACTTATGATATAGAAGTCTATACTAATGCTCATATGAGTGATTATGATAAAGATGTAGTAGAAGATATAGAAATAGATACTAATACTTTAGGCAGTTTTAAGATAATATATGAGTCTAGTAGTGGACCTAAAAGAGTAACTGTTAATATAGTAGATACTACAGCACCTACTGTAATGATAGGTAACAATTACAATCATATTATTGGAACTAATTTTACCATTAAAACTGATACTGTTTGTGTAGATAATTACGATAGAGCACCTAAGTGTGAAGTAATAGGTAACTATGATTTAGATAAATTAGGTACTTATAAAGTTAAATATAGAGCAGAAGACTCTAGTGGTAATGTATTTGAAAAGACCTTTAATTTAAATGTCGTAGAGAAAAAAGATACTAAACCTGTATATATGCCATTTAAAGAAGTAAAAGAAAGAGTTAATAAAGCTGGAGGAAAACTATTAATAGATGTATCTAAGTGGGAGAGCTATATCGACTGGAAAATTGTTAAAGAAAGTGGAGTAGATTATGCTTTTATAAGATTAGGTACTCAAAAATATAGTACGGATGAATTAATCTTAGATGAATTCTTTGAAAGAAATTACAGAGAAGCAAAAGCACATGGTGTCAAAGTAGGAGTTTATTTCTTTACTTATGCTAAGAATAAAGAAGAAGTTCTTAAACATGCTGACTTCGTACTAGATCATTTAAAAGGAAAAGATCTAGAACTAGGAATAGCGCTAGACTGGGAGTGCTGGGATTTATTTAATAATATGAGTATAAGTATTCACGATTTAAATGACTTAGCTCAAGCATTTATCGACAAAGTAGAAGATAAAGGATACAAATCACTTCTATATAGTAGCAAGAACTATCTTGAGACTGTATGGGATGTAGATACTGATATATGGCTTGCTCATTATACTAAAGAGACAAACTATAAAGGTAAGAAATTAATCTGGCAATTCGATGATAAAGCATTAGTACCTGGAATCAGTAGTGATGTAGACGTTAATGTTTATTATGGAGAATAAAATATAAATATATTTAATAACTTGAAGAATTCGTAATAATATGATAGAATTACGTTGTTACTTCGGTAATTAAATATATTTTATGGCCTGTTGGTGAAGTGGCTTAACACACTGCCCTCTCAAGGCAGCATTCATGGATTCGAATTCCATACAGGTCACCATTAGAAATGAAGTCCTTATTTATAAGGACTTTTATTATATATAAACATACATTCGATTAAAAGTTCTAGAAGGCTTGACTTTCTAGGCTTTTTTTGTTATAATAGCGACTTGTGTTTAGGGGGAATTGTGATATGGAATTTAATAGAAAAGACGCAATGAGTAGTCAAGAGATTAAAAGATTTATTTATTTCTTCGAAAATGGTATTAAAGTAAATGCAAATAATAGAGAGACTTATGCTAAAGAAAATAAGCTATCTAAAGCTATAAGTATCTACGATGGTGACTTAATTGCTGTTAGAAAGATTTACGAATTATCTAAACTTTATAAAGATGGAGAATCACTTAGAAAAGCATTCAAAAGACTTGAAAGATATAATGACGATGAATTCTTAGGATATTATTGTCAAAAGATAGATGAAATGGCAAGTTATCTAGATAGTGCTAAAGAAAAGGGATTAATTGAGGCTTCTAAAGAGTTAGTTGAGCATGAAGATTATTTTGATAATCACGATGTAGCACAAGATTATTTAGAAAGATACAGAATGTCTAAAAAGATATTTACTGATGAAATATTAGATGAACTTGGAATATCTCAATTAGATTTAGACTATTTCGTAGAAATTGGAGAAGCTACAGATCATTATCTTGAAATTATTTATACTGAAAAGAAATTTGAAAATCTTAGAGAAAGAAAATACCAAACAAGAAAGAAACTAGATGAAATGTATAAAGGAATTACGACAGGATTCACTAGTGACGGAATACCATTTGATGAACTTGAATGTATGAATTTATTACCATTTAAAAATCAAAAACAATTAGAAGAATTATTAGGAGACTTTGGAGCTAGAAATACTAGAGCAATACCTACAAAGATTGAAAACTTATTATATGCAGTAGATCCAGATAAAGCTGGTACTATATATGCTTATATGTACTATAAGGGATTGCTTCCTAATGTTGAATCTCATGTAACTGAAAACGATATTAGAAAAACAAAAAATATTGTTAATGGTCATGAAGTAACTAAGGAACAAAAAGAAACTATTATCAAGTATATGAGAGTTAGAAATACTCCAAATTATCCTAAAGCAGTAACACTTGTAAGAGATAAAGTACTAAGTGGGAATATATTCTACGATGAAGAAGAAAAAGTATTAAAGATGAAGAAATAATTCATCTTTTTTATTTTGTAATTATAATTAGCAAACTATGTTGACAAGTGCTAATACAAGTGATAGTATTAACAATGAGGACTAAAAGAAAGAAGGAATACAAAGTGAAAAAGAAAGAATTTAAAGCTGAATCAAAAAGATTATTAGATTTAATGGTAAATTCTATATATACTAACAAAGAAATCTTTTTAAGAGAGTTAATATCTAATGCTAGTGATGCTATAGATAAGTTATATTTTAAATCTCTAACAGACGATAAAGTAAAAATAGGTAAAGATGAATTCTATATAAAAATAGATATAGATAAGAAAAAGAAAACACTTACTATTACTGATAATGGTATAGGTATGAGTGAGAAAGAATTAGAAGATAATCTAGGTACAATTGCTCAAAGTGGATCATTATTATTCAAAGAAGAGAACAAAGAAAATACTAACGATATAATTGGTCAATTTGGAGTAGGTTTCTATTCAGCATTTATGGTAAGTAAAAAGATCGAAGTATTAAGTAAGAAATATGGAGAAAAGACTGCTCATAAATGGGTAAGTAGTGGTAAAGATGGATATACTATCGACGAAGCTAAGAAAGATGAAGTAGGTACTATTATTACTCTACATATCAAAGATGACGATGCTGAAGAAGATGGTGAAAAATATAGTAAATACTTAGATGATTTCACTATCGAAGGATTAGTTAAGAAATATAGTGATTATATTAAGTATCCAATTAAGATGGATATAGAGCACGAAGAAGAAGGAAAAAAACATACTCATGAAGAAACTCTTAACTCTATGGTTCCTATCTGGAAGAAAGATAAGAAAGATGTTAAAGATGAAGACTATGATATGTTCTATATGGATAAGTTCTATGACTATCAAAAGCCTTTAAGAGTAATCAATACTAAAGTAGAAGGTACTTGCAGTTACAATGCATTATTATTTATACCTAAACAAGCGCCATATGATTTCTATACTAAGGAGTTCCAAAGAGGATTAGAATTATATTCTAATGGAGTTCTTATAATGGAGAAATGTGAAGACTTAATTCCAAATCATTTCAGTTTCGTAAAAGGACTTGTAGATACTCCAGATGTATCACTTAATATATCTCGTGAAATGCTACAACAAGATAAACAATTAAAGACTATTGCTAAAAGCATAGAGACAAAAGTTAGAAAAGAACTTGAGACTATGCTTGAAGAAGATAGAGAAAACTATGAAGAGTTCTTCAAGACATTCGGTATGAATATCAAGTTTGGTATCTATGATGGATTTGGAACTCATAAAGATCTATTAAAAGACTTAATTATGTTCTATTCATCAACAGAGAAAAAACTAGTAACATTAAAAGAATATGTTGAAAGAATGAAAAAAGGACAAGATAAGATCTATTATGCATGTGGAGAAACTACTGATAAGATAGATTTACTTCCACAAGTAGATGCAGTTAAAGAAAAGGGATTCGAAGTATTATATTGTACACAATACGTAGATGAATTTGCTCTTCAAACACTTGCTGAATACGATGGTAAGAAGTTTGCAAACGTATCTACTGAGAACCTAGATCTTGAATCTGAAGAAGAGAAAAAAGAAGTTAAAAAGTCTAATGAAGAAGCAAAAGGTATGTTTGATAAGATGAAAGACATACTTAAAGATGAAGTTAAAGATATTAGATTTACTAAGAAATTAAAGAACCATCCAGTATGCTTAACTAGTGAAGGACAAATAACAGTAGAAATGGAAAAGGTAATAAATGCTATGCCTACTGATGAAACTGTTAAAGCAGAAAAAGTTCTAGAAATAAATGAATCACATCCTATTGTTAATAAGTTAAAAGACTTATATGAAAACGATAAAGATGAATTAGAAAAATATACTAAGATACTATATGCAGAAGCAAGATTAATCGAAGGACTTCCAATTGAAAATCCAACAGAAATTAGTAACTTAGTATGTGAATTATTATCGAAATAAAAATAACCTCGTTAATACGAGGTTTTTTATATGTCTTTTTATCAATATATGATAAAATAATAATAGATTATAAGAGGTTAGATATGGTAATTGAGATACTTAATGAATATGATTCAGAACTTGTTAGTTTAATATGTGAATCATTTAGTGAAAATGTAGAAACAATTAATATAGAAGAAGCTAAGAAAAGAGGAGTTAGATTTCTTTGTGCTAAGATTGATAATACTATCGTAGGTAACGTTATGATTACTACTAAGTATGATGCTGTTAAGAATAAAACTTCATTTTATTTAGATTATGTATGTGTAAAAGATTCATATCAAAATAGAGGAATAGCAAGTAAGCTTTTAGAAGAAGTTGAAGCTTTGGCCAAGAGAGAAAATATATCTAAAATACAACTAACTTCTAATAAAAGAAGAGAAGCAGCAAGATATTTATATCAAAAATATGGATATAAAATAGTAGATACAGATATATTTGTTAAGACAATAGGTGAATAAATGAAAGTATATAAAAGAAAATTAAAATGGAAAGACAAAGTAAATTGGCGTAAAGTAATACTTCTATTCTTTATAGTAGCAATAGTAGGTTTCTTAATACTTTTTTACATCGTAGGTAGTGGAACTGAGCTTAGAAGGGCAATAGGTACTTCTGTTATGATATCGCTTCTAATAGCAATATGTAATATTATTTCTAGCGTTATTTATTACGATGATTTCATAGTTTTAGTAGATAATAAAAATAAGTATTTGTTATGCAATCAGGATGAGAATTTTTTCTTTGATGCAAGTGGTAATGCTAAGAGAGTTAGAGATTACGATACTGATGATAAAGCAATAGATGCCTTTAACAACCTAGAAAAAAATATTGGAATTAATATTTATCTAATTGATAAGTATGATATTATTAAAGTAGATAATAAATATATAAAAGTAAAAGTAGAAGGTACTATTAAGAAATGGGATCGTAAACTAGTAAAAAGAAGATGTGAATATTTTCTTATAGAAGAGAAAGAAGAGAGAATTGTTACTATAGATAATAGATTTGATAAATATGATGAATTAATAAAGTTATTTAAATAATTGGAGAGTGATTATTATGTTAGATACAAAAATATTAACTGATAATGGAGTAAATTTACAAAAGAGCTTAGAATTATTTGGAGATATGGAGACATATAATGAAAGTATTAAAGACTTTCAGACTGAGTTAAAAAGCAAAATAGATTTAATAGAGAAATATAAATCAACAAGTGATTTAGCAAACTATGCTATACAAGTTCACTCATTAAAATCAGATGCTAGATATTTTGGATTTGAAAAGTTAGGAGATCTAGCTTTTGAACATGAACAAAAGAGTAAAGCTAACGACATTTATTATGTATCAGAGCATTACAATGAACTAAAACAAGAAGCATACAATGCTGCTAATATCGTAAATGAATACTTAGGAGTAGATTCTCCTAAATTAGAATTATCTAAAGCAACTAATGACAAAGATAAATCAATATTAGTAGTAGATGACTCAAATGTTATTTCTACATACTTAACTAATATCTTTCAAAATAATTACAACATTATAATTGCTAGAGATGGTGATGAAGCAATTGCAAAACTAAGTGATCCATCATTGAAGATAAAAGTTATGTTACTTGATTTAAATTTACCTACAGTAAATGGATATGAAGTACTTAATTATATGAAAACAAATGGTATTAATAATGTTAAAGTAGCTATAGTTACTGGAAACGACTCTAAGACAGTAGTTGAAAAGAGTAAAGGACTTAACGTAGGCGTTATAGTTGAAAAACCTTTCAATGAAGCAAGTATTAAAAGTGCTGTAGAAAGATTAGAGAATCCAATCGAAAAACTATAATTACTAATTAGTAGGAGGGTGATGTGTATGAAGGAGGCTATGACTGGACTTGGAAGAGCAGTCGTAATTATCTTGATTCTTTTGGTTGTTATGAATATTGCAAAAGGATTTATGCGAGATCCAAATAAGAAAGAAGAAGTAATTATCAATCCATCTATAGTGGATGATAAAGACGAAGATGATGGCAAGAAGAAAAATCAAGATTTTGATAATGATTATGATTATGAATCTATTTACGATAAATATAACTTTAAGACATTAGAAGGTTTCTATGGAAATGATTTTAAAAAGTTATATTATGATAAAGCTGATTTTACTAATGAATATTATTTATATTTAAGTGTAATCAATCAGACTAGAAATAATTATATATTTGTATGTAATAATGATTTTTCTATTAAAGAAAGCGACGTAAATAATAAAATTAAAGAGTTATTTGGAAACGTTAACTATACTCCAACTTCATATACTTCTAGTGATAAGTCTTTTTCTATAACTTATAATGAGAAAAGTAAGAATTATACAATTAAGACTAGTAAATGTGCTGGAATTCTTCCATATACTAACTATATAGAAACTAAATATTTAGGTGGAATACACAAAGATAATACAATTGAAATATATGAAAATGCTTATTATGTAAGCTATGTTAAAAAAGATGGCCAATATAGAGAAGTACTTCATAAAGATGTAACTGAATATTCTAGTGAAGCATTATCTCAAGGTGAGAATTCTTTCGCTAAGTATAAACTAATATTTGAAATAGTTAATAACAGTATTGTATTTAGAAAAGTAGAGTCAGTATAAAATTAAACTTAGATATTGAAATTATAAGTATTTTGTAATATAATCATTCTTATCGTGAAAGCAAATGAGGAAGACGAAATAGTAATATCTTCAAAGAGAGTTCTTAGTGTGGTGAGATGAGAACAAGTAAAAACTATTTAGATCACTTCCATATGTGTTTTATGGATAAGATAAAAACGGTAACGCGTTATAGTTTTGAGTGCATAGATTAATCTATGAAATAAGGTGGTAACACGGTTAGAATCGTCCTTTGATTTTAACTGTGTTTTTTTATTTAAAAGGAGGGTTATTATGACTAAATTTAAAGAGTTAAGTAAAGAGAAACCTAGCGTAACAGAAAAAGAGATACTAAAGAGTTGGGGTGGAGTACAAAACATCTATTACAAACAACAAGAATTAAGAAAAGATGCTGATAGATTTGTATTCTTTGATGGACCTGCAACTGCTAATGGTAATCCAGGAATTCACCATATGTTGTCTAAATTCTTAAAAGATACTTTCTGTAAATATGAATCTATGAATGGAAAGAATGTTGTAAGAAAGATCGGATGGGATACTCATGGTCTTCCAGTTGAAGTTCAAGTTGAAAAAGAACTTGGATTCGAAGGAAAAGATGACATTGAAAAATATGGTATAAAAGAATTCAATGAAAAATGTAGAGAAAGTGTTTGGAAGAATGAACAAGCATTTAGAAATTTAACTGAAGAAATGGGACAATTCTTCGAATTAGATGATGCTTATATAACATACAAGAACGATTATATTGAAACTGAATGGTGGATACTTAAGAAGTTCTTCGATGAAGGATTATTCTACGAAGGAGTTAAGATAGTACCTTGGTGTCCTAGATGTGGAACTGCTTTAGCATCTCACGAAGTAGCACAAGGTTATGAAGAAGTAACTGCTAATACAGTTATAGTTCCATTCAAAAAGAAAGATGAAGATGCTTATTTCTTAGTATGGACAACAACTCCATGGACTTTAATCTCTAACGTTGGATTGTGTGTAAATCCAAAAGAAAAATATGTAAAAGTAGAATCTAAAGGATATAAGTTTATCTTAGCTGAAGCTTTAGCAAAAACTACTTTAGGAGAAGACTATAAAGTTCTAGAAACATATAAAGGTAAAGATTTAGAATATGCTGAATATGAACAATTAATACCTGAATTAAAAGTTGATAAGAAAGCTTTCTTTGTTACATGCGATGAATATGTTACTATGACTGATGGTACTGGAATAGTTCATATAGCACCAGCATTTGGTGAAGACGATAACAAAGTAGCCAGAAAATACGATTTACCATTCCTTAATCCAGTAGGAGAAGATGGTCATTATACTGAAGGACCATGGAAGGGAATGCTTATATTTGATGCTGATTTAGAAGTAGTTAAATATTTAAAAGAGAACGATAAATTATTTAAGTCTCAAAAGATGAAACACGATTATCCACATTGTTGGAGATGTCATTCACCACTTGTTTACTACTCTAGACCAAGTTATTATTTAGCTGTTACTAAGTATCAAGATAAGACAATCGAAGCTAATAAAACAATTAACTGGTTCCCAAGTTACGTTGGAGAAAAACGTTTTGGAAACTGGCTAGAAAACATGAATGACTGGGCAATTTCTAGAAATAGATATTGGGGAACACCACTTCCATTATGGAAATGTTCTTGCGGTCATATGGAAATGATAGGATCTAGAAAAGAACTATGCGAAAAAGCTATAGAAAAAGTAGATGAAAAGACTATAGATTTACATAGACCATATGTTGATGACATTCATATTAAATGTCCAAAATGTGGTAAAGAAATGACAAGAACTCCAGAAGTTATAGACTGCTGGTTCGATAGTGGTGCTATGCCATTTGCACAATATCATTATCCATTTGAAAATATGAAGACTTGGGAAGAACAATTCCCTGCAGATTTAATCTGCGAAGGAATAGACCAAACTCGTGGATGGTTCTATAGCTTACTACAGATAAGTGTATTCGTTACAGGAAAGAGCCCATATAAGAACGTATTAGTTAACGAATTAATACTTGATAAATATGGACAAAAGATGCATAAATCTAAAGGAAATGCAGTTGAACCATTCTCTAGAATAGAAGAGTATGGAGCAGATACAGTTCGTTTCTATCTACCTTATGTTTCACCAGTATGGACTCCACTTAAATTCGATGACGATGGAATGAAAGAAGTATACTCTAAGTTCTTCAATCCGCTTAAGAATACATATTCATTCTTTGCAATGTATGCTAATATCGATGGAGTAACTGTAGAAGATTGTTCTAAAAACTTCAAGGTAGATTACAAAGATAGAGAAGAAATCGATAAATGGATGATTTCAAAATATAACAAGTTAGTTAAGACTATTAGAGAAGCATTCGATGAATACGATTTAAATAGAGTTGTTAGATCTGTATCTTCATTTGTAAGTGATGATTTATCTAACTGGTACATAAGAAGAAATAGAGATAGATTCTGGGGATCTGAATTAAATGATTCTAAGAAGAGTGTATATCTAACTACTTATGAAGTATTACTTGGATTATCTAAGTTAATAGCACCAATCACACCATTTATAAGTGAAGAAATCTATAGAGGATTAACTAATAAAGAATCAGTTCATCTAGAGGATTATCCAGTTTATGATGAGAAATTAATAGATGAAAAGATTGAAACTAAGATGGACTTAGTACGTGACTTAATATCTCTTGGAAGAAACGCTAGAGAAGAAGTTAAAATCAAAGTTAGACAACCACTTAGTGAAGCTATCCTTGATGGAAAGAAAAAGTCTATAATCGGAGACTTAGATTCTTTAATCAAAGAAGAATTAAATGTTAAAGAGATAGTATTTACTAAAGATTTATCTAAATATATGACATTTGAAGTAAAACCTAACTTTAAAGAAGTAGGAAAAGTATTTGGACCTGCTATAAAAGAGTTCCAATCTAAACTTCTAGAATTAACAAGTGAAGATATTAATACACTTGATAGTGGAAATGCTATAAAGATGGAAGTAGCTGGGGAAGAAAGAGAAATTACTAAAGAAATG
>JAEEGL012017429.1_pt1 | contig 15275 bp, 15 predicted proteins | sample 9134231 | NCBI WGS metagenome assembly JAEEGL01 (sample SAMN16246548, study PRJNA631951) | gut metagenome | biome: gut microbiome; feature: rumen; material: fiber-attached | host: Bos | place: Iran: Karaj | collected 2018-10 | reverse complement strand
TCCGGAGACACCGCCGACTGGTTCACGGATCTTACCATGTCAGCAAGTTTTTCGGGATCATCGAACTTATCCATAGGAAGTATGATCACCTCGTGTACGGAAGAAGGAAGAATGTAGACTCCGTCGCCTACCGTCTCCCTTACCTTGTCCATGGCTTCAGCACTTAAAACACAGGCCGCGCCATTCACCGAACCTTCGTTAGTGAGGACATACATAGGATCAACATCCGGGATCATATCTTCAAGCTCCTCGGGGGTCTTACCCGTATCTCTTGCCATATCTTCCACGAGAATATCCTTCAATGTTCTGATCTGAGAGGGCATTACGCTTTCCTGGTTCTTAACAGCGATCTCATGAAGTTCGGCAAGACTTACACCGTACTTCTCCATCATGGGATCAGTGATCGTAACCGTTGCGATACCATCTTCGTCCTTGTTAAGAACAATACTGTAAAGAACAGACAGATCCTCGATATCAGTATGGGGCTTATCGGCAATGAATTCCTTATTGAAATCCGTATTCACCATTCTGCAACAGATCTTGTCCTTGATACTGTCAAAATCAAGTATCTCCTCGGGGGTAATGCTTGGAATATTACGAAGTCCTCTGGTGATTCCATCGGCCAAACGCCTGACTTCGAGTTCTTCATCGCCGTTATCCAGATAGCTCTCATAAGCAGGCTCAAGATAAACCGTCGGGCTAATGTTAGTCCCGGGTTTCTTTACCATAATCCCGGTAAGCTCCGTGTCGTTGGCTTTGGTAACATTAGTGGTCTCGACCTTGCCTTCCTGGAACTCCTCAGGGATATAGCTCATGATGTTGTCGATCACATACTTCTTAAACTCTTCAAATTTCATCATTTGTTTTGCCTCCATAATTTAGCAGCGTGAATTCGAGGGAACTTTTTCCGCCGTTCTCTCTAATCCGCTGCTTTGTTGTAATTAGATTTGCTTGCTTGAGATCCTTAATTGCTCTTCGCACTGTATTTGCTGATACATGCAGGTCAGATGCAATCGTTTTTACTGACGGGAAACAGATCCCGTCCTTATTAGCTCTGTCTTCAAGATAAATATAGACACAAAAAGCTCTTTCACTCAGTTCTTTGTCATATAGGAACCTGTGCCTTTGGTATCTCTTCATTGCTAGAAAAATCCTTTACCGGAGATATTCGCATCTCCCCGACAGTCCCTTTTCTTGTTTGCTTCTCAATTATGATAGGCACTTGAATAGGTCCTGTGCTTCCATCCTCATCATCTATATTCCCATTCTCATCTACATTCCTTGGATTGTATTTCTGAGCTATCTTCATGAGGATATGAAGCTTATCGGCATATTCGACCTTTCGGTTCCCGTTTTCCTTTACTTGATAAGGGTGTTTTTCGTCAAACTCAATCCCCCATTCGAAATATAGCTTCATATGAACTTGCATGGGATGATATCCGGTCTTCATGACAACAAAGAAACCTTTGGGAAGGTTTTTGAGTTCATCTGGTGTCATTAAAGGTCTTTCTACCATTTGTAAAGATTCCGAGTTACTGTCTTTGCCGCGACTTACGGACCCCGACATTACGGTCCTCGTACCTAAGGCCTTGGAGATAACATCGGCAGAAGTGCTATTCGGAGCAAATCCTCCAGAGATAGTAAGCTGCGTATTATCAACAATTATCTCGGCACCCTCTTTACCATAGTTCTTCTCAAGTTGAGCAAAGGACTGAATGATCGGGACAATCTGTAATCTACGCGATCTTGAAGCCGAGAACATCATTTCCGCTGATTCTATCTTCGGCAAAGTACCGAACTCATCGCAGAAAAAGATGCACCGGCGCTTGAGCTTTCCTCCATTCTCATCTGCAACTGCAAGGATCTCACGATACAATTGCTGGATGATAAGGGAGATCATGAAGAAAGTGTTCGGGTTCTCTTCCGGCATTATGATAAACAGCGCACTCTTATCATTACAAAAGTTCTCGGCATCAAGTTCCGTGTCAAAACACAGCAACTGTTCCAGCTCTGAATCAAGGAAGATATTAAGTCTTGAAAGAGCCGTCGTCATGACAGACGACATTTGCTGTTCCGGCGAATTTAAAGCCGCACCCGCAAACCATTTAGCCTTGTGGGTATCAGGCAATTCAGCCATAAGCATCTGAAACTGTGTTTTACCCTTAACCCCGGACGGAGCCAACAGTTCCTGAATCAATTTGAACACTGACACTATATGCCGTTCCGAGGGTTCCGCGAACTCTGCTACGAGAAGAATCGTAGCGGTGATAAGACCTTCGGCAGCATCATAGAAAAACGAATTCTGACCGAAGTTAGCGGTTTCCATACCGGACAGTATGATCGTTTTCGATATAATCTGGGCATATTTCTCTGCTCTTGATTTATAAGTAAGGTTCTCCGGATGTTCCTTTGACAGATCCATATACTTATTTACAAGGTGCAAAAGATTATTGCCGTTTGACCTTGTCGGGTTTCTAAGATCAATAACCGACACACTGTATCCGTAGCCCTTTGCTATATTTCCGTAGTTTCTCATGATGTCTCCCTTTGTATCGGTCGACATTATCGACATTCCGGAAGCAAGAGCATATTCAATACAAGGATAGAGCCAGAAAGCCGTCTTACCTATACCTGCTGCACCAAGCATCAAAGCATGGACATCTCCGGTATCGACCATGGCGGTGGTCTGTTTTGTACCTTTGCATCCAACTACAATGCCCTGTGGCAGAGGTTTGGCAGAAGCCTTCTTGCGTCTTCTCCCCTTCTTCACTACATTAGAAATCCCCGTCTTCTTTGACGGGGAGTCGAACTGACAAATCGTCGGCGTTTCTCCACGAGCTGCCTGTTCTCGCCAATTTCGAGGAGTAAACGGAATATGTTTGTATACTCTCTTCTCTTCAAACTTGGTTGCCCATCGGGCTGTTCCGTGCTGGCCATCACCGACTGTCTTACTCTTGATTCGGTTAAGGTTATATATCCTCCCGACCATCGATATCACCGCCATGAAAACTATCATGCCTATCATGACGGATATCAACGGCACTATGTTTGTAGGCATATAGCACTCACCTCACTTTCACTATGCTGCATACTACTCAGAAGATCCTCGTTCCAGTCTTTATGCGTAGGTACAAGGATCTCGACATGAACACCTTTTGTGAAATACTTTTCTTTTATCCTCTTGGCAGCATCCTGTCCGGCTTTGTCATTATCGAAGCACACATATACGTTATGGATCTGAGGATTAGCCAACAGGCACTGCTCCAGGACCTTATCTGATACAGAGCATGCAGCTGCGTATGTATTGTCTTTCCAGTCATTCGGAAACATTTGAATATATGACAGCATATCTATCGGGGCCTCGAACAAGAATAGATTCGAGCTTTTCCCTGTCCAATGAAAGCTCCATCTCGGGTCACTCCCGGGACTGTTTCTCTTATAAACGTTCTGGCTTGCCGTACCTCTCTTATGACAATGCCTTATGACGCCTTCTTCATCCTTACCGACAAATACTGCGTTGTGATATGGTTCGGATTCGTATATGAGACCAGCCGATGCAAACGTATGCAGAAGTTCTCTGTCTAGTCCTCTCTGCTTCATCAGATATGAAAATACCCGATTCATATTCTTGTACGAATCGGGTATCACTACTTTACGTTCTCTATTTTCGGGATGCTTTCGTGCTATCGTTCTTGCCTGGCCTGTATCTTCACCAAGAATATATCTGATAGCATCGGGATAGTTCAGGCCAAGATACTTTCGGACAAAATCAACGGCATTGCCACCAACTCTTTCATACTGGTTGAACCAAAGATAATTAGAGATAGTTACCTTCTGATCCTTATTATCGAACCACTCATATTCCCTTCCTACTCTATTAACCGTCTCCCCCATGCGCTCAAGCAGATCCACAATATCTGCTTCATACGCACGTGTCTTCTCCTCTTCTGTAAACGATATATATCCACTCATATGAATCTCCCCCATAATGCAACTTACATCTTCATTCCTTGCGATTGTTTCTTCTCATTGATCTTCCGACGAAGTTTTCTGTCTACCTTCCTTCTCATAGCGTCTGTACCATCATTGACTTCAGTCTGTTCTGCGATCAACTGTCCGAGACCTGCGATGAGATGTGCTACTTGTGAAGCAACAATCTGATCCACAGTTCTTCTCGGTATTGACGGAACCTCATCAGGACGATCAAGTTTAGGTATATTTACAATATCCACATCCCACTGCTCATGCTCATAAACTTCTGAAATCTCATATGCGCATCGAATTACATCATTACGAATACTCTTAAAAGTTTCATTGGCAGACAATGGAACTCTTCTGTTCTTTTCTGTCTGATAGTAAGAAGTGATCTCATCTCGAGCGTTGTACCACTCATCATAAAGCGATGCGATAACTGGATGCGCAACCATCTTCTCGACTATGAGATTAGCCTTTGTCCTGATTCTCTTAGGTGCATTCCCATATACAACCTTCCTATCTAGATCATTAAGCATATGAGATAGTTCTGTTATCTCGACTTGTAACTCGGACAGATCTTCAGGACTATCGATAATTTGTTTTCTAATTGTCTCAAGCTCCTCTTTGCTTCTCTTCTTCAATCTATTCCTGCTATCCGTATCTTTGGATGCAAGGTAGTACATCTCATCTTTGAAGACATCATTTACAAATATTGAGCGAAGCTTGTTGATACCATATTGCGTTAACCGTATCGATTCATTGTCTGAGTATATGATCATATGCACATGAGGATGATGCGACTCATTATGAAACGCTGCATACCACTTAAGATCCGATAAAGGGATATTGAAGTAATTAGCAATCTCATCAGTATGACTTGCAAGAAAGGTCTGCCATCGGCTAGCATTCTCGAACCCAAGACGCTTAGCATCTTCCCTTCGCAAAGATATGATCACTGTCCACACATTACCATCGAAGCCTTTCAATTCATCGGATACTTGTTTTAGGTTTACTTCCTTACCAACATCCGAGAACAGACCATGCTCTCCTCTTTTCTCTGCACCGGGTCTTGTTGCAATGTAATCTGCATACGTAGCATCATCAAGTGTATGATCACAATTATCCTCGATGCATCTTTCAATGAAGTCAGAAGCATTCCCTCTGGTCGGATTCTTACGATAATCTTCATACTCGAGGCTTTCTTTTGCCTTGGGAAATTCTTTTATCAAACGTTTGATGAATGCATCTTGCTTCTTAGTTGTCTTCCTTGCTCTAACCGAGTCACTTACTTTCTCAACACCTTCTCTTGTAGCTATGTATCTTGTATATTTATCTGCACCTCGCTTACCGGACAGATACTTGAACTTGGTAACGAGCTTTGCCATGCATTATCCCCTCTGCCAATTTATAGCATCCTCAATAGAGAAGTTCCCATTTGTTTTACGCACAGTCCTCTCGCATTCTTCTCTGACCTTCTGAACATTCTCGGGATCAATCTGATACTCATATGCAAGTATGTTATTCATGAGAGCCATCTCAACTGAGTTCTTAAACAGAAGCCTTGTGATCCTCGTTGTATTCTCCGTCACTACACTTCGTATCGTTGACATAACAACCGGAGCGATCAGGTCCATGTCCATATCCATCTTCAGATATCCAAGATAGAACTCAACAGCCTTCTCTATGAATTCGCTTTGGGATGTACATCCGTATTCCCTATACATACTCTTAACAGAAGCAAGGACGTCTTCATTGATATAAAGAGGGAATCTGTGCTTATTCTTATAATCTGACATTTTTCCTCCTTTGGCCCCATATCGAGGTCTTCTTTATTGGGCTTTACAACCCGTTCTAGCCTATTTGCGAATAAAACAAGGATTACGAGCCCTATAGAATTAAGACTCGTAACCCCTGAAAAACTTACCCTGGTCGGCTCTGCCGGCCTTTGAGGGGAAGCGTGGGCGGGCTTGCCCGAGCCCACGCCTTTCTCCTGCTTAAAATCAGCACGAAAAAAGGGCTGATTTAGCCCTCCTTCTTAACGTTCTGATTTGGCTTATTGGATCCCCTTTGCGACTTGCTCTTGCTCTCAATGAAGTCTCTAACATCCTTGGGAACCTTCTCATCATAAAGGGCCAGCAGATATTTCTCGACTTCTGATTGCAATGTGCTTCCGCCGGACAAGAGATAATACTCAAGAGCTTCCTTCTTGTCCTTTCCAATCTGGATCGTTATACCGAACATATTAGCCACCGTTCTCACCTCCTTCCTGTGCAGTATTCAGATCCGGGTACACAACACCCGGAACTTCAAACCAATTTGTAAATGATGTTGATGCTAATGTCTGACATCTGATACCCGTTCTTGTACCGCTCGCATGAATTACCATTCCGTTTCCGACATAGATACCTACATGACCTTGTGTCCATAAAGCTATACCTGGAACATCCGGCATGGTTGTCATGTCTCCGCTGATGCTTGCTGCATAGTACATCGAGTCAGCATCGTAATCGGTAAAGCCTCCGTATCCATACTCGATCTCACAACTTTCCGGGTTATACCACAGGTATCCTTTTATGAGTCCGACACAATCAGCCGTCCTTCTTCCTAGCCAATGATCTTGTATGAAACTTAAGTACCGGCCTACATGATCAGGTATCCTCTGGGCAAGACTATCAAGAGATGATGTTGTCAGAATCTGACCATAAGTGCCCCAGACATAACCCCATCCGTTCCTGTATGCTTGCCATGCCCACTCAGATAGATCGTGTGCATTCTTGATACTCGGATCATCGAACAACTTTGTAGTTACCTCTGTCGACCTGATTCCGTTTACCATTTGTATATAAAGATCAACTTCGATGGAGCATCCGAACTCATCATTCAACGCAGTGACTACATCGTACTCAGATTCGTTATCCACATAACACTGTACGATTCTGTCTATAAAATCTTCTTCATCGCGATACTGATATAGAACTAATACATATATGGCCTGTGCCTCATCAGCGCGGCCGCTCTGTCCAGCATCCGTCATAGCTGACTCTATTCCCACAAGGTCGTTTTCAAAGTTGGTCATCATGATGATCGTCTCTGCATCTAGCGAGATATCATCAACTGATATATCAAGGTCATCGAAGTCTGCAGAGAAGATTGCAAGGATCATAATGATCGGCATGAGGAACAATACAAGTATCATGCAGATCAAAAATCCTATTCGCTTCCATGTTTTCTTATCGGTCAATAATGCTACGGCAATCTTCTTAAGAGCGGCTGCAACCGTAGCGCTCATCGTCCACCAGCCTTTCCGAAAAGCGCTGCCTTATATCCCGGGGCTATTACCTGCAGAAGATATCTTTCATTACCGCACCGGTACAAACAGGTTCCCCTCTCGGGGTATTTGATCCTGTCATACTCCGATGCTTCTACCTGTAAGGCATCCATATATTCCTTCGGATTAATCTGTCCCGGATTAAATAGAAACTGATGCGTCGGTATTGAGAACAGAGGTTTCGTGAACTCTCTTATCTCAGGTATTAGGAAATCCTCGATATTCTGAGATGCGAGTATGATAGTCGACTCCTTCTTCCTTACTCGCTTCATGGCATTTCTTATGTACTCGATTGCCGTCATGTTTGTAAGAAATAAGTACAGCTCATCTATCGACGCTGCCGTATACCCCTCACTAAGGAGCTTGTTACTCATAAACGAAAGGATATTAAACAGCATCGCATCCTTTAATCTCTTATTCGTATCAAGAAGTCCTTTTACGCCGAATACAATAAAGTTTGCATCAGTTATGTTAGAGTGGCCATTAAAGTATTTGCTCTCCGCTCCTATGCTCATCGAATGAATTCCGAGACATACATTCTGCAAAGTCTCTTCCGTGTAAAGGTATTTTCTCTTCTGATCATAGGTCATGAACTCTTCTTCACAGATATCATAAAAATCCTTCAACGTCGGATAATCTTCTGCCTTCTTCTTTGAAAAGTCGGTTATATCTGTAATACCGAATCGGTTATAAAGCTTCGTTAGCATTATCTCGATCGTATCAAGTTCCTTATCAGTAAAGTCCTTATAACTTCTGAAGAAATCTTTCAGGAATGCTATATGCTGCGACAATCTTGTTGCCTTCCTGAATGCTTCAGGTGTCAATGCATCGCAATCGTCACTACCATCTGACCACGCCTTAGGCTCCAAGGGATTAATAATGTGTTTTCCATCCATGAAGTCTATATACGTACCTCCAAGATTTCTGCACAGATCTTCATACTCTGACTCAGGATCAAGGATTATGATTGATTTTCCTGACTCTCTTATGTTCGTTATGATAAGTTTCATAAGGTATGACTTACCCTGGCCGGAGTTTCCAAGTATCAGAATGTTGCTTGTAGTCTTGTCCTCTGCTCTTCTGTCAAAATCCACAAGCACATTGGTACCGTATTTGTCTCGGCCGATATAAAGTCCTCTGGGATCCGTCTTACCGGAAAAGTTAAACGGATATAGATTTGCAACCGAACTTGCCGGCAACACTCTTTCAAATTGACTTCCGAACTGATTATTACCTGTAGGTATTACTGACAAGAATCCTTCCTTCTGTCTAAGTGTCAGCTTATCCACGGATATCTTTGCTCGTGACAGTTCCATCGATATATCAGACTGAAGTTCCTTAAGATCCTCGTATGATGAAGCCTTAAGCTCAATGAACACCGATGTATGCAAAAGAGGCTCCCTGTTCTTTCTAAGATTGGTCATGAGCTGGGTTACATCCTGTAGATTCTCCTGAGCCTCGATCGTTTCATTTACATCGGTTCCGGTTGTGAGCATCTTATTTCTTCTGGTCGCATTCTGGATTATCTTTCTTTGCTCTACACTGTCTACGAGCCTGTTATATATCCTTAAAGTGACTCCGCTTCGGTCTGCGAGGTCTGCGAGGATCGCCTGTTCATCTGTAGAAGGCGGATATTCGCGGATTGCCCAGCAGCACCTATATGTATCTCCCACAGTATAGTGTTCTGTCTGAAACTTGATCGTAGAAGGCAGGATCATATCGAAAAAATCCTTTGTCTCTATCTCCTGCACCTGTTCAAGTGTTAACTGCTTTTTACTCATAATAATTCCTTTCATTTTTTGCAAATAAAAACGCCTGAGATCACTCTCAAGCGATTGTTATATGTGGAATAAACTAATAATAGAGCGCGTTCCTTATTCAGAAAGAATTCTGACTAGTCATCTCCATTCATAGACCCAGTAAGGAAACCGGAAATATAAAAGCATTATCATTTAATACATGTATCTTCTCGGCATTGTCTATAACCATTCCACGTTTTATCGGCATGTTGTACTTTTCGAGAACATTGAAGTTCTTTGTGGGTTTAGTGGGCTTAACACCTTTTTTGATCTCTACCGGATATAAGGCACCATCCTTGACAAGAAGAATATCTACTTCCTTCTTATCGATATCCCTGTAGTAATATATGTACTGCTGTGGTTCGACTCCATTGTTATAAAAGCTCTTTATTATCTCGCTTACAACATATGTCTCGAAAAAGGCTCCATTCATAGCACAATCCATAAGCATCTCGGCATTAGGCCACTTACAAAGATATGCACAAAGTCCCGTATCCATGAAGTATAGCTTAGGCGCCTTAATTATCCTTTTGGATGCATTTGCCATGTATGGTTCCAGCAGATATATTATTCCCGACGTTTGAAGGATCGATATCCATCGTTTGACAGTATCAACATTAATTCCGAGTGCATTGGACAGATCGCTATATACTACTTCCTGTGCCGTACGCAAAGCCAGAAGAGCTATAAACTTACGGAACTGCATCTCGCTTGAAGCGCTTATGAGTTTTCTTACGTCTTTCTCGATATATGTATCGATATAAGACTTGTAGTAGATGTCCCTCTCCGATTCTCCAGTAATAATGTCAGGCATACCGCCTTGGAATATTTCTTCAAATATCTGCTGACTGTTTCTGTAGAAATTGCCGTTATCGCGCTGCTTCTTCATAAGATGATCAAAGTCGACGTCGAAAAGAGATCCATGCACCCCTCTTTTCTCAATCTGGGTAAAGCCGGACATGTTTATAATTGCGGTCCTGCCCGCAAGAGACTCAGATATGCCTTCCTGAAGTTCAAACTGATTTGATCCGGTCAGAATAAACATGAGGCGTCTGGGTTCGTCATTCTTCATCCATTCAAGTCTTTGTTTATCAACAATCTTCTTTATCTCACTTAGAAGTCCGACCGCTTTCTGAACTTCATCTATAATAAGTGGCCATGGATGTGATTCAAGGAATGCACGTGGATTAGTCTCGGCAAGTTCACGTTCTTCTGCATCATCAAGTGTTACAAACTCAAACTCATTAGCAAACAGCATATTAACAGTCGTAGTCTTACCTACCTGTCTGCATCCATATAATGTGATAACTTGGAAAGACTTAGACGCTTCCAGAAGAACTTTTTCTATATCTCTGCTTAAATACATTATTACTGTCTCCTTATATGAGAACAGAATAATCCAGAATTGCGATTAAATCAATAGTTGACTATCGGTTTAATCGCATTTTGTTGTTCGTCCGCCGCATCTTACTGTTGTCATGATATTGTTTCGTAATAACTACAACTCTTCTTCCTCGTAATCAAGATTGAAGTACTGTGCACCATCTACGTCGGGCATCAGCTCACCGTTAAAAGATGATTCAAAGTACAAGGCAAGGAACCGCTTGATATCTTCCTTTTTGAATCTTCTGGACTCAAAGCCCTGCTCCGATATCACCTTCTCGATCCTGTTTACTACCGTAAACACCTGCTCCGGCCTTAAGTTCTTAAGCCTTGCAACGAAGACAAACTGCCTTGCCGTTGCCATCTCGACCTGGATGCCATCAAGAAACTCCACATCTTTTTGTATGATCCCCCGTATAAACGGATTGCTTTCCTCTGCTATTCTTTCCTGCAGATACACCTTGTTATCGTCAAAGCACTCGCTCGAATCGGTACAGGTTATCTCGATATCAGGAATGGAAGATAAGATCATTTTCAAATGTGTGATCTTTGTTTCTATATTCGCTTTTGACAGTACTGATATGTTTGTAGGATTCACCTGATAAAAAATGAGCTCTCCACGATCTGTGAAAAGCCCATACTTGGTAAACCTTCTTACTCCCATCAGTTCCTGTACGGAACGTTTTCTTGCCATTCTTATAACCTCCACTCAAAGTATTGCTGCGTTGAGATAAAGAACCTGACCGCATACTTCAAAAAATCCAGTATTGTCGTATCATCAAGCCTGATCGTCAAAAACGCATAACTCATAACGATAACCGCCGGCATTAACTGCTTTGAATGGACAAGCAACAGCACTGCTAATAGGACTCCCACGCCTATGATCACAAAATCCTTTATGGACCACAGCCATAGGTTTGCTGTAGCCTTAAGATTCTCCGGATATATATATGTATTCATCAAAACCTCCTCTTCTTTTGTTATGCTGCCATGCTCTTAGCTGTCCTTACGAGACTTACCGCAGTTGTTGTATTGTGCATGATATTTGAAACATTGATCTTTACGCTGGAATCAAGCCCGAACTGCTGACATATTCTCGGCACCTCGTTCCCTGCGAACATGATACCCAGAGCAAGTAAGATGCTTGTATCCATCGTAAGAAGGCCAAGATACAACAATGTCGTTTGCAGGAATGCTGTAAGGCATAGCGCTACAACCTGCTTTATCCACTGGTTAAATCCATCGTCATAACCTCTTGGCACTGAGAACATATATAAAGAACCTACCGCCATCTGCACAAGTAGGATCCCTCCTCTTGTAAGATTCTGGAAGAAAACCTTTACTACACAATATGCAAAAGCCAAAAGATAGATTGTCATGAGAAGTGTATTGCTTGATCCCGGAGTCCCTGACATTGCAACATCAAAGATATCGCTCAATACGGACAGGCATATCTCAGACAGATTCAGTGTATGAGTTCCTATATACAAGTTAATAACATCATGCGCGAAAGTGTTCTGTAACGAGATGCAGAACCTATACAACTCAATTGGAACCACGCAGACCAAAGACGCTGCCATAAACCCCTTTACTATATTGATCGCACAGGCCTTTATATTTGCTCTTCCGGTCTGATACTCTATGGCCACATCAAATATAGCGACGACTGCACCAACAACAAATAGAGCCCAACCTAATAGATGAAATAGTCTTACACAAGCAGCTACCCAAGGGAGATCGAAGATCTGAGACCCCATTCCGTTGATCGAAGTAAAGAAATCTGATACAGCACCGAATACTGTTGTATATATCCAGGTCAGCATCGTGTTCCATATCGTATTGGATATGGACTCCCCGAGGTCTTCCAGCAGTTCACCTATCCCTTCAAGCAATGCTTCAATCAGGTCATTAAGCCAACTGAACATACTTCTTCGAGCTCCTTTCTTATCCGATAATGGTCCAGATATACAAAGGCGCAGTCAGAGTAAAGACGAGACACGCGAATAGGATACATGGAGCTGCGAACTCAAACTGTCCATGCTTTCTGTAGTCGAAGTAGCAAGAACCGACTTTAACAAAAAACATGACCGCAAGGATCATGTCGAGCGCCGGGAATACTACATTGTTTACTACTGTCTTGATCTGAGTCTTAGCCGCTCCCCATGTAGCCTCAACGGCAGATGCAACATCTCCGTCAGCTAACACCGGAACAGCTGTTAGTCCAACTACGATCAAGATCGTCAGCAAGATCACCCACATTTTCTTTTTCATTGTTATCCTCACCTCCTGTTTGTTTTTCACCTACGTTCCATCTCGGAATGTTTAGGAATTCTGCAATTTCTATTTCTTTGCTCATACCTGAAGTTATCTTGTCTCCGAACACCCAGATTTCATCACAGTCCTTCAATAGCTCTATCCCGGCATCCATCCCAAGTTTTCGTTCTTCTTTAACATCATCGTTAAGGCAAAGAGCGTAAAAATGAGATACAACCGGTGCCACTCCGCTTTCCAAGGCATATCTTGTGTATTGAATAACCTTTTCAAGATTGCCTTTAACATCTCCACCTAAAGGCGAACAGATATATACTTTTTTCATGTTTCCCTCCCCTGTCTTCTCATATACCGATATCAATCAGGTTGCATGTTCCGATGATACTTATCTCAACCGGTGGTACTATTCCGCAGAACTCATCAACCGAAGCATTAACGGATTCCGCTACTTCATCAGTAAGGCTAAAAGGGTTATATGAAGAATCGAAGTCATCCTGCATAGTAAGGATCGTGATGGATCCATCCTCATTTACTCTTGCACTGAAAACAGCTTCGTACGGTCTTGTATCAGTCAAAAGCTCGAAGTTCACTTCATATGTGCTTCGAAAGTCCTCACATAGATCTTCATAGATCTGTTCTGCCTTGTCTTCCGGATACTCATATAAGAATGTACTTAAGACAACATTGCTGACAAAGTCTGCATTTTGTACTGTCTGATCCCATGCCAGAACATAATCTGTAACTTCGTTACTTGCGGTGACCGTAAAAACACCTTCATCATCGATATTGGAATACTCATATGTAAGATCCATATAGGGCGAATAGATAAAATCCGCCAAGAGATCACCCGGCAATGAGTAGTCTCTTACAAAGCATAACGGCTGGTCGATTATAATATCGCCCCGGTTCCATTCGAGACTTTGCCTTACACTATCCTGCTCATGGGTGCTTAACCTCGTATAAATATCCTGAATCATGGCTTCTGTCTGCATCTTTTGTGATCGTGATACCGGCATACCCTCTTCTCTGTTAAGATCAGCAATCTTTCCACATCCTGTATTTATCAGCATGAGTCCTGCTATACACATAGATGCAATCTGTCTTGTTCTTCTGTTCATGTTATGTAAACCTCCGTTATCCGTAATTTGTTACATCCCTTGCTACTACGACTAAACGGCCATTTCCGTTCGGTATCGAGTACTCGCAAGTGATAAGTGTTAATAGTTTTGAATCGTCTTCCGGGACTATCCCCATGTCGTAAAGGCTTCGTTCAACACACTCATTGATATAAAAGTGTGCCTGGGACGGACTCGCAAAATTCGTGAACCCCCAGAATCTGAAGTGGCAGTCCTCAACAGATGCGATCATCACCGAAAAGACCTCATATACCTTATGCTGATAAGGTGTGTCATAATTTATAAGCCTATGATCTTCCCAGAAACTTGGATCCTGATAGTTCTCCAAAAGCCCGAACATCTGCTGATGTCTCATGTGATGCCCATATACGATCACGTTATCCGAGTCATATGACCCGTAACACGGGATATACAGACATCCAAACTCAGTTTCTCTGCCCCGATAGTCATGTGTCAGATAGAAGTTCCTGTTATCCTCTTCTTCCTGCATCACAGGCAAGCTCAGATCCGTTCCGTATATACTGATCCAGCCTGCAAAACCGGGATACGCTTCATATAACTGCCTGTACTCGGGAAGCATCTCCATGGACATTGGATCCGTTGACACGATTCCTATACAGTTTTCGTCACTGGATTCATTTTCGGTCACCATCTGCCGAAGCTCATCATAGCTCGCTCTGTTCTCCTGCTCAGCTCTATCCAATGCCCACAGGTTCATGATCGAGAATATGAGCAACAAAAAAGCCCCAAACATCAGGGCTACCAACACATGGTTCAGTATTCTTCTTAATGCCATATCATTTTTCAAAACTCCTTTCTTGATTTAACGCCTCACTAATACCGGCAGACCTTTCTTGCAATAAAAAAGTGCCTGCCGGCACTGTCAGAAGTTATTTATGCCTCTTAGCGATATCAATACTTCTTTCTACGATAAAGAATCACAAGTAACGTTATTCCCGAAGCAAGGAGTGTGACAGCCACTATAGCTCCCGCCACATAGTTTCCATAGCCTGATTCATCGCCTGTCTTAGGCGTATCAGGCGGTGTAACTGGCGGTGTAGGAGTAGGTGTCCCGGGTACATAGATTGTTTGATCCTGATCGTAGATATCAGAGTGCGTGCCGACTCTGATGCCCTCAGGACCGTAATACAGATCCTCAAAGGCTACGATCCTTGTGTAATCGTGAGCTACAATGTCAGCAACATTAACATGGAACTCAACATCAACATATCCCATAGGACTTGTAGGAACGAATGTTACCGAGTTAGTAACCGGCTGACCGTTCTGCATCAAAGCTCCGCTTTCGGTGATATTGCCGTCTGCATCAGTCCTTGCATACTGCAAGTTACCGACTACTGTGTAAGACCTGCCATCACAAATGAG
>JAEEGL010179077.1_pt1 | contig 15275 bp, 12 predicted proteins | sample 9134231 | NCBI WGS metagenome assembly JAEEGL01 (sample SAMN16246548, study PRJNA631951) | gut metagenome | biome: gut microbiome; feature: rumen; material: fiber-attached | host: Bos | place: Iran: Karaj | collected 2018-10 | reverse complement strand
CCTGTGGTCCCTTTGCCCCATCAGTTACTTCATACTCAACTGTAGCACCTTCCTCGAGAGTCTTGAAGCCCTCTGAATTGATGCCACTGAAGTGAACGAATACATCGTTTCCAGCTTCGTCTGAGATAAATCCGTAGCCCTTTGAATTGTTGAACCACTTAACTGTACCTTTGCTCATGCTAAAGTACCTCCAATATATTACTCGTTGAGCCCCACGCTCAACTAGATTTAGTTTAACAGAACACTTTTTCAAAGTAAAGAAAATGTCCGAATATTTTGAACAAATTTTTATTTACGTTACTTATTACCTATAATCGTTCTGAATTCACAATTCTGTAACTATTGGGCAGCAACTTTTTCAGGTATCATCCCCATAGTTCTCACAAGAATTCTAGGTCCGCCTTTTTTCTCTATATAATCTTCTGTAATAATTACTTGGCCAATATTGTCATCCTTTGGAATCTCATACATGATATCAAGCATAAACTCCTCAATGATAGAACGAAGTCCTCTGGCTCCAAGCTTTTTATCTATAGCTTTTCTTGCGATTGCATGAAGAGCCTCATCCTCAAACTCTAGTTTTACTTCATCTAATTCCAGAAGCTTCTGATATTGCTTGATAATTGCATTCTTTGGCTCTTTTAAAATACGTACCAGCATATCTTCATCAAGAGACTCTGTCGCAAATACGATTGGGAGTCTACCGATAAACTCTGGTATCATACCGAATTCTCTAAGGTCCTCAACTGTAACCTTCTGAAGAATATTTTTGTCATTGTCATATTTATCCTTGAGGTCAGCCATAAATCCCATTGACGAATGCTTGTTCAAGCGAGCCTTGATTATTTCGTCCATTGCTGGGAAAGCTCCACCGCAGATAAACAATATATTTCTAGTATTAATTGTAGTAGTAGGAACCATTGCATTTTTGCTAGAAGCACCAATTGGAACCTCTACATCTGCCCCCTCAAGAAGCTTTAGCATTCCCTGCTGAACAGATTCACCACTAACATCACGCTGATTTGCATTTTTCTTTTTAGCTAGCTTATCAATTTCATCGATGAAGATGATACCCTGCTGGCATCTCTCCACATCGTTTCCAGCAGCTGCCAAAAGCTTGCTAACTACTGACTCGATATCATCACCAATATAGCCTGCCTCTGTAAGTGATGTTGCATCTGTGATTGCAAGAGGCACATCAAGCAGTCGAGCCAATGTACGTACCAAATATGTTTTACCCGAACCAGTAGGTCCAAGCATAAGCATATTAGATTTCTCAATTTCTATGTCATCCATTGTTCCTGTAGCAACACGTTTGTAGTGATTGTAAACTGCTACAGACATGACCTTTTTAGCGTAATCCTGACCAACAACATATTCGTCAAGCATAGCCTTGATTTTATGTGGTGGGATAATATTATTAATATCAATTGCTGGAGCTGGTCTGTCCTCTTCCTTATTAGAAGATGAAGGACCATGAGCGTTTTTTATCTTTGGGCCTTCACCAAATAATGATCCAAGATTAAGGAAGCTAATATTTGGCATCTTTGACATATCAACATTACTCTTTGAATTGTCACCTCCACCAAATCCAAAGCTACCCATGGAATCAAAAGTACGTTGCATGCATTCTGAACATACTGACATTCCTGGCGCTAATTTAATAAGTGGACCAGCAATTGTGTCTGGTCGACGACACATGTAGCAAAACTCAGTTGGCTTTTTCTCATTGTCATCGTTTTCTGAATCTGTATTGTTTTTATTATTTTGTCCAGTTACTTCTTCTATAACCTCATCAGAAATATCTGCTGTAGTTTCTTCTGGGTCAAACTCTCTAAAATCCTTGTCTGACATACTGCACTCCTTACCAATTCATTCATTATAAAAATCAAATACCGTCTTATAGTAATCTAGGATAATATCATCGGTAGCATTGAATATCTCATGCTTGCAACCATCAAATCTCACAAGTCGGCAGTTTGGAACCAACTGAGCGAATTGAGATTGTAGTTCTGGTAAAACCAATGTATCCATAGATGCTTGCATAAGTATAACAGGAATTGTAATCAAATGGGCGTTTTTAAGAATTTTTTTAGAAACATTAATAGCCTCTCTAGCCCATCCGTAGGTGCAGCCATCGGTGCGATATTCTGGCACTCTTTCTCTTTCCTGATATGCGAAGGTATATCTCGCCTTGGACATAGAAGAACAATGTGGATATTTGAATTTGTGATCATAGTCATGCTGCTTTGGCATGTATGCTTTGGTCAAAAACGGAATGTGAGATAAAAATTTTACAAGTCCCACTACAAAATTGCTTTTCCCCGAGGTGTTTAACGCTATCATAGGCGATGTAAGCACTGCTTTTGAAAAATCATTTGGATATTTTTCCATGTATAGTGAAGCAATTGCCCCGCCCATTGAATGGGCAAATAATAAAAGATTTTCTGTCAGGCTCTCTGGAATAACAATCTTCTCAACAAACTCATGAAAATCCTCTACATAATCTTCGAAACGATTAACATGAATCTTTGAGTATCCGCTAACCTGTCTATCTGACATGCCATGTCCTCGATGATCTACTATAAAAACCGAATAGCCCATTTCATAGAAATAGTACATGGTCTCACTAAATTTGGTAGTGAACTCACTATAACCGTGACAAATAACAATGGAGCCTTTCTCCTGTGGATTAATAAGAATCTGATAATACTGCTTTAGGCCATCACGGTTTGTAAAGTAACCATCTTTGATATTGCTTTTTAGAAAAGGAAGGATTTTGCCCTCCAACTGATTAGCAAAATCCTTGTCCTTAATTATCAATTCTTCTGTTGTCATATTATGCCTCTTGTAAAAGTAAGCTAAAACTATTTGCTATATACAACCATTTTGTCCTGATGCTGTGAAACAACATCATCAAGAGCTGTAATTCTACCCTTAATCGCAAACTCAACCTGCTTAATTTCCTTTGCGAGAGGATTGAGCTGTTGATAAATAGCCTCCATATGCTCCTTCATATCATCAGCTGAATATTCCTGTGTGAAATCTAACACTACTAAGTGTCTAACATTTTTTGTTTCTTCTTCTACTTTTGTAAGGAAGGCTATTGAATTAACATCCTCATGAGTCTGTCCGTACTCAGCCAGCTTTTCACGAATAGCAGTATTCTCCTCATTTTCTTTTGGAAGTCCAAGCATAATTTTCTGTCCAGCGCGAAGTTTTTCCTCCTGAACTGCTCCCTGGCCTTCCTTTGGTCCAAATTCATTTTTGTATCCAGGTGTATTAACAATTGTATCCAAATATGGAACTGGAAGTGTACATGGAATAGGATTAAAAGGATTGATAGCTATACCTGCATAAACAGTGCCCTTTTTGAGCATTGAATAAAGCTGCTGGAAGCTAATAATCTGTGTGTGGACTTTGGCTCCATCCTGAGCTAAGCCCTTCCATCTACGAAGTGACTGCCAATCTGTAAATAAAGGAAGTACCATGCTATCCTGTCCCTCAGTTGTACCTGCAAGCTTTGCAGTAGATTTGAGCATGTAAAATCCGATTTTTGCGTCCTTGCTGATAGTGGCCACACCCTTTTCATTAAGCTGTGGCTCCTTGTCCAATTTAATTGGAGTAATAAGATGTGCATGGCTAAGCCAATATGCAAGTGTGGCATGATAACCATTATCCTTGCCAAAAACTGGCATGCCATTAATTAGTGCTGCTAGAGCAGCGTCCTCTGCAGAAATTTTGACACTAGATTTCTCCTGTGGTCCAAGATTTGTAAGTACTGCAAACTTTCTGATTTTGATGTCTTCTGCAATATCTAGCTGAAGAGATACTACGGTATCCTCTGCCTCGTCAACGATAGATGTTCTATTATCTTCAAGCTTTGCTTCCATACCAGCTACTGTGCATCGAACAGGCATGGCAGCAGGCTGATATAAATACAAATAATCGTTCTTTGATAATTTACCGGTAAGACGACCAGTTACAATGACGCCATCTCCATCAAGCATTGTTGTAACATTCTCAACAATTACAGAATAGCGCTGCTGATTGTCTGAATCAGGTTTAACCTCTGTATTTTCAAGAGTAAGTGTCTTAGTTTCTTCCACCTGCTCTTTTTTCTTCTTGTCAAATAATCCCATAACAAATTCTCCTAAATACTTTTTCTTGTGCTATACACTTTCTCTATTATAATCCATATCCACAAGAAAAAAAATACCATCCTGCCAAATGGCTAGGATGGTATTTTAGGTATTCAATAATTATTCAGAAACTGAAACATTATTAGTTACATCATAGTAAGACTCGTAGTATGACAATTCGTCCTGAAGGTCCTCAAGAGTCTCATATCCGTATACATATCCATAGTATCCACCGATATCAAAATCATATGAATTGTATGGTGTACCAGAAATGTAGCTGTAAGAAATATTGCTTCCATCAGCGTTAGCAACAACATCTGAGAACTCAACTGTTGTGTAGTACTCAACAGATCCTGACTCACCTTCCATCTCGATGTCGAGATTTACCTTGTATACAAAGTATACATAGTTGCCGTATGTTCCATCAGAAACAACATATGAACCGAGGTAATCCATAGAGTTTACTGTGCAGTCATAGTCAGAATACAAGCTATCAAGCTCTGTTGTAATCTCGTCCTGAGCTTCTGCATCCATGTCTGCTACATTTGCTGCTGTAAGGAGTGCTGCATCTTCAACATATGAACCAAGTCCCTCTACAGTAACTTCCATCTCTGTCTCTGTAGGAATCATACCGTACTCTTCTGCACAGTACTCAATGAGCTCATCCTCTTCCCAGTATTCAGCAAACTTGATTGTTGTTGTGTCACCTTCTTCAAGATACCAATCATCATCACATGAGAATGAGAAGTCATCATAGATATCTCTTTCGTTTGTAACTTCGTATTGGAACTCACCATCTCCAGAAACACCTGTAAATGTGATTTCAATATCATCAAATGGATTAAATGACTCAACCTCTTCAAGATCTGCTACCTTGAATGTCTTGTCCTTTGCTTCGATAGTAACACCGTACTTCTTAGCAATTTTTTCTGTCTTAACCTTGTACTCAATCTTTACTTCATCGCCGTTTGTAAGCTTTGAATCCTTGTCAAGCTCGTACTTGATGTAGCCGCCAATCTCATCCTCCATATACTCACCTTCTGTGTAGTATGAAGAGAATGAGCTAGACTTTTTCTTGCCCTTGAAGCTTGACTTCTCGTAAACTTCATCCCAGAAGTCTTCATCAAGAACAATTGTAGCTGTACCTACTGTATCATAACCATCAAACTCAACTGTGATGTAGTCATTGATATCAATTGTATGCATGCGCTTGTTAAGGAAAATGAATCCTACAATACCTGCAATAATAACTACTGCAATAATAATCCAAGCCCAAATAGGTACCTTCTTAAGTGGATTCTGCTTTGGTGCAGCCTGGTATGGCTGACCGTAAGGCTGCTGTCCATATGGCTGCTGTCCATATGGCTGCTGAGCGTATGGCTGCTGTCCATATGGCTGCTGTGGTGCCTGCTGGAACTGAGGAGCTGCCTGCTCTACAGTTGGAGCTCCCTCTACAGCTGATTCTGTTGCAGCTACTGCCTCGTCAACAGTTGTAACAGGTGTCTCGCCCTCAGGCTTAAAGTCTGGTGCAACCTCAGGAACAACATCCTGTTTTGCGCCACAGTTAGTACAAAAGACTGTACCGTCTTCTAATTTTGTTCCACAATTTTCACAAAACATATTTAATCTCCCATCTAATTATCTTAGAACAAATACATAGCACTCTCGAGAGTGTCCTTAGCTGCATTAATAATAATTGCAAGTACGATAAAGCTGCAAACAATTGATGTGATAGTAAATGCATTTACAACCTTGTTCTTCTTCTGTGATGCAACTGAATATGCTGACATTGCGTATGATGCACCACCTACAGTCCATGCAAAGAATAAACCAATAATCCATGTAAGAACACCTGTAACTGAGTCAGAACCAGCACTCATCTTGAATACAAAGAACATAAATACAGAAGCAAGTGCATCAAAAATTGTTGCTGCACCAAATGCTGCAAATAACTTACCAAATGGTAACTGTGCATTATCCTTAATTAAGAAAGCAACTACGCAGTGTACTGCCTTTAATGCAACTGTAACTAAAACTACAAAGAAAGCATACTTGAATGCTTCATCATCAAAAACGTCAGCGAATGCTAACCATGAGAAAATAAGTGTTACAAGAGCACTAATGCCAAGTGCGATAAACTGTGCTGCGTTGCTTGTTGCTGTCATAGCATCCTGGAACATCTCAACTGGAGCTACAAAGAAATTCTTGAATACCTTTCCTAACTCTGGTCCGATGTTGTTTGCTGGAGCATAAGGCTGTCCATAAGGCTGCTGAGCAAACTGCTGCTGTGGAGCACCATTTGGAGCGAACCCTTGATTATTTGTAGCAGCTGCTCTCTCTGCCTGTGCACCTGGGCAATTGCACTGCTGTCCGTCTTCGTATTGATTTCCGCAATATTTACAAAAAGCCATATTTTTATTCCTCCCTGTCTTTAAAATATTATTTATAAAAATACGCTAGTGTTATTCTCTCATATTCAGTTTTTACAAGCAACATTTTTTTAACGATTTTAGTTTTTTATACTTTTTTCAACGAAATTTTCCAACTGTACATCTTTTGGTTTGTTATCTAGATTGCTATAATAAAATTGTTTTATTTAGTTATCATATATTTAAGGGAGGTCACTATGAGTAAAAAGAATGGTTTTATCTCTGAATTCAAAGAATTTATTCTTCGCGGCAATGTAATGGATATGGCAGTTGGTGTCATTATTGGTGGTGCTTTCACTACTATCGTAACTTCATTAAACGAAGATATCCTCACACCAATCCTTGGAATCTTCGGCGGAACAGACTTTTCAGAATTAAAGGTTACTCTTGGTTCAGGAGAGAATGCACCTGTTCTTACTTATGGAAATTTCATTACTGCTGTTATTAACTTTTTAATCGTTGCGCTTGTTATTTTCTGTCTTATTAAGGGGATTAACAGAGCCACAGAACGTGCCACTGCACTTGTAAAGAAAAACAAAGAAGATGCTGAAGCTGCTGAGCCAACCGAAAAAGAATGCCCATACTGCTACAGCAAAATAAATATCAAAGCTACTCGCTGTCCACACTGCACAGCGCAGCTATAAAATATCCCAAAGACTAAGAAACCCTCGTTACGGCTACAAGCCTTAGTGTTTCTCCGCTCATCTAAAACGATTCGCTTGAGAAACCTAAGAGCTTGATGCCTACGAGGGTATTTTTATTTTATATATTATTTTATGATGCCTGCTATACCACAGATTATTACTATAGCACCAAGTACAATTCTGTACCATCCAAAAATCTTGAAGTCGTGTTTCTTTATGTAATCCATCAAGAATTTAATTACAAAAATAGATACTAAAAATGCTACAACCATGCCTACTGCAAGAATTGCTGTCTCCATCAAGGTAAAATCAAGACCGAATTTTAAAATTTTGAGTAGGCTAGCTCCAAGCATTACAGGAATAGCAAGATAGAATGTATATTCTGCTGCAACTGTTCGTGAAACGCCAATAATAAGGGCACCAACAATTGTTGCACCTGAGCGAGATGTTCCTGGGAAGATTGCTGCGATAAGCTGGAACATACCAATCAAAAAAGCTGTCATGTAAGTAATATCTGCTACTGTAGTGATTTTTGCATTCTTTCCAGCATTCATGCTTTCAACAATAATGAATGCTACACCAAAAACTATAAGGGCAAGTGCCACTGGGATTGGGTGATAGAATAATTCTTCAAAAAGATCATCCCAAAGTACACCAACTACTGCTGCTGGTATACATGACAACAAAATATGAAACCACAATACAAAAATATCTTTTTTGATCCATGCGCCTATACCAGAATTGCTAAGTGGTGCTTCATTTGTTTTCTTGCCAAATGGCCAAATTTTATTCCAGAAAATAATAACTACAGCAAGGATTGCACCTAACTGAATAACTACCTGAAACATGCTATAAAACTCTTCTGAAACATCAAGTTTTACAATTTCATCCAAAAGAATCATGTGACCGGTACTACTAACAGGTAACCATTCTGTTATTCCTTCAACAATACCGAATAATATTGCTTTTAATATTTCTATCATAATTATCCTCCTAAAAAAACACTGCCAGGACCTGCCCGACAGTGTAAATAATATCATATTAAGCTATATATGAAAAATACTAATGAGTATTGCCCTCGACTACCTTTTCCTGCCAGCCATTTGTGTGTTTGCTTTCTTCTCGCTGACGCTCCTCCTCAAGCTTGGTCTGCATGATAGCCTCATTAAGCTGAAGCATTTTGGTATCCATCATCGATACAATCTCAGAACATTCACGAAGATCTCTACTGATGTATTCAGGTGCATTACCCTCGAACTTGTAATAAATTTTATGCTCTAGGCTAGCCCAGAAGTCCATACCTATAGTACGAATCTGGATTTCTACTTTGGTATCAACAGTTTTGTCAGATAGATAAATCGGAATCTTAACAAGCATGTGATAGCTCTTGTAGCCTGATGTCTTAGGATTTTTGATGTAATCCTTTATTGAAATAACTGTAACGTCTGTCTGACGTCCAATCATCTCTGCAATTTCATAAATATCTGATGTAAATGAGCAAACTATTCTGACGCCAGCTATATCGTTACAATGTTCGATCATACTTGGTATCGAAACGTCATAGCCGTTTTTTTTGAGCTTTTTAACTATGCTCTCTGGTGTCTTAACTCTTGTTTTAATATACTCTATTGGATTATATTGATGTACCTGTTGAAATTCGTCATTTAAAATTTCTACTTTGGTACGAAATTTTTTGATTGCGGATTCGTATAAAAGCATGACGGTATTCCATGAATTGACACCATCATCCTGAAACATATTCATGTCCACAATTTTTCACCTCCCGTTGTTTCTCCCCTTGTTAATAATATCACATAGTCCGTTGTTTTTCATTAGAAAACAGCAATCACTATGTTAATAAATTGTGTTTTAGTCTTCGTCTAAAACATGAATTTCAAGATAATCAAATGGGATTTCATCCACAAAATTATCCTTTGTAAATCTAGCCTTGCCATGTCGTTTGAACTCCCGGATAGTAGACTCCAGCCAGACTGGTTTGCTAGTATCAAATTCGTATGAAGCTTTATCAACTGCAGCAAAAATTTTGTGTGTTCTAGTCTCTTGCGAATCGTCTTCCCACACATAATCTTGAAGCATATGATTATCTTTCCAGGATTTGAACCATATTCTCATATTCATTAAACTCCACTGTTTTTTCTCTGCCTATGGGTTTCGTACATAAGCAAGCTGGCGGCAACTGAAGCATTTAATGATTCTAGTTTTCCTTCCATAGGAATTTTAAGGTAGGAGCTAGCGCAATTAGAAATCTCGTCTGTAAGTCCGTTACCTTCGTTTCCAATCATAAATGCAGTAGGGCTAGTTAAATCAAATTCATCGTAATATTTCTCACCCTTTAAATGAGCAGCATATACAGAAATACGATAATCATTTTTTAATTGCTCGATAGTTGCACTTAAATCTTTTACTACGATATGAGGCACTCTGAAAATGCTTCCCATTGTAGAACGAACCACCTTTGGAGAATAAATATCCACAGTGGTATTGTTCATAATAATACCAGTAGCTCCAGCACCCTCGGCAGTACGGACTATAGTTCCCATATTGCCTGGATCCTGCAGCGACTCTAAAATCATCACATGAGGCACACGTCCTGCGGTAGCTCCAACCACATCCTCAAGGGTGAACTCTTGCATTTTCACAAGAGCCAAAACTCCCTGTGGTGTAACTGTATCACTCATGGAATTAAATACAGTTTTGGCCACTTCTTCAATAGGAGCATTTGGAGCCTTTGCGTGAATATCTGAGATAAAGGCCTGACCTTCTGCAGAATCAGCAAAGCCTTCTACGTAGTAGATAGCATGCAAAAGCTGCCCTGGCACCTCTGCCACAGCTCGTATTCCCTCAATCACAAAAAGCCTTTGAGCTTTACGCTCTCTGGCTTTTTTGATTAGTGATGTTATATTTTTAATTTGTTCGTTTTTAGTACTTGTAATCATTGTTCAAAGATTTGCAAAGTGAGTACTGGTACTCGTCAACATCCTTCTTCATAGCAAGTGCCTCATCGATATCGAAGTCGATGAACTCACCATGTCTGTAACCAACTACGCGGTTTGTTTTGCCTTCGCAAAGAAGGTCAACTGCCATAGCACCCATTGTAGATGCATATACACGGTCCTTACATGTAGGTGAACCACCACGCTGCATGTGGCCAAGGATAGTAGCACGTGTCTCGATGCCTGTTGCAGCCTCGATACGCTTAGCCATTGATGTAGAGTGTCCAATACCCTCTGCATTAATGATGATGTGGTGCTGTTTTCCCTTTTTACGTCCTTCGATGATGTGATTTACAAGTCTCTGCTCATCATAATCATATCTCTCAGGAAGGAGAACATCCTCTGCACCGTTTGCAATACCACACCAAAGAGCGATGTAACCAGCGCCACGGCCCATTACCTCAATGATTGAGCAACGCTCATGTGATGTAGATGTATCACGAACCTTATCGATAGCTTCCATAGCTGTGTTAACAGCAGTATCGAAACCGATTGTATACTCTGTACATGCAATATCAAGATCGATAGTACCTGGTAAACCGATTGTGTTGATTCCATACTTAGAAATCTTCTGAGCACCCTTGAAAGAACCATCACCACCGATAACTACAAGGCCATCAATACCTGCAGCGATTGCATTCTTAGCTGCTTTCTCTTGATACTCTGGCTCGAGCATCTCGAGACATCTAGCAGTCTGAAGAATAGTACCGCCTCGTTGAATAGTCTCTGAAACGCTATGTGCGTTCATATCTATAATCTCGCCAGAAAGTAATCCAGCGTATCCTCTTCTGATACCTTTGACTGTCTTTCCTCTAGCAATAGCCTGACGAACAACAGCACGAATAGCTGCATTCATACCAGGAGCATCGCCACCAGAGGTAAGTACACCAATTGTCTTTACCTTATCTGCCATTTGATAAATCCTCCTAAAATCCCTCTTTCAAACAATTCGCATCTATTTTATCTTCTTTTGATACCGTTTTCAACATTAAATTCTAATATCTTCCACGACTTTTAGGAAATTCTACCTTCTTATCAACAACTTTGACATTTTCTTGGCCAAAAGCCTCATATAATAATGATAGATTTTCCGCGGAAGCAGATATTGCCCAGTTAGGTCCCATACGTTTAACAGCCTTCTCTTCTTTTAGGTAAATTACAAGGCCATCATTGCCATCCATTTCCCTGATAACGCTATTAAGCTGTTGCTCTGAGGCCTCATAGCTTGCCTTATTCTCAAACTGAAGCCAAACCTCTCTACCACAATCATCAAAGCTCTTGATGTCCTGGCAAATAAGCTTTGCATCTCTTTCTTCATCTGCCTGAACTCGACCTTTGACAAACACTTTGTTTCCTTCGCTGATAAATGCACGGGCTGTTTCATAGCTGTTTGGGAAAACAATAACCTCAACCGAACCAGTCAAATCCTCTAGGGTAAGGAATACCATTGCCTTGCCTTGTCTAGTGTATTTATTTAAAACTGAGGTAATCATACCTCCAATTATCACTTCGCTGTCGTCTGTAACAGCTGTCTGCCCTGTTTCCTCATCAATAATAAATTGGCTGGCATGGGCTGTAGTATTTTTCTCTAATAGTGAAATGTAATCATCAAGTGGATGACCGCTAACATAAACACCCATCAATTCTTTTTCAAAAGCCAAAAGCATTTCCTTGTCGAATTCATCAACGTTTGGCAAGGTTATTTTCATCTCTTCTTTTTGCTCATCGCTAGCAAAATCGAAAAGCGACATCTGACCATCGATATCTTTCTTTCGCTTGTTATTAACAGAATCCAATATTTGAGGGAAAATCATGCACTTCTGGCGGCGGTTACCTTCAAGGGAATCTAGAGCTCCTGCCTTTATAAGATTTTCTACTGTACGTTTATTGGCATCATATTTTGTTACGCGATTAATGAAATCCTCCAAGTCACGATACTTGCCGTTTCGCTCTCTATCCTGAATAATTGCAGTAATAGTGTTGCTACCAACTGACTTTATAGCAGATAATCCATAGCGGATTTTACCATTATCTACAGCGAAATCTGCCTCACCATAATTTACATCAGGTGGTAAAAGCTCAATTCCTGACTCACGGCAAGCAGCAATATATTCAGCAATTTTTGTACTGCTGTTAAGAACAGATGTCATTAACGCCGCCATGAACTCTAGTGGGTAATATTTTTTCAGGTAGGCAGTCTGAACTGCTACATATGAATATGCTGCTGCATGGGATTTGTTGAATCCATACAAAGCGAATGGCATCAACTGGTCGAAGAGCCAATCAGCATCCTCATTAGAAATACCGTTTTTCTCAAAACAACCCTGTACAAATGCTGGACGCTCTGCAGCTAGCTTATCAACCTTTTTCTTACTCATCATTCGTCGTACATTGTCAGCACGTCCCATTGTATAACCGGCGCAGGTAGTCATAATCTGCATAACCTGCTCCTGATAAACAGGGAACCCATATGTGTCTCCAAGCACGTCCTTTAGAATCGGAAACTTCTGAACAAATGGGGACTCTTTTCCTGTATTTTTACAATCGATAATCTTTGGTATGAAATCCATTGGGCCTGGACGATATACAGCGTTTGCCAAAATCAAATCACCGATTTGTGTAGGATTAAGCTGTTTTAGTAAGCTCTTCATTCCCGTAGACTCAAACTGGAAAACCCCATCAGTTTTGCCGGCAGCGAAAAGCTCCATTGCCCCTTTATCGTTGTAATCTATTTCATGCAAATCAAGCTTAATTCCATAGTTCTTTTCAACCTGCTTGATTGTGTCGTTAATTACAGTTAAGTTTCGAAGGCCCAAAAAGTCCATCTTTAAAAGACCAATTGCTTCGATGACCTCTTTTTCGTATTGAGTAATAATAACATCGCCTTTACCAAGGGCAAGTGGCATGTATTCATCAGTTGGCTTTGCAGAGATAACTACTCCAGCAGCATGTACACCTGTATTTCTAGGAAGACCTTCTAGGCGTTTGCAAATATCCAAAAGATTTTTGATCTGAGGGTCGCTTTCATACAAGGATTTAAGCTCAATGCTATGCTCAATAGCAGATTCGATTGTCACCTTTCCACCATCGCCAAGCACATCAGGGATAAGCTTTTTGATACCGTTAGTAAATGGAATTGGAAGGCCCATTACTCGTCCAACATCTTGAACTACACTCTTTGGCTTTAAGGTACCGAAGGTAACAATCTGAGTAACACAGTCATCTCCATATTTTTTACGAACGTAGTCGATAACCTCCTCACGACCTACAGGGTCAAAGTCAGTATCAATATCGGGCATACTAACACGCTCTGGATTCAAAAATCGCTCGAATACCAGATTGTATTTCATAGGGTCAATATCAGTGATACCAGTGGTGTAACTGATAAGTGAGCCGGCTGCAGAACCACGGCCTGGGCCAACTGGTATACCGTGGGTTCTAGCATAGTTTATAAAGTCCCATACGATAAGGAAATATTCTACATAACCCATTTCCTTGATTGTGTTAAGCTCGTAGTTAAGACGGTCCTCATATAGATGAGCGTCATCTCCATATCGCTCCTTTAAGCCGTCAAAACAAAGCTTGTTAAGGTATGTCCATGTATCATACCCTTCTGGAACATCAAATGGTGGAAGACCCGCCACATGGTATTTGATTTCAACATTACATCTATCTGCAATCTCCTGAGTACGGTAAACTGCCTCCTTTGCATAAGGAAATAGCTCAAGCATCTCCTCCTCAGATTTGACGTAAAACTCTTCAGTTTCAAAACGCATTCTGTCTACGTCTTCTAATTTGCTGCCAGTCTGAATACAAAGCAAAACATCATGGCTGTCTGCATCCTCTTTGTTGGTGTAATGGCAGTCATTTGTAGCAACAAGAGGAATGCCTGTCTCCTTCGAAAGACGCATTAGGCCCTGATTTACTGTGGCCTGCTCAGCTATACCGTGATCCTGCATTTCAAGGAAATAATTATTTGCCCCAAATGTATCTCGATATTTTAATGCTACAGTTTTGGCCTCATCATAAGCACCTCTTGCCAATGCTCTAGCCACCTCACCTGCAAGACATGCTGAAAGGCAAATAAGGCCCTCATGATATTTCTCCAATATTTCAAAATCTACACGAGGCTTATAGTAGAATCCATCCACATAACCGGCAGATACAATTTTAATTAAGTTATGATAACCCTGCTCATTTTCTGCAAGCAAAATAAGGTGATAGTATCTATCCTCACCCTTTACCATTTCTCTATCAAATCTGGAACCTGGTGCAACATAGACCTCACAACCAATAATTGGCTTCAGTCCCTGAGCCTGGCACTCATCATAGAACTTAGTAACGCCGTACATATTTCCATGATCTGTGATAGCCGCTGCTGTCATGCCCATATCCAAACATTTTCTGACATAAGACTTAATTTTATTAGAACCATCCAACAGTGAATACTCTGTATGGGTGTGCAAATGGACAAAACTCATAACATTCTCTCTTTCTTTAGTCCGGCAGTTACGCCCACAAGCCTTAGTGTCTATTCGTTCGGCAAAAATGCCTCACTCACAGACCTAAGAGCTTGATATCTACCGCCTCACTTAATAACCTAAATTGGCTATAATCATTTTATAGTTACAAGGCGTAAATCACAATGTATTTTTATTCTTTTCCTTCTTCTAAGAGCTTTTCATCAACTCACCTAAACATTCTGAATCAATCACCTTTGAAGCTAGTCCAAACTCAATAGCCTCCTCAGCATTAAAGTAGCTATCACACATTGTCACATTTGAGACATCTTCTACAGAATTACCAGTACGCTCGGCTATGATAGAAATCAACCTTTCATTAACCTGCTCAAGCTGCCTCAATTCCTGCTCAATTTCAAACGGCTTCATTCCACCCATTTCTCGGTGTCCCCAGCTGCAATCGTGGATCATAACCTTGCTGCTTGGGAGCATTAAGCGCTTATCTTCATCACATGCCAACATGATAATACTTCCCATACTGGCGGCAATTCCTGTTACAACTGCTGTAACCGGACTTTTCATGAGG
>JAEEGL016924225.1_pt1 | contig 15276 bp, 10 predicted proteins | sample 9134231 | NCBI WGS metagenome assembly JAEEGL01 (sample SAMN16246548, study PRJNA631951) | gut metagenome | biome: gut microbiome; feature: rumen; material: fiber-attached | host: Bos | place: Iran: Karaj | collected 2018-10 | reverse complement strand
TCCCCTTGGCGGGGAAGCTGTCGGCTGAACGGAGTGAAGACGACTGATGAGGGGATTCCTTATTATTGTTCTCTTTATGATACGTACGCCTTTTTAATATCCGATTCCTTTCGAGGCTGGGATATGTCTCGCAGGAGCGGCCTCAGCTGCTTGACGCCCGCGTTCCGCGCCTCTCGCGGCGCGTGCGCCCACTCGGCTCGAAAAATGATTATTTTTCGGCCACGTGGGCGACGCTCGCTTCGCTCGCTTAATGCCCCCCTGTGCAAACGCCGGAGGGATCGTCTTGCAGCTTATCTGTCCCCGCAGCGGCTTTGCGCCGCAAGGGAACGCATACTTCAAACCACAGCTTTCCAACGGAGGTCCCATGTCCTACTGCGTCAACTGCGGCGTCGAGCTCGCCGCGTCCGAACGCCGCTGTCCGCTCTGCGGGGTGGAAGTGATAAACCCCCGCGAGCCCTTTGATGAAAACGGCGAGCGGCCCTTCCCCAACGATATAGAAAAGGTTCGCCACAGACTCGTGCGGGTGACCGCCGCAAGGGTGTTTTCACTGCTGCTTGCGATACCGCTCGTGTCGATACTGCTCGTCGATCTGATCCATGACGGCGCGCTGACCTGGTCGCTCATACCCACCGCGGCGATCGTTTACGCGTTCCTCGCCGACGTTCTCCCCTGCCTCTTCAAAAGGCCCATAGTGTGGCTGTTCATGCTGCTGGGCGTTGCCGAAACGGTGCTGTTCCTGTTCGTTCTTAACGTGATACTGGGCGGCGACTGGCTGTGGCTATTCGCCCTGCCCATCACTCTGCTGACCGGCGCGGCGGTGATAGGCGGCTATCTCCTGCTGCGCTCGCGCAGGGCGTCGCTCACGCTGAAGATCGTGGTGCTGCTGCTGATGATCGCGGTCAGCCTGATCATTCTGCAGATGCTTATCGAGATCCACCTGCACGGCGCGATCAGATTCGACTGGTCGGTCTATGCCGCGATCCCCTGCGGCATGCTCAGCCTCGTTGCGCTGATAATAGGCCGCCTCGTCAGAAAAAGCGAGAGCTTCAGGAAGAAAATGTTCTTCTGAAAACGCTTGCAATTCCATTTCACATGTGTTATACTTCACGCAATATTTGCGATGAAGGGAACAAGTAGCTTCCGTTTGGGCTTCAAAGAGAGCGTCCGGCAGGTGTGAGGGCGCAGGACGGCGGAAAGCGAATACGTCCCGGAGCAGCCGTCCGAAAGGGGCATCCCCCAAGTAGGCGCGGCCGGGCGGGCCCGTTACAGCCCTCCAACGAGGGAGCCGTCGCTGCACGGTTCCGAATCGGGGTGGTACCGCGTTTTAAAACGTCCCCTTTTCCGCTTGCGGAGAAGGGGATTTTCATATGACAGAGACGACGAAAGGAAAACTTAACATGAAAATCTATGATGAACTCAAAGCCCGCGGCCTGATCGCCCAGGTGACCAACGAAGAAGAGATCGAAAAGCTCGTAAACGCGGGCGAGGCGAAATTCTACATCGGCTTCGACTGCACGGCCGACAGCCTGACGGCCGGTCATTTCATGGCGCTCACGCTTATGAAGCGCCTGCAGATGGCGGGCAACAAGCCCATTGCGCTGATAGGCGGCGGCACCACCATGATAGGCGACCCCTCCGGCCGCACCGACATGCGCAAGATGCTCACCAAGGAGGATATCGATCACAACGCCGAATGCTTCAAGCGCCAGATGGAGCGCTTTATCGAATTCGGCCCCGACAAGGCCGAGATGGTGAACAACGCCGACTGGCTGCTTTCGCTCAATTACGTCGAGCTCCTGCGCGAGGTGGGCGCCTGCTTCTCCGTGAACAACATGCTCAGAGCCGAATGCTATAAGCAGCGCATGGAAAAGGGCCTTTCCTTCCTTGAGTTCAATTACATGATAATGCAGTCCTACGATTTCTACTGGCTGTTCAAAAACAAGGGCGTGAACCTGCAGTTCGGCGGCGACGATCAGTGGTCCAACATGCTGGGCGGCACCGAGCTGATAAGGCGCAAGCTGGGCAGGGACGCGCACGCCATGACGATCACCCTTTTGACCGATTCCCAGGGCAAAAAGATGGGCAAGACCGCCGGCAACGCCGTGTGGCTCGATCCCAACAAGACCAGCCCCTTCGAATTCTTCCAGTACTGGCGCAACGTGGGCGACGCCGACGTTATGAAGTGCATCCGCATGCTCACCTTCATACCCATCGAGGAGATCGAGGAGATCGCCAAATGGGACGATTCGCGCATCAACGAAAAGAAGGAGCTGCTTGCCTATGAGCTCACCGCGCTCGTGCACGGAAAGGACGAGGCCGACAAGGCCAGGGAGGCCAGCCACGCGCTGTTTGCGGGCGGCGGCGACGATTCCAATATGCCCACCACCGAGCTTGCCGTGCCCGACGAGGGCATGACCGTGATCGACCTGCTCGTTGCCTGCGGCCTGGCCGCTTCCAAGGGCGAGGCAAGGCGCCTGATACAGCAGGGCGGCATATCCGTTGACGGCGACAAGGTGGCCGATATAGGCGCCGTGATCGAAAAGGCCCGCTTTAAAGAGGGCGTCAAGATCAAAAAGGGCAAGAAGATATTCCATAAGGCGATCGCGGAATAAGCGAATAGCATCATATGGGGCTGCTGCATCCAGGATCAGCGGCCCCTTTTCATTACCCGGAAGCTTCAGCGGTTCTTATCATTCCCTCATCCACCACCGCCTTGCGGCGGCGGTCCCCCTTCCCCCAAGGGAAGGCTGTTTTGTAAGTTTTCGCAGAATCTATCGCCTTCCCTTGGGGGAAGGGGGACCGCGAGGAACGAGCGGTGGATGAGGGATCGAAAGACCGCTTTACGCTTCCAAGCAATAAGAAGCTTGATGCAAAGCCCGATCCCCCCGCCTTTTCCGTTCACAGTTTATTAACAGAAAATTCACCGTTTGTTAAAAATAATATGCCCATCCGGTGTTGCGTATCGCCTCGGATAGGTGATATAGTTTTATGGGGGTGCGGTTTTATTACAAAAACCGCGCAAGAGCATGTTCCTGTTCTCAACTGTCACATTCGGGCGGGACGACGACCGCTCGTTCATGGAGGAGCTTTTCAACGCGCATTACACGAGGATGCGCGCTTTTGCCTTTTCCCTGCTTCACGACGGCGCCGCCGCCGAGGACGCCGCGCAGGACGTGTTATTATATATTTTTGAGCATATCGATAAATTCCGCGGGCTTGACTGTTGCACTTTGCGCCACTTGGTTGATTTAATATTAAGAAGGAGATGCTATAACCTTCTGCGGGCCCGCAGGGTGCGCCAAAAGCACAGCGCGGGCAGTCTTGACGATCCCGCGGTTTTTCCGCAGCTTGCCGACTCCGGCCCTTCCGTTGAGGAAAGCGCGCTCTTAAACATAGACGCCGAACGCATGGCGCAGGCAATAAGACGGCTTCCGCCGGATCAGCGCTTTGCGATCGAGGCCAAATACATACTCGGCTTCAGCGACGCCGAGATCGCGGAGGAGCTCGGGATAAAGAAAAACAGCGTCCGCCAATATCTTACAAGGGCAAGACGCGGAGTGTTCAGCCTCATGGGGGATGAGAACGATGAAGAAGGATAAGGAATTCGCACTGTTTAAGCGAGCGGCGGAAGAGGCCGCCCGCATCGACGGGCAGGCGCTGCTCGAGGCGGACGCCGCCTCGGCTTCCGAGCCCGCCGACGAGGCCGCAAGGGCGCGCTTTGAAGCCGCGCTCGATTCCGCGCGCTCACGCCGCAGGGAACGCGGAGGCGGGCGGCTCATACCCTTCAAGTGGATCGCGGCTGCGGCGGCCTGCGTGATCGCGGCGTTTTTCCTGGTGCCCGCCTCCACCGAAGCGGGCAGGAACTGGCTTTCCAAGCTGGCGCTCCGGGTATTCCCCGATCACACCGAGATAACGCTCGAAGATCCCGACTTGGAAAAATACGGCAATGCCACTTTCTACGTCCCCTCGCGCGTGCCGATTGAATACAGGCTGCGCGACGTCAGCGCCGACGACGGGCATTTCGATCTCAGCTATTCCAACGGGCGCGGCGGATGGTTCGAATTCCATCTGCTGCGCGATCCCCTGCCGCAGGGCGCCCGTCTTACCGAAGCCGAAAAGCTCGTATTCGTGCCGGTGCGCGACGCAATGGCCGCGCTGACCTCACACGACGGCGTGACCAGCATTCAGTGGTGCAACGGCAGAGTGAACGTCACAATTGAGGGCAATATCCCCGAGGATGTATTGGTCGACACGGCGCGCTCCGTGCTGCCGGTGGGCGGCGATCCTATCCGCTATTGTCCGGCCGGAGATCTCAAGGGCTTCGTGCGCTCCTCCTACGATATCTATCCCTCCGCGGACGTCGTGTCCGATATGGTGTTCACAAGGGGCGCGCACGACCGCATACGGCTCAGGCAGCTCAAGCCCACGGCCACGGTCAAGCTGGATAATCACGGCGCGGCAAAGCCCGTCACGGTGGATATCGACGGCGTCGAGGGCATGCTCATACGCGGCGAAGAGACCCTTATAGTATGGTCGCCCGACAACGCGATACTCATGCTCAGCGGAAATATCGATCCCGACGAGCTGCTCGAGCTCGCCCGCAGCGTGAGAGACCAGTATCATTTTCTATCGATGAAAGACAGTGCGGCCGACTGATGAGGGGATTTCTTATTATTGTTCTCTTTATGGTTCATTAGTCATTTCAGTTGCCGATTCCATTAGAGACTGAGATATGTCTCGCAGGAGCGGCCTTAGGTGCTTGGTACCCGCGTTCCCCTTCGCAGCATAGCTGCTCGGCGTTCGCTGGAATCGTAACACTGTTACGATTCCTTAACGCTCACGCTATCGCGGCGCGACCGAGAAAAGCATGAGGGCTTTTTTCCCGAAATGCTTTTCTCGATTAGCAAAACCAAAGGTTTTGCGTTGCTCGCTTCGCTCGCTTAATACCCCCCTGAGTTTGGGGTGCTTGCACGGCCGCCCCGGTAGTTTTGGGTGTTTGGAATGGTCGTCCCTTCTGCAGGATACGCCAAAAGGCTTCCCCTTGGCGGGGAAGCTCCGCGAAGCGGTGATGAGGGGATATTTCAAAGAAAATAACCATCGTGGCTTCGGATCCCCCTCATCCACCGCCGCCTTACGGCGTCGGTCCCCCTTCCCCCAAGGGAAGGCTTTAAAAAATGGGAAATTCCCGATCCCTCAGTCGGCTTTCGCCGACAGCTCCCTTTACGCAAGGGAGCCATCCTGCCAACCGAAAGGAGAACCAAACAAATGAAACGCATACTCGCTATTTCACTCTGCATACTCACCCTTTTCCTCTGCGCCTGCCAGCCCACGCCGGAAGTAGAGCCGGTACCGAACAAGGGCGACGACGTGATGGGCGAAAAGATACATACAACTCCCGTGCCGAAGACCCCTTCTCCGACTTCCGAAGCCGATCCGGATCTAACCGGAGAGCCGGACGTCACCGAGGTTCCCTTCGTCATCCCTCATATCGACGTCCCCGATCACTGGACTGAGGAAATGACCGTTTCTTCAAACGGCACCAAGGTCTATATTGATGCTGATATCGGGTATATTGATACTGCCCACCCGGTATATCTGATAAGAGATGCTGAGAAACTCGACGGCCCGACAGCAAAGAAGCTGCTGGATCTTTTCGGTATGGGATTCAAGTGGAGACCTGTTGATTCCACGAGAGAGGAGCTGCTTGAAAGGCTGGAGAAGCTTATGAGGGAGGATGATCCGAACACTGAATTTGATGATCTGCCGCCGTCCGATGACAAAAAAGAAGAAGCGATAGCCGATATACTGAAAAGGCTGCAGGAGCTGGATCCGGATACGGTCTGGGAAGATATCAAGACCGCGGATGATATCCCTTCCGGTGCGGCGATTCTCACCGATGGTAATCGGGAAATCCACACGGATCAAACCGTTAACTCTTTCAGAATATTCAGATACGGCACGGATGTTCGTACCGTCGAACAGTTGATGATAATCACGAACCAATTTGACGAGAACCGTGAACTGGGGATTCAGAAGCCCATCAGCGAACTAAAGATTCCGGTTCCCGAAATGGCAAAGGATGATGCAGTCAAATTTGCCCAAAGAATAGTTAAGGACTTCGGAATGGAGGATCATTTTGAATTGGCGTCTGTAACTGTGTTCCAGACTGAAAAAAAGGACAGTGGAGAAGTTTTGGACGTAGGATGGCGCGTAGCGTTTGCACTTAAGACCAACGGAGGCATGCCTTTGGACACTTTTCTGTATGATCTTCGCGGCCAATGGGTGGGGGATTATGCCACAGGAGATGAAGTGGTGAACTTTAAACCTGATAAAAAGTATGAACATCTGCATATTAATATCGCAAATGGTGAGCTTATCGGGATCACATGGGCAAATCCTCAGGAAATCATTTCGGTCGAGAATCCTGCAGTCGAGCTGCTTCCGTTTGATACGATAAAGGAAAGAATAAAGAAAAAACTTGAATACGGTCTTTCGTGGAATGACGGAGCGCTGGAAGATATACATGTGGATAATATCTTTTTGACATATCTTAAATCTGAAAAGGCCGGTGAGATAAACGAGTATTATTATACCCCGATGTGGTGTTTCACCTCTTATTCAGACGTGAATGTGCCAATGCAGGAAGGCGTGACGTTTATCAATGCGATCGATGGAACTTTCGTTCAATTCCAGGGCTGAGAATCACCGAAAAAGAAACATCGCAGCAGCGGTTTGTAAACAGAACGCTTTACCCCCGCGCGGCCCGAGCCTTTGCCCTGCCGCGCAGGGTTTTCAATGGGATAGAAAGGGAACTGACCATGGGGACGGATCTGACGGTCCCAAGCGGACGCAGCCCAAAAGGCTTCCCCCCGGCGGGGCACGAGGCGCCCGGAAAAAGCCAAATGCTTGGCTTTTTCAGCCGAGTGCCTGATGCGCTCGCCGCATCAGGGTCATATCAGACGACTGATGAGGGGAAATTCCAAAGAAAACAACTATCGGGGCTTCGGCTCCCCCTCATCCGTCACTCACGGCTTCGCCGCTCGTGCCACCTTCCCCGCGGTGGGGGAAGGCTTGGGTCGGCGTCAACCGAAAGGCTTCCCCCCGGCGGGGAAGCTGTCGGCGCAGCCGACTGATGAGGGGAACTAACCAATCAGAACCGTCCCCATTGGTTACAAACTAACGGCGGCCGGGCATATGTAAACAATAATAAAGGTTTCCCTCATCCACCGCCGCCTTACGGCGTCGGTCCCCCTTCCCCCAAGGGAAGGCTTTACTAAATGGGAAATTCCCGATCCCTCAGTCGGCTTCCCAGCTCCCTTTACGCAAGGGAGCCATCCTGCCAACCGAAAGGAGAACCAAACGAATGAAACGCATATTAGCTTTATCCCTCTGCATACTCACCCTCTTCCTCTGCGCGTGCCAGCCCACGCCCGACGAGGAATACGTTGTGAACAAGGGCGACGACGCCCTTGAAGACAAGATACACGCCGCGCAGAGCCCCGCGGGGACTTCGGAGCCCGGCGGGACCGCGGAGGGATCCCCCGCACCCGATGAGACGGAGGCCTTCAGCGCCGTGCAGACCTTTCCCGAAACGTGGGATGAAAGGATCGAGCTTGCGGAGGACTTCTATCTTGTTGCCAACGCCGAGGTGATCACAAAGGCCGACGGGCGTTATCCCGTATTCCGCACCCGGATCGAGCCCTTTGATATGGATCAGATCTCTGAGCTGCTCGATAAGCTGATCGGCCGGCCCGTTTCCTCTCAGGAGAAGGTGATGACCAAGGACGATTGGAAGGATGCGCTGCAGGCCTATCTGACCGAGGTCGAGGAGCACCGCCGCTGGATCGCGGAGGGAAGGCCCGAATGGGGGCATTTCGAGGACAACGCGCCCACCGACGAGGAAGTCGCCGCGCAGTCGAAATGGTTTATGGATCAGATACTTGCCGCGCCGGACGCCGCCGAGCAGCAGGAGGCTTCGGGTTACGGCGATCTTGTGCTTGGCAAGCCGAATATCTATGAGCTTGCTTCCGGCGGCACGGCGTATGTTTATGCGTCGGGCAGCTGGCTTAAAGTGGTCAAAAGCTGCGCGAACGATCCGTATGTTTTTACCGAATACAACTATAAGGAAGCTCTGTTAGATGAGGAGCCCAAAGCAAAGCAGTGGCACGACGTCAGCCTGCCCTTTGAGGACGCGCAGGCTGCGCTTTGGGCCGAGCTTGCCCGCCTGGGCCTTGAGGATTTTGCCGTGACGAGATCGGTAAAGGCCGATCTGATGGACCATCCGCAAAACGGAAAGAACAAATTCATAACCGGCGGATGGCTTTTCACCCTTCATCGCAACTATGCGGATTACCCCGAGCCCGCCGAGCTTTACGAGCCGTCACAGATGCTCGATTACGGCAGCGACGAGAGCTTCATTGCCAATCCCCCGATCCAGAGTGAATACATCGATATACTGATAGACGGCGAGGGCCTGCAATATTTCTTCTATTTCGGCAAAAAATCGGTGATCGGGATCGAAAACCCCAACGTGGAGCTGCTGAGCTTCGATGAGATCAAGGACCGCGCGGCCAAGTCTTTCCGCATGTGCTTCCCCATCACCAAATACAAGCTCTACGACGAGGGCGATACCGCCGAGATCTACCTTTACAAGATGTATCTGACCACCTGCACGGTCTACGTCAAGAACGGGCAGGGCTATTACGAGATGCCCTGCTGGGTGCTGTTCTTTGCCAACAACGGCTACCACTCCGATTACGAGCGCGAAATGGCCGCGCTGAGCAGAGAACCCGATCTGACGCGCGAATGCCTGTTCATAAACGCGATCGACGGGTCTGTCATCCACACCGACTTCGGCTATTGATATCCGCCAAAAACCCCCGATTTTGTCGGACGACCGTACGAAAATCGGCATTTGAGTACCAAAAATGGTACTCGACCAAAATATATTTTAAAAAGGGTGTAATTTTCGGCCAAAAAATCTGTCTATATAAGTAGAGGGAGTTTTTATGACCGCCGCGGGCGCGCGCGATCCGGGCGGGGCCGCAGCTCCTGCGCACCCGGTTTTATTCGCCGCAAGTCCCATTTGGGGCATATTCGTCAATATTACAGCAAGCCGCTCCCGCGTGGGAGTGAAAGGAAGTGACCTGATGAGACAGATATTTGGAGACCTGAGGAGGGCCGTGTTCGGGCGGCAGTTCCTGATCGCCTGGCTGGGCATGGTGCTGTGCCTTATAATAGGCGCGTTCTCCGAGGCAATGGAAACGTTCTCGTTCACGCCCGTGACGGTCGTTTACGGCTATCACAGGAGCATACTTTTGAACGCGCTGCACAGCGATATCATACTGCTTGCGGTGCCGATACTTGCCGCGATACCCTATACCACGGCGTTCACCGACGACGTGCGCTCGGGCTACCTTAAGCCCTATCTTACGCGCACCACGGTCAGCCGCTATATCTGGGGCAAGGGGATCGCCGCGGCGTTTTCGGGCGGGTTCGCGCTGGCGCTTGGCATAATCACGGCGCTGTTCATTTCGTTCCTGGTGTTCAGCCCGTTCGAGGTGTATCCCGAATACGCGGTGCCCTCGCGCATACCCGATCTGATACTGTTCATATTCCTCTTCTTCCTGTCGGGCGCGCTGTGGGCCTGCGTGGGGCTTTTGGCGTCCTCGCTCACGCAGAACGTCTATCTTGCCTATGCCGCCCCGTTCATATTCTATTACGTGCTGATAATACTGCAGGAGCGCTATTTCCGCACGGCCTTCATGCTGAATCCCAAGAATTACCTCACCATGCAGGGCGAGTGGCCGCTTGAGGGCAAAAGCGCCGCGCTGACGCTTTTGATGCTCACGCTGGTGCTGCTGCTGGTTTTCTACATCACCGTGCAGAAGGAGCTGCGCGACGACAAGCGGCAGAAGAGGCACTATTTTGCAAAGAACCTTTCGCAGAAGCGCCTTGTTTCGCGCATAACCCGCGCAAAGCCCATGAAGAGATCGGGAAGCTCGGGCCTGTTCTCCGAGCTGAGCCAGGTTGGCGCGGTGGTGCGCTATAACTTCCGCATGTGGCGCGGCAACATGAGGGTGCTGCTGACCTTTGCTCTGGCGTTCATACTCTGCTTCCTGCTTTCGGACAAGGCCGCCTCCTTCGCCTATGACATGCACACCACCATGCAGGCCTTCGAGCCCTTCGTGTGGACCTTCGGCGACGCGAACTCGGTGCTGATGATATCCCTGCTGCTGATACTGCTGTTTGCGGATATCCCCTTCCTTGGCGCGGGCGTGCCATATTACCTGGTCCGCATGAAGCGCCGCACCTGGGCCTGGGGGCAGCTGATCTATATCGGCCTGGCGACCTTTATTTACATGCTGTTCATATTCCTGGCCACCACGCTGATATGCATGCAGAACAGCTTTATAGGCAATATGTGGTCGGAGACCGCGGCGATACTCGGCTATTCCGGCGCGGGCAAGGCGATAGTGCTTCCCGCCCTGATAAAGACGCTTGAAATGTCGCGCCCGTATCAGTGCGCGGGCACGATATTCCTGCTGATGCTGTTTTACACGCTGCTGCTTTCGCTTTTGATGCTTCTTTTAAAGCTGAAGCGCGGCAAATCGGCGGGCATAGTCGCGGCATTTGCGTTCTCGCTTTACGGCCTGCTCCTGAATCCCCAGCTCATCAAGCAGATCACGGGGCTCAGGGATGAGGAGATGTACAAGGCGAACGTTGCCGTGGGCTGGCTGAGCCCGCTGAATCACGCCACTTACCACATGCACAATTTCGGCTATGATCTGCTGCCCAGGATGTGGCACACCTATGCGATATTCGGCGCGCTGATACTGCTGCTGATGTTCCTGATATTAAGAGCGATCAGGCGCTATAACTTCATGTTCCTCGGGACCGAGAATTCATAAGGGGGAAAACGGAAATGGAAAATCACGATCGCAACGCGATAGAGGTGCGGGATCTTGTCAAGACTTTCGGGCAGGACACCGTTTTAAAGGGCATAACCCGCGATTTCGAGGCGGGCAAAATACACGGCGTGGTGGGCAACAACGGCAGCGGCAAGACGGTCATGTTCAAATGCATATGCGGCTTCCTGCAGCCCACCTCGGGCAAGGTGTTCGTGCAGGGCAAGCAGATAGGCAAGGACATCGACTTTCCCGAGGATATAGGCCTGATAATCGAAACGCCGGGCTTCCTGCCCCAGCTTTCGGGCCTTAAGAACCTTGAGATACTGGCCTCGCTTAAGCGAAAGATAAACCTTAAGGAGATCGCCGATACCATACGCAGGGTGGGGCTTGATCCTTTAAGCTCCAAGCCCGTGGGCAAATATTCCCTTGGCATGCGCCAGCGCCTGGGCATAGCGCAGGCGATCATGGAGGAGCCCTCGCTTCTGATACTCGACGAGCCCATGAACGGCCTTGACAAGCACGGCGTTGCCGAAATGCGCGAGCTGTTCAAATCGCTCGCCACCGACGGAAGGACGATACTTCTGGCCTCGCACAACATCGCCGATATCGAGGCGCTCTGCGACACCGTCTGCGAAATGGACGCGGGCGTTATGACCATGCTGTAAGGAGCCGAATGCAATGAAAAGGTTATTATCGCTGATACTCATAATGCTCCTCTGCCTCCCCCTTCTCACAGCCTGCCAGCCCACGCCGGAGGACGACTTCGTCGTGAACAAGGGCGACGACAAGGTCGACGATAAGGTCAACGCCACGCAGCCCCCCGCATCCCCCGAGGATACCGAAGCGCCGCTCGTGCCGCAGTTCTTCCCCGACCGCTGGGACGAGGAGCCCGGCGAGGCGGTCAGCCGCGTCACCGTGAAGGGCGAGGCCGAGGTCTTAACGAGGGCGGACGGGCTGTATCCCGTTTACAGGACGGCTTCGAGGGATTTCACGTTGGAGGATGGGATCGGCGTCTTTACAAAGCTCCTCGGCCCCGATCCGGTCGCGTTCGAGGGAAATGAGCGCACGAAGGCCTATTGGGAGCAGGAGCTGCAGGATTTCCTCGCGTGGGTCGAGGCAAAGAAGCAATGGTTTGCCGACGGCTGCCCGGAAGGATACCATTTTGACGAGACCCCGATCACCGACGAGGAGATCAGGGAAACCACCGGTATCCTGATGGAGAATTTCAACGAAGCGCCCGAGGAGAACGAGTCATGGCCCGTTACGGATTATTCCACGCTTGAAATGGGCAAGTTCGTCGTTGCGGTGACGGCCTCCGGAGAAAGAGCCAGCATCGGCGTAAGGCGGGACTATATCTCGATGAGCAAGGACATCGGCTGCAATCTGATCGACGATGTTCATTATGAGACGATGGTGGAAGATCAGGAAGACGTCGGCTTCTGGCACGACGTAACGCTCGGCCGCGAGACCGCAGAGGCGGTGCTTGAAGACACGCTCAAGCTGCTCGGGCTTGACGATCAGGGCTTTTCGATCTATACGGCAAGGAAGGCAAATTCCGTGATCAGCGGGAATACCTCCATCTCCTACCGTGAAAACGGCTGGAAATTCGTGCTGAGGCGCAGCTACGGATATCCCTTCTCGGATCTTCTTTACGAGCCCTCGCAGTGGCTGAAATACACCGGCGACGATATGGCGGCGGCTCCCTCCATAAACTGTGAGGAATTGACCGTGTTCATAAGCGAAAGGGGGCTGAGGAGCTTCTCATACGCATTCCCGCGGGAGATCATGGAGCTTGCTAACCCCAACGTGGAGCTTCTGTCCTTTGACGAGGTGAAGCAGCGCGTCAAAAACGCGTTCGTAATGTGCTTCCCCTATGATGCGAAGGGGCTCAAGGCCGATGGCGACTTCGTTATAAACGTCTACCGCATGGAGCTTTTGACCAAGACGCTGTTCATTAAGGACAAGCACGGCTATTACGAGACGCCCTGCTGGATGGTGTTCTTCGACTGCGATATGTACGGATACGCCGGCACGCCGGCGGAAGTGCTGCTTGAGCAGATGTACTATGATCGCACGCGAAAGGATCTTTATCAGGAGGTGCTGATAATAAACGCCGTCGACGGCTCCATTATACACAACAATTATTGAGTGAGGATGTGAAACCCATGAAAAAATTCTTTGCTTTGCTGCTATGCCTTATTATGCTGACCGCCCCCGCGATGGCCTTTGCCTCCGCAGGCGGGAACCTTTCCATCGATACCGGCCACGTCTATCCCGGCATGGAAAAGAGCTTTGCCGAGGGCTATATTCCCACCGTGACCGATACCGAGGCCGTGATCGTGCTGCCCCTTATCGGCAGGACGTACGGCTCGAAGATAACCGTGGAGCCCGAATTCCCCGAGGAAGGGCCCTTTAAGACGGGCAATTACATATTCGACGTGCCCGAAAAGAGCTATACCGTCAAAAACACCTCGGGCAAAAAGGATACCGTCAAGGCGTATCTCGTCAAGCTGGAGCTGCCCCTTCGCGAGGGCTTCATGAACGGCAATTACTCCGTCACGTTCAACGTGTCCTATTCCGCCTCCTACGGCGTGCCCGGGCAGCAGAGCTTCACCGTGCGCGTGCCCATCGAGAACGGGCGCGGCGATTCCTCCGACGCGGGCGAAAAGCCGCTCATACTGTTTGAAAGCGGCACGGTGACGCCCGAGACCGTTACGCCCGAATCCGTTTCGGGCGGCGGCGAGCTGACCCTTAAGGTGACGGGCACCAATATCGGCGCGCGCACGGCAAGGAACATACGCGTAACGGGCGCCTCGCAGGACGGGGATATCACACTCACGTCCGACCTTAACGGCATGTTCATCGAAAAGCTCGAGCCGGGCGAAAGCTTTGAGGCCGTGTTCTCGTTCAGCGCCTCGCGCTATGCCGCCCGCGGCGATCACGTGCTGACCGCGGCCGCCGAATACGAGGACGATATGGGCTCGCCCCATTCCGCCGAGGGCTCCTACCGCGTGTACGTGGATCAGCAGGTGGAGCTTGTGCTTGACAAGATAGAGTTCCCCGAAGCGGTCACCAGCGGCGAATCCGTCACGCTTTACATAAGCGTTTACAACCCCTCCTGCGCAACGGCCTATAACGTGCACGGTCAGCTTCAGATGAACGGCATGATAAGCACATCGGTCTACCTGGGCGACATAGCCCCGCAGGAATCGGCGCAGAAGGAGCTGCTGGTGCTTGCCACAACGCTTTCGGGCGAAAACAAATACGGCGCGACCTTTGGCTCGTTCGATCTTACGTATTACGACGACAAGGGCATGCAGCGCCCCTTCATCTCCCAGAGCTTCAATTCGGAGCTTACCGAGCCCATGAAGATCACCGACGCCGAAAAGGAGCGTATGGAACAGGAGCGCAAGGAGCAGCAGACGCTTTCGCAGTGGTGGATATCGCTGCTGGTTGCGATAGCCGTGATAGTGGTGCTCGTCGCGCTGATACTCATTGCAAGATTCGCAAGGCTCATGAAGCTGAAATAAGCCAATCCCCCGTTCGGGACATGCCAACCCCCATGTCCCGGATTCGATATAGGGCACGGTCAAGCGCGATCCGTGTCCTATTTATATGCCGCAGGTTCCAAGCAAAACCGGGGTGACCGGGAGCACTGACCATAAGATCTGTCCCCGTGGTTAGTATCGCCACTCCTGCCGGATACGCCGAAAGGCTTCCCGCATTAGGGGCGACCATTTCAAACACCCCAAACTACCGGGGCGGTCGTGCCAAGCACCCCAAACTAAGGGGGCGACTAAGCGAGCAAAGCGAGCGTCGTAAGGCCGACGAAAAATGCATGCAAATTTTTCGGAGGCCGTCGCCGCGCCGCGATAGGCGCGGAACGCGGGTACCAAGCAGCTGAGGCCGCTCCTGCGAGACATATCCCAGTATCTAAAAGGATCGGTAACTGAAAAGGCTTATGTATCACAAGGGGATCAAATCAAAGATAATAAATATCGGGGCTTCGGCTCCCCCCCTCATCCGTCACTCACGGCTTCGCCGCTCGTGCCACCTTCCCCGCAAAGGGGGAAGGCTTGGGTCGGCGTCAACCGAAAGGCTTCCCCTTGGCGGGGAAGCTGTCGGCTGAACGGAGTGAAGACGACTGATGAGGGGATTCCTTTTTATTGTTCTCTTTATGATTCATAAACCACTTAAGTTACCGATTCTCTAAGAGACTGGGATATGTCTCGCGGGAGCGGCCTCAGTTACTTGACGCCCGCGTTCCGCGCCTATCCCTCGCAGCATAGCTGCTTCGGCATTCCGCTAAAGGCGCAACACTGTTGCCCCTTTTTAACGCTCCATGTGGCGCGTGCGCCCACTCGGC
>JAEEGL016791003.1_pt1 | contig 15276 bp, 11 predicted proteins | sample 9134231 | NCBI WGS metagenome assembly JAEEGL01 (sample SAMN16246548, study PRJNA631951) | gut metagenome | biome: gut microbiome; feature: rumen; material: fiber-attached | host: Bos | place: Iran: Karaj | collected 2018-10 | reverse complement strand
TATTTCAAAAAAACAAAAAATTTCGTTTCCATTTACTTGACATAAGATATGGAAACAGATAAAATATGATGTTGTATTTTGTACAATGAAAACTTAATAAAGGAGGTGCTCCTGTGGACGAGATACAAAAAATCATTCTCGCTTGTGTCATCACGGCCGTAGTGATAGGTGTAATCGTTGGTGTTATTATCTGGTTCGCAGCTATTTCCTACCGCAAGAAGGTTGTTGAAGCCAAGATCGGCGGTGCAGAGGAAAAAGCGCGTGAAATTATAGATGAAGCATTAAAGACTGCAGATACAAAAAAGAAGGAAGCTTTACTTGAAGCCAAGGAAGAAGCTCTTAAGAACAAGAACGAATTAGAGCGTGAAACCAGGGAACGAAGGAATGAGCTTCAAAGATTTGAAAAGCGCGTTCTCCAGAAGGAAGAAAGCCTTGACCGCAAGGCCGAAGCCATGGAAAAGAAGGAACAGAAGCTTAACCAGGCTGAACAGCAGCTGGAGAAGACACGTGCAGAAGTTGACAAGTTTTATCAGAAACAGGTTGAAGAACTGGAAAAGATTTCAGGAATGACCTCCGAACAAGCTAAAGAATATCTTTTTAAGACTGTTGAAGAAGAAGTAAAACATGAGACCGCTGTTCTTGTGAAGAACATGGAGCAGAAGGCCAAGGAAGAGGCAGATAAGAAAGCAAAGGACTTTGTTGTAACGGCGATCCAGCGTTGTGCAGCCGATCATGTTGCAGAAAGTTCGATCTCTGTTGTGCAGCTTCCCAATGACGAAATGAAAGGCAGGATCATCGGACGAGAGGGCCGCAACATCAGGACTCTTGAGACCATGACGGGAGTCGATCTTATCATCGACGATACTCCCGAAGCCGTTGTCCTTTCCGCTTTCGATCCCGTCAGACGAGAAGTGGCGAGAATCGCCCTTGAGAAGCTTATCGTTGACGGTAGGATCCATCCCGCCCGTATCGAAGAGATGGTTGAAAAGGCACAAAAAGAAGTGGAGAGCATCATCCGTGATGCAGGTGAGGCAGCAATGCTTGAAACCGGTGTTCACGGCCTTCATCCCGAGCTTGTGCGTCTGCTCGGTAAGATGAAATTCCGTACAAGCTACGGTCAGAATGCGTTAAAACATTCAATCGAGGTTTCCCTTCTTTCGGGTCTCCTTGCCGGAGAACTCGGTGCAGATGTGCGTCTTGCAAAACGTGCAGGTCTCCTGCATGATATCGGTAAGTCCATCGATCACGAGATGGAGGGTACACATGTTTCGATAGGTGTCGATCTTTGCCGCAAGTACAAAGAGAATGCGATCGTTGTAAATGCCGTAGAGGCTCATCACGGTGATGTTGAACCTCAGTCGGTCATCGCATGTATCGTACAGGCAGCAGATGCCATCTCGGCCGCAAGACCGGGTGCACGCCGCGAAACGCTCGAAACTTATACAAATCGTCTTAAACAGTTGGAAGATATTGCGAACAGCTTCAAGGGAGTCGAGAAGTCTTATGCGATCCAGGCCGGCCGCGAGGTGCGTGTTCTTGTTACACCCGAGCAGATCAGTGATGATGATATGATCATGCTTGCAAGGGATGTCGCAAAACGCATCGAGTCCGAGCTTGAATATCCGGGACAGATCAAAGTCAGCATAATCAGGGAATCTCGTATCGTTGATTACGCTAAATGAGATAATCTTCAAAAGCTTAAGAGAGTCGTTTGAAAACGGCTCTCTTTTTGTTTTTACATCTATTTTTTTATATTATAATTTGGAATAAACCAAAAAAACTTGACGCAAATTATATATTTTAGTAATATATATTTGTAAACTTATACTTCCGATGGGATTTGAGGTAAGCGGACATGAGAAGGAAACACTTTGAGTGTATTATATTGCTTGTATTTACAGCCTGCCTTTTACTGGCAGGCTGTAAAAAGAATAAAATCACATCCGAAAACGAGATCATATGGGCTTTCCCCGTAATAAATCTTGATGATTCCTGGGGAGAAAACTTAGATTCCGGATTTATGGATGAAAGAGCACGCCTGCTCAATGAAAAGCTTCATAAAGACGGATATGACTATACCGTAAAGTTTTTACTCATTCCGGCAACGGAATACAGCTCCAAATTGCCCGGTCTTGTTGCTGACATAGCAAATGTTGGCGGGATAAATGTCAATGTTGCCGCTGATCCTGTCGAACGGCTTTTCACAAACGGTGTCTTCACCTGTCTGGACAACTATGTTAACGATTGCAGATTAAAGAAAGTAATCCCTGAAAAAGTTTGGGAAGCGACGAAATTTAAAGGGAGCTTCTATTGTTTGCCCAAAATTGTTAATAGAAGCTCTCAAGCTTATGTTTCATTTAACTCTGATAAAATCGATATCGAAAAAGTCAGATACTTTAACGGCGATATCAGTTCTCTTACGAGTATACTCGGAAACAATGCTACAATCTGGATTTCTCCGATATGGCCAGCCATGTTCAAATACTTAGGTTTCTGTGACAATGACGGAGTGCTGTATGATTCCAACGGCGACATAGTAAATCCTTTTACAGATGAAAAATGTATTAAGATGTCCGAGACTTTTGACAGTTTATATGCCGGCGGATATCTTACAAGAGATGACAAAAAGAAAAAAGAGTGCGAGGCTCATTTTGGCTTTACAAACAGAATAAGCTCACTTGATGATGAATTTGCTTACTTCAATGGTCCATGGATAACGATATCGAAATACGGACTGAATCTTGGAGTACTTGAAAAATCAAATAAGAAAGAAGCTGCTTTTGAACTCCTTGATATAGTCCTGTCCGATCCGGCTTACGGCAATATTCTTGTTTGGGAAAATGAAAACCCGGAATCCGGCGGTTTGATAGACTCTCACATATATATGCGTGAACGATTTAACTGGAACGACCTGATATATGAACCCGATGGATGGCCTGATTATTTCGCTTCAGCAGATGAAAGAACCGAGTTTTATAAAAATGTTTTAATCTATCCAAGAATAGACGTTTCGAAATGTGATGAAGTCAAGACGTTGAAGGATAAAGCAATGAGCTACAGTTCTATTCTCTATCTTGATGAACCTAAGGCTATAAAGGAATTCGGATCGGTTGAAAAATACAAGCAGGAACTTGCCGAAACAAAGCGTAAACTCAAAGAATTATATGAAATAATAATACAAAAAGTCTATGGAAAAAATAAATAAATCACTGAATGTTCATTCAATAAAAAAGAATCTCATGATGCTCATTTTTATCCTGCCGATTCTTCTTTGCTCCTGTAAGGATGATAATTTTACAGTCAATGAAATAGGAAATCTGACACAAAGCATGATCCTGAATGGCGAATGTGCATTCGGAGATGACGGGATACTATTAAGTAATAATTCTCACTTAACATTCTTTAATCCGGAATCAAATACCGAAATATCTCTATGTACCAGGGCGGACTGTTATCATTCTACAAGCGAGTGCGACGCATACATTGGAAGTTTACGCCATATGTTGCTTGTAAATAAATGCATCTATTATCTTACAATGCGTAAACAAGATGGCATCGGTAAATTTAAGCTTAACTGTATGGACTGTACCGGAAACAACAGAAAAGAGCTTGCAGAAGTTAATGAGGCATTAGATATTGAAGGGTTTATTTACGGTGACAATCTTTTATCCTTTTCTACCCGTACTTATTACGATAAAGACGGAAACGAGCTTGAAAAAACCAAATCCAGGATGTTTACATACGATCTGAATACCGGAAAACTCTGTGAATTATTTTCGGGAGAAGGTTTTAAGCTTAAATTTACCCCACTGTATTTGGAAAACGGAGTGCTTTGGTATTTTAAAGATTATACAACAGAACCTTTTTTGTTTAAAAATTTCAACTATGATGAATGGGAAAAGATTTTTCGTAGCGAGTTGCATAAGTTTGTGATCTCCACAAAAGAAGATACTATTATACACACTCATAAAATCAGTGAAGATATTGCTGTCGACAGATGCTTTTATTTCATAAATGATGTTCAGGCTCCGGTCATGATAGACATGCGGACAGGCGAAAAAAAGGCTCTGCCTCTTAGCGGAAGTAGTTACAGATTTTATCTTGAAGAATATAACTATCTGGTTTACTGTTCCGATCAGAAATTTAATCTCATTAGTTTTTCTGATGGAGAAAAAAACGTAAAAGAGATTGAAGGGATGATATCAATCGCAACCGGCAAATATGTCTACGGATTTTATAATTCATATCAATCGTATATGGATATCAAAGACCTCATAAAAGGTAAAAACAACTGGAAAAAATGCAATATTGAAGGTTTGCCGGAAAATCAGGAAACAAAGTAGGAAGTGAGGTCTGTATGTTGCTGAAGATAGAAGGAGTATCTAAATCCTATGGTAAAAAGAAGGCTCTTACCGATTTTTCGTATTCTTTCGAAAACGGTGTTTATGCTGTACTCGGGCCGAACGGTGCCGGTAAGAGCACGCTTTTTAACATCCTGACCTGTAATCTTAAACAGGATGAAGGCAGGGTTCTTTGGCAAGGAAAGGATATAAGGACACACAAAGACGAATATCTTGCAAATATAGGATTTATTCCGCAACAACAGGATATTTACCGGGGTTTTACTTTTGAGCGTTTTTTGTGGTATATGGCATCTCTTAAAGGTATTAAGAGCAATGATGCAAAAACAGAAGTAAAAAAAGTGGCTGAAGCTGTCAATCTGTCAGAGGATCTGAACAGAAAACTCGGAGCATTTTCAGGAGGGATGAAACAACGGGCATTGATCGCGCAAGCCTTGCTCGGGAGTCCGGGCATCCTTATCTGTGATGAACCTACCGCCGGTCTTGATCCGAAAGAACGTATAAGTTTTCGTGAACTTGTTATGGAATACGGAAAAAATGCTCTGGTTATTATTGCGACGCATATTGTTCCTGATGTTGAGAACATTGCAAAAGAGGTTATCTTTCTTAAAGAAGGCAGGATCGCTGCGGCAGGCGATCCCAATAAGCTGTGTAAAAATACAGAACATTCACACGGAATAGAATCTGAACTTGAAGCATTTTATATGTCTGTAAACAACTGAATTATGGCATGTTCTTTCGTAATACATGCTTAAAATTGGAGGAATATATGGTACGGGTGTTTTCGGAAGAGGTGAAAAAGATCATTATAAATCCGGGAACACTCGCTTTTTGCGTTTTTCTTTTTATCCTTAATGCTATGGCATTTGAGATATTTGATAAGAACCCACGCTTATATACTGCCGAAAGCTATAAAGAAGTTTTTAACCGGCTCGAAGGCCTTGAGCCCGCAGAGGCTCTTAAAAAGCTTGACACGTTACAGGATGATACTGCCGGCACAGCATCAGATCTTCCCCGGGTATCTTCCCTTTCAATGCGCTTTCTTCTTGAGCAGATCAGGACCGAACTTAAAGATGTTTATGAATATGCGTTCTTCCGCGAAAACATAAGAAAAAACGCCCAAGCTGTCACAACCGGTCCTTTTGGTGTCAAAAAAAGCTCCTTTGCATACAGGAATGCAACCAAAACCGTAAGAGATTATGATGCAATGCCTGATGTGCACCTGAAAACAGGCCCATCGCTTGGTATTAATTCTTTCCTGAATATAAGATATACAGACTGGCTTTTACTGTTTATGGCTGCATATTGTGTTTTCCTGATGTTAACAGCCGAGCGTAACAGCGGAAACATGCTCCTGACAGCGACAACAAGATATGGCGGCAAGAAGCATGCGATGTGCAAGCTCGGGGCCGTGTGTGTGGTTTCTTCTGCCTTTACTTTTTTGCTTTGCGGCTATAATCTCGTCATTACAGCCGTAAAATACGGCTTTGGCGATACAGTGCGCGGCATCCAATCTGTTAACGGAATGAGAAACTGCATATTACCTGTATCGGTACGAGGTTATCTTGTCATATTCTTTCTGTCAAAAGCAGTTGCGGTAGTGAGCTTTGCCTGTATAGTGTATGCTGTTGCCTGTGCCTTAAAAAGAGCGCTCATACAGTACATTGTAACGGTTGCTTTTTTTGCTGCGGAGTATGCTGCTTCTGTTCTGATAACTGATCAAAGTTATATTGCCTTTCTTAAAAACATAAATGTATATTCGTTTCTCGATATAAAAAATACTATCGGCATATACAAAAATATCAATCTGTTTGGTTTTCCTGTATATTATCCATACGTTTTTGCCGCAGCGGTAATAGTATCCTTAATTTTCGCAGTAGTCTTTGTTATTATCTTTTATGAAAAAAATGTATTTTTGTCCGGTAATGATAAAGGAAAAGTTCTTTTCCGCACAGGCATGCACTGCCATACAATCCTTCATGAAGCTTACAAGCAGCTCATCTGTGGAGGAGGCCTCCTTGTTGTTGCTTTACTTTTTCTAGTAACCCCTTCAATAACCGGTTCAAACGGTGAGGTTATAATCTCGGAAGAAGAACTTGTCTATAAACGATACATGATCAAATATGAGGGATATTGTACTGCAGAGACTCTTAATATTCTTGACGGTGAAAAAAGGCGTATAGAAGAGCTCAGATCGATGCGTGATGAGGAAATGAGAAATGCATCTTCAGAAGCCGAGATATTCTTTCTGCAAAACAAGTATTCAGGTATAGATACAGAATTCAACGTAGTGAAAAACGTTATAGATCACGGAAAATTCCTTGTTGAGCACAACGGGGCTTTTTTCTATGATAACGGATACAAGGTCCTTTTTGGAAAAAGATCTTTTTTAAACAAGAATAAGCTTCTGGCAGTTACTTTAATGATCTTTATCGTTCTTGCATGCTCATTCTGCTACGGGCATGAATACAGCACCGGGATGACCGGACTTATCTATGCGACAAAAACCGGTCCGGTACACATCTTCAGGCAGAAACTGATCGTATGTACAGGCATTGTTACCGCCATGTATTTAATGCTATATTGTACATACATTTACGTTGTATTGACCGATTACGGTGTGAGAGGACTGGGATACCCCGTTTCCTCAATTGAGGGAATGCCCCTGTGGAATATGTCAGTACTCAGTTTCATAATATTTCTCTCAGTCTTCAGATATGTGCTTTTTGTAATATCGATCCCTGTTATATTCTTTATATCAAGACTTACGAAAAATTATGTTTTTACGCTTCTTATAGGGCTTTTGGTATGCTGCGGTGCAGTAATAGTGCTGCACACTCTGTTTCTGTGAAGAGAAAGCGGCATAAAAACGTCATTTGGTTTTCGTTTGGTTTTCAAAGAAAAATTATTCCTTGCAAATGAACTTCAAAACATATAGAATTATCATTGGTCGGGTGGAAATACCCGGTCAATTTTTTACAGGTTGGGATCTTAATGAAAAGAACGATAGTAAGTCTGATATTTTTCCTTGTTGCAGCAGGAACCGTACTTTCCGTAAAAGCCGCTTCTTTTTACGATTTGACAGCAGGGAAGGATTATCCTTATTCCAAAGCAAAGCTTAAATGTGTTATAAACGGCACTGATTCCGCTCTTTCGGGAACCAATGTGCTTTATGGCGAAACAGATACCGCAATAGCTCCTGCAACTGAGCTTTTTCAGGATTCTCTTGGTGTAGAATGTATCTTCAGGATCGCCGATTCTGCAATAACCTACGAAAGAGAAGGAAAGACTGTAAGCTATCACATAGGGAGCAACAACGCCCTTGTAAACGGCAAAGATACTTCTATGCAGGAAGCTCCGCGTGTTTTAAGGGACGAAAGCGGGATAACGCATCTTTATGTTCCTTCCAGGATAACCGCGGAGGCCCTCGGTATCGGCTATACATGGGAAAAAGCCACAAATACCGTTAAGATTAACTGCACGCTTGCTTCGAATGTCATTAACGACGGCTCCGGCGCACCCATGGAATTCCCGCTTTACAGCTATATTGACGCTTCCGACGTTAAAGTTGAAGACAACTTCAGCATCATAAAGAACGGTCTTCACGGAGCTGAAACCTATACAAGACAGCTTATCGTCAGTATTCCCGGTGAAAATGCCGACAAATACAACAAAAAACGGTTTTTCGCTCATTGTGACGAGCTGGTCGGCATTTCCGTAAAGAACGATAACGGCAAGACAAAATTCATCTTTGACACATCTGTCATAAGAGCCTGTGTGGCCGAAATAAAGGACGGAAAACTCTGTATCACATTCAAGGCTCCGTGGGAAGTCTACAAAAAGATCGTTGTAATCGATCCGGGGCATGGCGGTATTGACGGTGGTGCTTTCAGGGATGACAACATCGAAAAAAACTATGTCTTTGACATAGCCTACAAAAATACAAAAGACCTGTTTGCGGCTTCCGATATAAAAGTCTATTACACAAGGACAAAGGATGTGTATCTTTCTCTGTATGCAAGGAGGATGCTTGCTTCGGAAGTAAGGGCAGATATGTTCATAAGCGTTCACCTTAACACTTCCGAATCAAAAAACGACAAGGGAACACTTATCTGTTATTCAAAAGAGCGAAACAATTATCTTATGCCAAACGGCTTATGCAGCCAGGTACTTGCAGAGAGACTGCTCAAGAATTCAATGGAAAAGCTCGGACTGGCTAAGTCCATGTACGGTTTCTGGACAGACAAGGACCGTCCGCTCGATGTAACCACTTTGCAGGGAATGGAATACGTCCCTGACGAAAGCGTCCTTACAGAAAAAGATACGGTATTTACGCTGAAAGGCAAGAAGTTCATCCTTATCTATCCGACTCCTGCGGCGCTGATCGAAGTCGCATATATTACAAACGCTGACGATCTTGTAAAGATACGCGACGCAGAGTTCAGAAAAAATGCCGGAAAGATGATCTTTGATACCGTTAAGGAGCTGTTTGACGAGTATCCACGCGCAAATAAGGATTAACAGCCGCTCCTTTACAAGCCGGCTCCCGGAGGTATATGATGGATCATCCGGTAATTACGGATTACAAAGCATACGCAGATATAGAAAAGAGCATACGGATAGTGCATCTTTCTGATCTGCACAACAATATATATGGCAACAACAATGCCCCTGTTCTTAATTCAATAGCCAAAGAAGCACCGGATCTCATATTGGTAACAGGAGACATGCTGACTAAAAATGTCGAGGATTTCAGCATTGCTGCGGATTTTCTCCACAGGCTCCCCCCGATAGCCCCTGTATTTCTTTCGTACGGAAACCATGAATACCGTTACAGGATTCGATTTAAGGATTCTTTCGAAAAGTTTACGGAAGGCCTTAAAAAGTGCGGTATATGTATCCTTGACGACGAAACTACGCTTGTAAAGATAAACGGTGTTTCTCTCGAGATCGGCGGGTTTACAGGAAACGGCAGTGCTTACCGGCGGTTAAAGAAGACCGTATATTTCAAGAACATTCCGGAACCCGGTACAAAAAGCGACTTTAGGCTGCTTTTGGCTCATAATCCGGAGCTCTTTGCTTCGTATGAAGACACCGGCTGGGATATCATCTTTTGCGGACATCTTCACGGAGGGATAGTGGGGTTACCCGGAGGAAGAGGGCTTGTTTCCCCAAGCGGAAAGCTTTTCCCGAAATATGCCCACGGCTTTTTTGCGCTTAAGAACCAAAAGAAAATGGTTGTATCTTCGGGGCTCGGTACACATTCAATTAATTTCAGGCTGTTCAACCCGCCTGAGATAGTAACGCTCACGCTCGGTAAAAACACGGCAGAAAGCGAACACGATCAAACATAAAAGGCACGGAGGATCATCATGAGCGAGCCTTTGCAGGTCAAACTCGAAGCCTTTGAAGGCCCTTTGGACCTTTTGCTTCATCTTATAGAAAAAAACAAGATAAATATATACGACATTCCCATTGTCACGATAACAGACCAGTATCTTGAATATATTGATGCAATGCAGCAGCACGATATGGAGGTCATGAGCGAGTTTCTTGTCATGGCCGCAACACTCATCAATATCAAATCCAAGATGCTCCTTCCCGTCGAAGAGCCCGCAGAAGGCGAAGAAGAGGCGGATCCGAGGGCAGAGCTTGTACAGAGGCTCCTTGAATACAAGATGTATAAGTATATCTCGACAGAGCTTAAAGACAAGCAGATGGATGCCGACAAGTATTTCTTTAAGGGGAGCAGTATTCCCGAAGAGATCCGGGATTACAGGGAACCCGTCGATGTTTCCGAGCTTCTTTCCGACCTTACACTATCGGAGCTGCACTCGATCTTTGAATCTGTCTTGAAAAAGCAGGAAGACAAGATCGACCCGATCCGAAGCAAATTCGGAAAGATCGAGCACGAAGAGATCAACATCTCCGGCAAGATCATGGAAATACAGCAGTACGGCTTTTTACACAAGCATTTCAGCTTTCGCGGGATGCTCGAAAAGCAGCATACAAAGAATGATGTCATTGTGACATTCCTGGGAATACTGGAGCTTATGAAAATGGGACAGATACAGGTCTCCCAGAAGGAGATCTTCGACGATATCGAGATAGATTTCGTTGCGGATTCGATCCTTCCGCTTGAAAGATTCCAGCTTGAAGAGTGAGGTAATATGGAAACAACAAATGCAGAATTAAACAGGCTTGAGGCTGCGGTCGAGGCAATTCTCTTTACAATGGGCGAGGCTGTCGAGTGCAGCAGGATCGCCGCTGCCGTCGGGCATGACGAGGAAACCGTAAGAAAAGTCATAAGGCATATGTGCGACAAATATGCAGAAGAAGAGCACGGTATCCAGATAATCGAGCTGGACGGTTCTTTTCAGATGTGCACAAAGCGTGAAATGTACGACACGATCACAAAGATCGCCACGGCTCCCAAAAAATATGTGCTTACCGATGTTCTGCTCGAGACGCTTTCGATAATCGCCTACAAGCAGCCCGTAACAAAAGCCGGCATAGAAGCTATCCGCGGCGTGAACTGTGACCACAGTGTAAATAAGCTTGTGGAGTATGAGCTCGTTACAGAACTTGGGCGCCTTGACGCTCCGGGAAAGCCCATACTGTTTGGGACAACAGAATCGTTCCTCAGGAATTTCGGAATAAAATCCTTAGACGAGCTTCCTAACCTCGAACCGGAACAGATACTGGATTTCCAGCATGAAGCAGAAGACGAGTTACAGTTAAAGCTCGACATATGATAAACAGGCTTACGTCAGGGAATCGATCCTTAGTATAAAACAGACTTATATCAGGAATTCCATCCTTAATATAACAAAACCCGGCAGATTGCCGGGTTTTATCCGTTATGCATCAATTTTCATTCTCGTCATCATCCTCAAGCACCTCAAAACCTTCGAGAACATCTTCCTCATTATCAAGGCCGAGACTGTTATAAAAGTCTTCGGTGATATATTCGAGATAGGCTTCGTCCAGTTCGCCGAACTGCTTTGTGAGCATTGCCTTAAGCTTTCCCCTTATTACATAATAGATTTCTGCTTCGGTGGTTTCGGGATTTCGCTTTTTAAGATCTTCGCCGATCTGTTCTGCGTCCTCTTTCGTAAAATTAGCCGCAAGCCATTCGTTAAGAGCCTTCGTTACGGCTTCTTCCTCGGCTGCTTCACCCTTAAGCTTTTTATAAGACTTTAGCGAAAATACACCGACTGCGATAAATCCAAGGAACATTATCATCGCGAATATGTAGAAGAACGTTCCGTTCATGAAGCTGAATATCTTTAATATGTTAAGGAGCACGATGATAATACCGATTGCACCGAAGGCAAGAAAGAGGATAGCGGTAGAAAAGGTGTCGCTGGCCTTGTCACTGCGCTTTTCGTATGGTTCGGAAGGATCCATTTCCTCGAAGCTTTCCTTAAGTTCCTCATCCGCCGTCTTAAAGCTGTCGGCGGTAAGTATCTCGCCTTCGTCTATCTTGTCGTCCTTTGCCCAGTCAAGCGGGTCGAAAACGGGACGGTCACCGGCTTCTTTTAAGTCTTTTAACTCATCTAAGAAAGCGTTCTGGGCTTCTACGGAATAGAAGGCCTGGAAATGCTTTTTTGCGCGTTTAAGGTCTTTTTCGCGTATAAGGATGCCTGTGTTTTCATCATCCTCCGACAGTCTGCATTCGATACCGGAATAGATCAGGTACTGTGAAAACTTATCCGCCATTTCCTTTTTTTCAAAAGAGAAGACAGGGATGAATTCTTCTTTAAGCTGCTCAAGCGATCCGACAAGCGGAACCTTGCAGTCGGGGCAGACCGTTATGCCTTCTTTATATTCTTCTTTGCACTGAGGACACCAGGGCATTTTAACCTCCTTGGCTGCCAAAAAAGCAGCTTTTTTATTACCGAAAATCGTACAAATGGAATTATAGTTTATTTTGTTCCGATACGCAATAATCTTTTGCAAAATAACGAAAAATCTGATATAATAATAGAATGAATGGGCATATCCATACCGTTCACCGATCTTTACCGGAGGTGTTCTATGAGTTTCCAAAATACCATTTCCATGAAAGAGTTCTGCAGAAGAAACTGCGGAAGCATGAGCAAAGAGAAGTTCTATGAGGAATATTACAGGATCATCCACACGGCATACCTGCGCTGCGAAGGCAGGCCCTGCATCGAGACGATCCGCGACGATTTCGAGAATTCCTTTGGCTCGAAGCTTGACAATATCTCAATTTCATATATTTACGCAACCACAAAATACCTTGTTTATGATGTGGTCGTTTCGTCGCTGCTCGGAGACGGCAGGATCGACAGCCAGTATTACTATAACAAGCTTGTCATCGATATAGGCTTTGATGTATGGCTCATTAAATCCATCGAATCCGAAGTGCGTCTTACCATGAACGATTTTTATTCATGGCAGCCGCTTCCCAAGAACGACAGGACAGACCGCCAGATCTATGATTTCTGGCATTTCAAGCTTCCGAATTCCCGTAATTTCGGACACCTCTACAGCGCCGTAGTACCTTTCAAAAAGCATATCTACAAGACATATTACAAGCTTTTAAAGGCCAATACGGACTATGAAAACGATCCTAAACAGCTTGAAGTCCTGATCGCATTCCTTGAAGAAGAGCTTGCAAAGATGGGTGAATTTTCTGCAGAAAAGACAGCAGAGCCCGAAAGCGAACCTGTATTTGAAAACAAGGATACCACTGCGGTTTCTGCAGTGCAGGACAGTTCTGCAGAAGCTTCAGCGGTGCAGGACAGCTCTGACGGAGTTTCCGGGGTGCAGGACACCTCTGCAGGAACTTCAGCTGCACCAGATACAGCCGGGCTTCCCTCGGAAGAAGCTGTTGCGCAGAGCGTTTTCGAAACAGAGCTTGCCGATGAAGTTGAAAAAGCTGAGGATCAGGATCTTAGCATAGATGAAGATTTTATCGATCTTGACGGCGAAATACAGGATAAAGAAGACGAAGAGCATCTTTTAGAAACAGAAGAGCCCGCGGATGACGCAGCAGACATATCAAAGGCCGTTGTCCCGGATGAACCGTTTTCCCTTCAGGACGCACTTACAAAAGAGCTCGACGAGACTATCAGCATTCTTGACGGTCCCGATGAAGAAGGCCCTGTAGAAACAGCTCAGGTTGAAGAATGCCACGCAGAAACAGCCAAGATTGAAGAAGGCCCTGTAGAAACAGCTCAGGTTGAAGAAAATGCGGTTGTCCGGGATGAGATCCAATTCTTTGGGCCGCAGGCTCCCGCAGAAAAGAAAGATGATATCGTAGAAATGCATACTACGGAAGACATGCTTGCGGCACAGCCGAAAGTCAACATCCGCGTTGTGGAACCTGTGTCTGAAGAATCTGCTTCAACCCCTGTTCCTTCTGAAACAGAGCACAATGCCGCGCCTGAAATCAATATCGCCGCAGCACCCGAAGAAACATTTACCGAAACCGCAAAAAGAATATCTGAAGCTGCAAAGAACTTTGCTCGAAATACCATAAACAAAGTGTCCGAAACCGCAAACAAGAGTGTGAAAGGCTTTAAGGACGGGAAGATCTCCATTACCAAAAAGAAGGTCGTTACCGCTGCCGTATGCCTTGCTCTTGCCGGGACCGTTGTTGTTCCTCTTGCGATAATGTTCGGGAAAGGTCGTAAAAGATAATGGCAGCTGTTAAGATAAGCGATGCCGTTCTCATGTCCGTTGAAAAGCCTGCACGGTATATCGGCAATGAGATAAACTCAGTAATAAAAGACAAAAACAACATAGATATCCGTTTCTGTATGTGTTTCCCCGATGTATATGAGGTCGGGATGTCCCACCTCGGGATCCAGATCCTTTATGATATGTTCAATTCAAGGGAAGACACCTGGTGTGAGCGTGTTTACTCGCCCTGGCCGGATATGGATGCAAAGATGCGGGAGTTGAACATCCCGCTTTTTGCGCTTGAATCAAAAGATCCCATAAAAGAGTTCGATTTTCTGGGGATAACGCTCCAGTACGAGATGTGTTATTCCAATGTACTGCAGGTTCTCGATCTTTCCGGTATCCCGCTTCATTCAAAGGATCGCGGCGAGGACTGTCCGATCGTGATAGGCGGCGGCCCCTGCGTTTACAATCCGGAACCGATAGCAGAATTCTTTGATATTTTTTATATCGGTGAAGGGGAGACAGTTTATAACGAGCTTCTTGACGCCTATAAAGACAACAGAAAGAACGGCGGAACAAGGCTTGATTTCTTAAGGAGAGCTGCCGGTATCGAGGGGCTTTACATCCCTTCGTTTTATCATCCCGAATATAACGAAGACGGCACAATGTCTGCCTTTGTTATCGACGATCCCGCTGCCGGCGAACATATAAAGCGTCAGGTACAGTGGGACCTTGACAACACATATTACCCCAAAAAGCCGCTCGTTCCGTATATCAGGGCCGTTCAGGACAGGGCAACCTTAGAGATCCTGCGCGGCTGCATTCGCGGATGCCGTTTCTGCCAGGCAGGCATGATCTATCGGCCTCTGCGTGAAAGAAGCGTCGAATACCTGAAAAAGCTTGCGCGTGAGATGATCGATTCCACAGGCTACGAGGAGATCTCCTTAAGTTCTTTGAGCTCATCGGATTATACATGCCTTCCTGAGCTTGTGAATTATCTTATCGATGAATTTCACAGGAAAGGCATAAACGTATCCCTTCCTTCGCTTCGTATCGACGCATTCGCGCTCGATGTCATGAGCAAGGTTCAGGACATAAGGAAGAGCAGTATCACATTTGCTCCTGAGGCCGGCACCCAGCGTCTTCGCGATGTTATAAACAAAGGCATTACACACGAGGACATAATAAAAGGTTCCTCTGCAGCCTTCAAATGCGGCTGGAACAAGATAAAGCTGTATTTCATGCTTGGGCTTCCGAC
>JAEEGL013207181.1_pt1 | contig 15276 bp, 5 predicted proteins | sample 9134231 | NCBI WGS metagenome assembly JAEEGL01 (sample SAMN16246548, study PRJNA631951) | gut metagenome | biome: gut microbiome; feature: rumen; material: fiber-attached | host: Bos | place: Iran: Karaj | collected 2018-10 | reverse complement strand
CAATCCCCAATCCCCAATCCCCAATCCCCAATCCCCAATTATAAAATTAATAATATTTTTAATGTTTATTAAAAATAATAAAAAAAATTGATTTTTTATAATAATTATATAATAAAATAAAATTAATTTAAATTTAAATTAAATTTAAATGAATAAAAATGAAGAATTTAACGATGAAAATGAATTAGAAAAAATTATAAATAATATAAAAATTTCTGAAAATAAAAATGTAATAAATTTAGAAGATCTTTTAATTAAATTAATATCAGAAAAAAAACAAAATAATTACTTAAAAAATCAAGTAAAATTTTATGAAAATTTATTAAAATTTAAAAATTCAACTTTTTTAAAAGAAAATTTAGACACTTTTTTAATCAACGATTGTTTAAATAAAAATAATATAATAAAAAATTATATTCCAAGTTCTGATTTTGAAGTTTATTATTACATTATTCCCAATAAAAGAAAAAGAAATAAAAAAAAATAATTAATAATTTAATTCTATTATTAATTTTTACTTAAAAAAAATATTATTTATAAATTATTTTATTAATTATTATTATTAATATTCATCATTTTAATTTTTCCTTCTGAATCTTGAAATAATAAAAATTCTTCTTCTAAAATTTTAATTTTTTCTAAATAAATTAAATTACAACTATTTTCATAAAGAACATTAATTTTATCATTTTTTTTATCATATAAAAAAATTTTCTTATCATCATTTGCAACACATAAAATATTATTTTCATTCCATAATAAAATTCCACAAATTTCAACATCAAAACCAATAAAAATTTCTTTAAGATTTTCTCCACTATGAAAATTAAAAATAGTAATATAACCATTATCAGCACAATTAATTAAATAACTTTTATCTTTTATTTCATTAACCAAAATAAATTTATGTTCACTTTCATTAAAATTTTTATATTTTCTATAAAATTTTCCAGATTTAAAAGTATAAGAAAAACAATTAATAAAATTTCCACACAAAACAACAAAATTTTTATTTTTATTTTTATCATAATAAATATTAATAAAATTTACATATTTACATTCAATATAATTTTTTTTTAAATTTCCATTAAATTCCCATAATTTTAAATGATTATCATCATTACAACAACTTAAAACATACATTTTATTTTCAATTAAAACTAAATAAATTGAATTAATCCAAAAATTTTTATAACTATCAGAATTTTCATGAGCGTTTTTTATTGTTAAAATATTTTGATAATTATTTGATAAATCAAAAACTTTTATTGAATTATCAAAAGAAGATGTTATTATTAAATCTCTTTTTAATAAAATATCATAAAAATATCTAATGCATAAAATACTATTGTTATGAGCGTTTTTTATTATTTTTATATTTTTGTTTTTTTCTAAATCATAAATATATAAACTATTATTTAAATTATTTATATAAATTAATATTGGTTCATTTTTAGTTGAAATAAAAACTGTAAATAAATTAGGATGAATTATTTTTAAAACATTTGCATTATCTGCAATTTCTTTGAATAATTTTAAATTATTTGGATTTGAATTAAATAAATTATTACTATTATTATTTTGAATTGTAAATTTTGAAAAAAAATTGTGAGTTACATTAAAAGTATTATTAATTTTTAAATGTTTTTCAGTTTTTTCTTCATTATTAATTTTTTTTAAATTTTTTGGTGTTTCTAAAATAATTTCAGGAAATTCTTTAATTTTAGATTCTTTTAAAATATTAAAATTTTTTAAAATTTCTAATAATTTATTTTCATTTTCAAAAATATTATTTTCTTCAAATGAAGGTAAATTTAATTCATTAAATTGAAAAATATTTTTAATATTATAAATAATTTGATAATTTAATTGATGATAATTTGTTTCATAAGTATTTAATAAATTATTTAAAATTAATAATTCTTTAATATTATTTTCTTTAAAAATTTTAAAATATTTATTAATTTTATTTATTCTTTCTTCATATTCAAAAACAATTTTATTTTTAATTTCTTCAATTAAATTAATTTTATTTTCATATTCTTTAATTTTATTTCTATAATTTTTCTTAATTTCTTTCTTATGAATTTTTAAATTTTCAATCAATTCTTGCTTATGTTCAATATGATATTTATTTAAATTACAAATTTCACAAATATTTTTTTTACACGTAAAACAATAAGAAATAAATTTATTTCCATGTTTATCACACAAAGAATCAATTTGATTGATGGGAATAAAAATAACTGAATTTTTTTCATGTTGATTTAAACAATTTTTACAATAATATTTATAACAATGAAAACAATAATAAAAATTATTATTTTTTTGCTTTTGTTGACATTGTGAACATAAAGCAGAAAAAATAGGTTGATAATTTTCAATATAAGATGAAATTTCTTCCATTTTATTATGACCTTTATCACAAATGTATTCTAAATTTACTTGATTGTATAAAAAATTTATTCCTAAATAAGGAATTAATGGACATTCTTTACAACGAAAAATTAATGATTCATCAGATGAATTCTCTAAAATATTTGAAACAATTGAAAAATTTTCTTCATCTGAATTATTTAAATTCATTTTATATTATTTTATAATTTTTTTTTAATTTAAATTTATAATTTAAGATTTATTTTAATATTATTTATTATTATCTTTAAATTACACATTATAAATAAATTTTTACATTATTAAATAATGATTTTAAATATTTTCATTTAATTCTTCCATTTTTTCATCATTTTCATTTAATTCTTCTTTTTTTTCATCATTTTCAATAATTTTTCCTCCAAATTTCCAATAAAAATAATAATAAATAATAATTTGAAAAATTGATAAAAAAAATCCAATTCCATTTGGAATCATTAAATTAAAATTTCTAATAATTAACCCATAAAAAAACCATATTAATGAACAAAAACTTCCAATTAAAGAAGAAGATAAAGAAATTAATTTTATATTTCCAGTTTTCATAACAAATAAAATATTTGAAAACGGAGAAAAAAATTGAATAATATTAATAATCATTGCTAAATTTCCAACTGTTTTAATACTAAAATTATATTTACATAAATAATAATATTGAAAAACCAAATCATAATAAATAAAAGCAGCAACAATGAAATTTAAAATTTTTTCTCCTGCATAAAAATATAAATAAATTCCACATAATAAAAGAGAAATTATTGTATTAATTCCAGCTGATAAATAAGGAATTGAATAACCTAATCTATTCCAATTAACAAACCATGAAATTGCACAAATTGTATTAAAAATTAAAACTTTTTCAGGAATTATTTTATATGATTCTTGCTTTTTTAATATTTTTATAAATTGTGTGATTGGAGCTAAAGTTAATAATAATCCTAAAATTGTTCCTATTATTGATAACCAAAATCCTAATATTATTGAATCTATTCCAAAATATGTTTCTTTTTCATTATTTATCATTTCAGACATTATTTTTAATATAGTTTTTTGAATAAAAATAATTATTAATTTAAATGTTTTTTTTCTAAAAATTATTATTAATATTAAATAATAAATTCATTTTAAAATAAATTTATTTTAATTAAAAAAATTTATATGAAAACAAAAATTATTATATATTAATTAAATATTTCAATAAATATTTTATCATAAAATATTCATTAAAAACAACAAATTTATAAAATTAATATTAATATTACATTAATACACAAATTTGAAAACATTTTTAACACTTGTCAATGTTTTATTAATAATATTAATTTTAGAAAAAATTAAAATATATAAAATCATAAAAATAACAATTTCACTTCCAATAGTACAAAAAATACTAGAATATAAAATATTTTTCTCTGTTGATAAACTATAATCAATTGCATTTCCATAAATTATATTATTATACCATGTTCTAAACGGTCTGTAAATTAAAAACTGTAAATCACACATATAAAATAAATTCCCATTTTCTAAAATATTTAAATAATAATCATAATTTCTTTTAGTCAAACTTTTTATAAATTTTATAATTTCATAAAAAATCGGTTTATAAAAAATTGTATCTTCATTATAATTTAAAATTTTAAACGTTTCACAAAAATCAGGAAACAAATCTTTAAATTTATAATCAGGATAATTTTTTTCAATACTATTAAATTTATTATCATTAATATCAGTAAAAAAACTATTGCAATTAAAATTAATAAATTCATTAGAATTTTTAATAATTCCTCCAACAGATTCGCTTCGTTTACTTAAACTTTGAATTAAAAAATTCGATCTAAAACTTTCATCAATAATATAATTTTCGCCTTCATATTGCATATTTTTAGAAATTTCCGCTTGAGTAATATTACCTAAAATCATTAATTGACATAGAGCAAACATATTATAACCAGAACAAGCTGCAATTGTATTATCTGTAATAATATCAAAAACATCTAAAATTATATTTTTCTTTTTTATCCAAAAAATTAAAAATATTAAATATAAAATTATGTAATAAAATAATATTCCTATTATTATCATATAATAAATTGATGTTATTATTCGATAGTCATTTTTTTCAAAATAATTTATTTCTTTTTCATTTTCTATTAATTTTTCTTTTTCAGAATTATTATTATTATTATTGTTGCTTGATTTTTTTTTAATATTTTCTGATTTGTGATGAATATGTGAAACTTTTTTATATTCTGAATAAATTTCTTCGATGTTATGAAAAATTTGAATTGGATTTTTTTCATAAAATTTTATCATTATTTTTAAATTTTGATATTTTTTTATAAAAAAATCTGTAAAATCATTTGAATTAAATTTTTGCATTACTTTATTCATACTTAAAATAAAAAGAGTTTCAAAAGAAAAAATAAAATAAAAAACTAAACCTGATAAAAAAATATGAAAAATAAAAAAAATTGATAAAAATAAAATCACAATAATATTTAAATTTCTTAATCTTTGATTTGTATTTTCACCACAATTAAATTGAATATTAACCCAAGTATTTAAATATTTTTGATAATTAATAACTAAATTATAATATTTGAATTGCCATTCTTCTAAAGAAGAAGGTTCTAAAATATTAGAAAAATCATATTTTGAAGAATCTGTTAATGTTATAATATAAACTGGATTTGTTTCATATTTTCCACTTTGAATTATTATTGTAAATGAATTCACTAATATTTCTAAACCACCAACAAAAGTCGTTGTTAAATTATCAGTTGATAAAATATTTCCATCAAATGACAATAAAGTAAAATTGAAAGGTTCATTAAAATTTTTATTTACAATCGGGTCATTTAATTTAAAAATTTGTGTTTTAAGAGCAATTAATTGCTTTTCATAATCTTTAACTTTTAAAATATTTTCAAAAATAGAAAAATAATATGAAGGATAAGTTAAATTATTTTCTTTATTAAATTTTTCCATGTATAATTTATAATAATTAATACATCCTTTTTTTCCAGGAATTCCAATGCAATTCACTGCTAAAATACTTGTAACTAAATTATAAAATAATCTATTTAATGCTCTTAAATCTGTATAAACTGAATAACTATTTAATAATTCTTGATTTTTTTGAAGCTCAACAATTAATGAAATTATACAAAAAATAATTATTATAATACATAAAATAAAAGATAATTTTGTTATTGATGAAAATCGTCTTTGATATGTTCTATATTTTAATTCCAAAGGAGGCAAATTATATTTTTTTTCTTTGTCTACTTCAAATTTACTTATAATACTATTTTGACTTTGAACACTTGCCATTGAAACATTATCAGCGAATTTCATTGCCAAATCTTCTTCAAATTCATCTTCTTCATAATCATCATTTTCATTTGTTTGCTTTTTTTTTATATGTTTATTTGAACTATAAATTATGTATTCATAATTTTCAGTTTTAATTGAAAATAAAAAAGAAAAAATTTTATCTTCAAATTCAATTTCTTTTTGATTTATTTTATTAAAAATATCAGATAATTTAATTGGATTTGAATATGAATTATTTTTATTAAAAAACATTTCATTTATTATTGTTTTTCCTTTTTCATTATTTTCTTTTTGATAATCTTCAAAAAAATTTTTTATTGAAATTTTATATAAAAATTCTGAATTATTTTCTTTTTCATCAGAATGAATTGAAAATAAAGGTTTATTTGATTCAATTATTTTCTTTGATATTATTAATTCATCCATTCCAATCATAAATTCACCATTTAAAAAAAATTCATTAGAATTTTCAAATTTATCAAAAATTAATTTAAATTTAATAATAATTCTTTGATAAAAACCTTTTTCAAAAATATTTATTTCATTTTCTTTTTCAAATTCAATTTGATTCTTTGATTTGAAATGAATAATAAATTCAAAAGTTTTTATAGATTTTGAAGAATTTAATGATTTATATAATAATCTTAAACCTTCATTTCTAAATTCCTTAGGAAATAATAATAATAAATCTTCTCCAATGTAATTATATAATTCTTTTCCTGCTTTTCTAATAATAAATTTTTGATTATTTGGATTAAAAGTAATTAAAATATCTTTATTAGTTAAAAAACAATTACTTAAATATTCTTCTCCTAAATTTAAAATATCTTTAAAACTTCCTTTTTCTTTAACAATAAGAACGTTTGTTATTTCTTCTAAAATATAAGATAAAATATCTAAATAATAATCATTATTATTAATTTTAAATTTTAAAAAATTAAAATTTTCTTTATTTCTAAGTTTTTCAACTTCTTTTCCTAATTGTAAAAAATTATTTGGAGTTTTAATATCTTTTTTCACATAAATCATAATTCTATCAATAATATTTTTTATTTTATCAATGAATAAAATAAAAATTTTAATATTATCTACAATAATTTGTTGTTGATTAATATTATTTTCGTATAATTGTTTGTATAATAATAAAATATTTAAAGAAACTGTTTCATGCGTTTTGAAATATTTTTTATAAATTTGATGAATTTTAAATCTTAAATTAAAAGAAACAGAATTATTTAAAAAAATATTAATATGCAAATAATAAATATCATAAAAAATTTGATCTAAATTAAAACCAATAATATTTCGATAATCAAAAATTTTATTTCGATTTTTAATTTCAAATTGAAATTTCAATAAAAAAGCTCGATAATAATAATATAATAATCTATTAGATTCACTTTTAATATTTTCTGGTGTAAAAACAGTGAATTTTCTAGTAATTTTTTGATTATATTCAATGCTTTTTATAACATCAGAATAATTTTCACAAAAAACACAATTTTCACAAACAGTTCGATGAAATTTTATTTTACTTATGTATTCTTCAACCATTGAATTTTCTGAGAATATTTTTATAAATAAAATATAAAATAAATTAACTTGACTATCTAATTTATTTAATTTATTTGTAAGATAATAATCAATATCAAAAGTGAAAATAAACAACAAACTAAAAATTACAAATGTTCCGCCAATAATAAAATAATAAGCTTTTATTTTAAATATTTCTAAATGACCTTCAATTTCAAATAAAATAGTCAGTAAAATAAAAAAAAATCTTAATAAATGAATGTTATTTTGTAATTTATAATATTCAGGTTTTTCAATGTAATTTAAAAAATTTAGTATCATAAAAATAATATTATAAACAACCAAAGAAATAATTAATAATTTATATAAAGGAAATCCGATATTATTTATTTTTAAATTATTTAAAATCACTAAAATTAATTTTATTTGACATGAATATTTGTAATAAAAAATGTTTATTACATCGAAAGGATAAAATAAAAGATTTTTATCCATTTTTGTAAAATAAAAATAATTACATTTATAATTTTTAAATGTTGTGTAATATAATAATAAAACATTTATAAAAATCAAAATTGTGTAAATTAAATTTATGTTTATTTTATTCCAATAAAAAATTAGTCTATTTAAAAAAATATCAAATACAACAATAATGAAATTTTTAAAAAAAAATTTATCGTAAAAATTAATTATTAATTTATTCACAAAATTAAATTTCTGAAAAATTTCTAAATAATAATACAAATAATAAAATAATAATAAAATATTTAATATTATTAATAAATATAAAGGATATAAACCATTTTCGTTTATTAATTTTCTAATATAAAATAAATATGAAATTTTATTAAAATAAAAATCATTCATTTCATTAAAATCTGATTCATTTAAATTACGAAAAACTGAAAATTTTATTGATTCAATTAAAATAACATAACATTCAACAAATGCTTCAAAAAATAAAATATATTTATTTCTATTAATAAAATTATACGAAAGTAAAGCATAATTAAAAATATAATTTTTGTTATTCATTAAATAAAAATTTATTAATATATTAAATAAATTTACATTGAATATTTTCTATTTATAAATAAATTTACAATTAAAAAAAAATATTATTTAATTAAATGATTTTAAAAACATTTTTAACCGCAGTTAAAATACCATTTATATGCCTCAATCTAGCAAATAAAAAAAAATAAATAATAATAAAAATAATCACTTCACTCGCAATAGTCAAACCCAAATTCGTAAACAATAAAACTTTTTCTAAATTAATACTCGCATTTATTGCGTCTCCATAAATAACATCATTGTACCAAGAACGAAAAGGTCTGTAAAGCAAAAATTGTAAATCGCACATAAAAAATAAATTCCCATTTATTAAAAAATCAATATAAAATTCATAAGAATTATCTTTCATAAAAAACAAATATTTTAATATTTCATAATAAACCGGTTTGTAAAATAAATAATCACTATTATATTTTAATATCTGAAAATATTTACAAAATTCCGGATATTTTTCTTTAAATCCCTGCAAAGGATATTTTTCATTTACTTTATTGAAATTTCCGTCATTAATATCTGAATAAAAACTATCGCAATCAAAATCCATAAAATAATTCGAATTTTTAATCATTCCACCAACTAAATCGCTTCGTTTACTAAGCGTTTGAATAACATTATTTGATCTAATCGTTTCAAACTCAATGTAATTATTTCCTTCATATTCCATATTTTTTGAAATCTCTGCTTCTGAAATGTTACCTAACAACATTATTTGACATAAAGCAAACATATTATAGCCACTACAAGCACAAACTGTGTTGTCTGTTATTATATTAAAAACGTTTAAAATCATATCAACTTTCATCACCCAAATTGTAAGAAAAATTATAAATAACGATAAATAATAGAATATTATAAAAAAAATTAAAACATAAAATTTAAATGTTATTATTCTATATGAATTTAAACTAAAAACTTCTAATGATTTATTTTTATTATCAAAAATATCTTCATCTTCTTCTTTTTCTCTTTCTTTTGAATCTTTTTTTGGATTGTTTCCTCTTTTGTATTCATTATAAAATGAATCTAATTCTTTGAATAAAATCAAAGGATTTTTATCAAAAAATTTCATTAAATAACTTAAACAATCGTATTTATTTATATAAAAAGTTGTAAAATTATCATTGTCTAATTTATTCATTATTTTATTCACGCTCATTATGTATAAATTTTCAAATGAAAAAATGTAATAATACAATAAAAAAAAAAGCAATAAATGAAAAAATGCAAATAAACATAAAAAAATTATTACAATTTTACTTAATTCTCTTAAACGATCATTTGTATTTTCACCGCAATTTATTTGAACTGTGACCCAAGTGTTTAAATATTTTTGATAATTTATAACAAGCGAATAATATTCAAATTGCCAATTTTGAATTTTTATTGGTTCTAAAATATTAGAAAAATCGTAATCATGTTCACTATTTTTTAATGTTATTATATAAACAGGCTGCGTTTCATATGTTTCATTCGAAGTTAAAATCGTAAATGAATTAACTAAAATTTCTAATGCTCCAACAAAAGTTGTTGTTAAATTAACAGTTATTAATTTATTATTATTCAAAGACATAAGTGTAAAATTAAATTCTCCATTAAAATCTTTATTAACTTTTGGATCATTTAGTTTATAAATTTGTTTTTTCAACGCGATTAATTTAGTTTCATAACTAGCAACTTTAATTTTATTTTCATAAATACTGTAATTAAAAGAAGGATAATCAATTCCATATTTTTCATAAAAATTTTTGTTATATAATTCATAATAATTCACACATCCTTTTTCACCTGGAATTCCAATGCAATTTACAGCTAAAATGCTCGTTACTGTATTATAAAATAATCTATTCAAAGCACGTAAATCTGTATAAACTGAATAACTATCTAATAATTTTGAATTTCCTTTTAATTCAACAACTAAAGCAATTATACAAAAAGTTATCATTACTATACAAAATAAAAATGTTATTTTTGTTATGTTTACAAATCGATTTTGATAAGCTTTGTATTTTTTTTCTTGAATTGTTAATAATTTTTTATCGTTTTGCATATTATTATGACTCGCGATTGAACTTTGACTATTGAAAGTCATTGCAAGACTTAAATTATCTTTATTTAAATTATTAAAAGTATCATTATCAATTTCTAAATAAACATTATTTTCATCTATTTTTGTTTGAATTTTTTTAATTTCTTCTGCGTTTTTTTCTGTTCCATAAACATAATAAATATAATTTTTCGTTTTTAATTCAAAAATTCTATAAAAGCACATATCAGACATAACAATTTCTCTTTCATTTCGTTTAGCAAAATAATTATTTAATTTTATTAAATTTCTATTACTTTTATCTTCATTTAAATTATTCGTTTCGCCAATGAAAGTTTTTAATTTTTCTTTATTTTTTTGTCTTTTTGTAATATTATTAATTTTCTTTATTGAAACATTGTATAAATATTCTTCTCCAATTTTTTCATTACAATTTTTTACAAAAATTTTTGAATAATTTTTATATAATTTTCTAGTTACAATTATTTCATCAAATCTGTAATTATATTCGCCATTTATATAAAAATTTTCACTGTTTTCTAAATTATCAAAAATTAATTTAAATTTAATGAAAATTCTATCAAAATGTTTTTGAGGAACATTTTTATCATCATTATTACTAATATTACTAAATTTAATAAAATTATTTTTATCTTCATTTTCACTTTTATTTTCACTCATTGATTTTTCTATGTTTTCATTATTATTATTTTCTTCATCTTCAAATTTATTATCCAAAATTAAAAAATCAAAATTTTTTATTTTTTTATTTTCTTTCAAACTTTTTATTAATTTTTTTTTTCCTTCTTCTCTAAATTCATGCGGAAATAAATAAATAAAATCCATTCCAACAAATTTAATCAAATCATTTCCAGTTTTAATAATTTTAAACACATTTTTTTGCGGATTAAATTCAATAATAATATTTTTACTATTAATGAAATTAAAATTATAAATTTCGCCATTAATAAAAATAGTATCTTTAATAAAACCTTTGTCATTATTTAAAGGAATGTTTGTAATTTCTTCTAAAGAATATGAAATTAAATCAATACAATAATCATTTGATTTTTGTCTTGATTTTAATGTTTGAAGATTTTTTTTATTTAAAATTTCATAAATGCTTTTTCCTAATTCAAGAAATTTCATTGGTGATTTTAAATTATCTAAAATAAAATGAATAATATTATTAATAATTAATCTTAATTTATTTGAAAAATAAACATAAATTTTAATATTTTCAATAATATTTGAATCATTATTATTATTATTGTTATTTTTATCATCTTTTTCATACAATTCATTGTAAATTAAATGAATATTAAATGCGACTGTGTTGTTAATTTTAATATATTTTTTTAATAAATTGCTTATTTTAAATCTCAATTTGTATGTTATTCCATTGAAATTAAAAATATATTGAAAAACTGATAAAAAATCATAAAAAATTTCATCAGGAAAAATATTTGAAGATTCATTTAATTTTTTTGTACTTTTTGATTCAATTTCTTTACGAAAATTTTTTAAAAACGCTTTATAAAAATTATTTAACATTTCATTTTCATTTTGATTAATTTCGTTGTTTTCTTTAAGTAATAAATTTTCAGTTTCTTTAAAATTAATGTTTTTTTTTTTATAAGTTGAAACAAAAGAAGAAAAATTATTAATTTTTGATGTAAAAGTTCTTGTAATAACAAAATTTTCTTTTATTTGTTTATTAATAATATTTTCTAAATTCATACAAAAATCGCAATTTCCGCACAAACTTCGATGATAATTAACATTTTGAATATAAATTTTTAATAAATTAATTTGATTCATATTTTTTAAAGTTAAAATATAAAACAAATTCGTTTTTGAATCTAAATTATTAATTTTATTTTTAAGAAAATTGTCCAAATTAAAATAAAAAAAAAACGTGCATGAAAGTAAAAAAAAACTCAATGAAATTATGTAATAATAAATTTCTATTGAATATGTTTTAAAATTCACACTAATTCCCCACAATGAAATAAAAATATTAAAACAAAATCGAAATTTATGTAAAATGAAATTATTAATAATCAAAAAAGGAAATTTTTTAAAAATAAAAAGAAAAAAAAAAAACTTGAATCCAATTCAATAAAATTAAAATAATCAAAATCAAATAAATTAAATTTTTATTTGAACTTGTAATGTAAATATTATGAGCAATAGTTAAAAAAATTTTGAAAATAATATTTAAAAAATAATAAATGTTTGTTAAAAAATCAAATGGATAAGAATCATTACTATCACCTTTTATTTTAATATAAATTATATTATAAACATAATTATTTAAAATGTTCACAAAAAATAAAAAAAATAATAATAAAAATAATATTATAAAACCAGAATTTAAAATATTTTTACTTTTTTTGTTCCAATAAAATAAAATAAAATTAAAAATAATATCCAAAGTTAAAATAGAAAAAATTCTAAAATAAAAAATATCATAAAAATTTATTACAATTTTATTTAAATTTTCAAATTTTTTTAAAAAATCACAATAATAATAAATAATATTTAATATTTGAATAATTAATATTATTACTATTGAATAAATCGGATATTTAAAATCATCATTTTGAGTGTATTTTCTAAAATAATAAATTAAAGAAAAATTATTTAAATAAAAATTTTCTATGAAATTTTTATCAAAACTTTCTGACATTAATGTTAAATATGAAATAAATTCAATTAAATTTATATACAATTCCAAAAAAGAAAAAATAAAATGTGTTTTTGAATTTTTTATTATATATTTATAAGATAATGTAAAATAATTATAAGCATATTTATTCATTATTTATTTTTTTAATATTTTTTTTAATATTTTTTTAATATTTTTAATATTTTTAATTTAAAATAAAATTTATAATTTTAATTAATAATAATTAAATTATTTATTGTTTGTATTCCCAAATTAATTCACCTTTATTTTCATCATATTTTATAAATTCGCCTTTATTTAATTTAATTTGTTTTTTAAGTTCTTCAATAATTTCATCTTTTCCATTTAATTTGAATTGTTTTAAAATACATTTTTTTGGTTTTTTAAGTTTTGGATTATCATTTATTTCAATTGAATATTTTTCAATATTAATTTCTTCATCTAAATTAACTTCAATTAAATTCACTGGAGCTAAAAATTCAACTTCTCCAAATTCATTAAAAATTTTGAAATTTTTTACATTCATTAATTCTCTTTTTGGCATTCGACAAATTTCAATGTAATCTGGACTAGTTTTGTATCCAATTTTTGAAAGCAAAGGAATTTTTTCAACTGGAACTAAATCATCATTATTATCATTTTCATTATTATCATTTTCATTATTTTCATTTTCAAAATTATTATTTTCAAAATTATTTTCATTATTAATATTAAAACTATTATTAATAATATTTTCATTTGATTTTATTGATGATTCAGATAAAAATGTTTCATTTTCGTTTTTATAAGAACAAAAACATTTAATTTTTGAATTCGTTGTTAAATTATATTGAATTAAATCATTGTCATCAATTAGAAAATTATTAATAAATAATAAAGATAAATTTTCGATTTTGAAATTTGAATAATATTTTTTTTTTAAATATTTTTTAATTTCTTTGTTTATTAATTCTTTCAATAAACTAACTTTATTTTTTAAATTAATATTTTTAATAGAAAAATTAATATTTTCATCTGAATTATTAAAATTAACATTAATATTAAGATCAACATTATTAAATTCATTATTATTATTATTTTTTTTATCATTTTTATCATTTTTTTTAAATGAATGAATAAAATCAGTGAATGATTTTAATAAACTTTTATTATTATTTTTTATTTTTTTTTCCGAATTAATTAAACTCCATTTGTAATCAAAATTACAACCATCATAAATTCTTTCATTCATTTCTTTTAAACTATTTTTATATAATTCATCATTTCTATTTAAATTATAATAAAAATTTCTATTTTTATTCATTTTTTCTGAATAATAAATTTCATTTTCTAAATTTTTACTATTTTCATTCGATTTAATATTATTATCATAAAGTTTTAAATAAAAATTATTCGTTCTTCTTTTCATTATTGTTCGATTAATTAAATTTTCTTTTTCAATTTTTTCTTGTAAATATTTATTTCTATAAAAACTTTCATTGTAATAATTATAATTATTATTTGGAGTTTTTTTGTTTAAAAAATTTCCATAAGATTTTAAAAGTTTATTTGAATTTTCTTCTTCAATTTCTTCGTATTGATTTTGAAGATCTGTAATAAAATCATTCAATGATTTTTGATTTTTAATTGCTTCTATTACGTTTTGAGAAACTTGATTTGAAGGATTGAAAGTTTGAATATTATTTAAATTATTATTATTATTATTGTTATTATTATTATTTTGTTGATTGGTGAAAATATTATTATTGTTGTTATTATTATTGTTATTATTAAAAGAAAATAAAGAATTATTATTATTTGAGAATAATGAAGATTTATTATTATTATTATTGTTATTGTTATTATTTGAATTATTTCCAAATAAAGAATTGGTATTATTATTATTGCTAAATAAACTATTTGAATTATTGCCATTGTTGTTATTAAATAAACTATTTGAATTATTATTATTTGTTGTATTGTTATTATTATTTCCAAATAAACTATTATTATTATTATTATTTCCAAATAAACTGCCATTATTTTTATTATTATTGTTATTATTATTTCCAAATAAACTATTATTGCCATTATTATTATTATTTCCAAATAAACTATTATTATTATTACTATTATTATTATTATTGTTATTATTTCCAAATAAATTATTTGAATTATT
>JAEEGL012855712.1_pt1 | contig 15276 bp, 15 predicted proteins | sample 9134231 | NCBI WGS metagenome assembly JAEEGL01 (sample SAMN16246548, study PRJNA631951) | gut metagenome | biome: gut microbiome; feature: rumen; material: fiber-attached | host: Bos | place: Iran: Karaj | collected 2018-10 | reverse complement strand
GCCTTCAAGTCCCAGTTCAAATTCCGAGCTGTTATTGTCTTTCTTTGCAAACTTCATTCCCATGGAAATAAGCTCTTTTATTCTTTCCGGTGCGGATTTTATCGCTATTTCAACAACTTCTTTATTACAAAGGCCATCTCCTGCAACAAGAGTATCTTGTATATGAGATTCAAAACTGTCATCTTTATCGGTAACACAAGCAATTCCACCTTGTGCTTTACCTGTTGAAGAATCAAATAAATTTTTTTTGGTAACAAGAGCAACATCGTTTGTTTTACATGCTTTTAATGCAAAACTAAGTCCCGCTATACCGCTGCCTATAACCAAATAGTCAGTTTTTATCATTTTTATTTAATTTCTATTGTTCTATTTTAAACCATTGTGTAAGTTCGTTAAGCATATTTTTAGCTTTATCGCTTTCTTTATTATCTATGGCATTTTTAATTTCTTCTATCTTTTCTCTGTCTTTGATAACAGCATTTCTTACATTAGAAACGGCATTATCCATTTCAGTTGCAAGTTCTATTGTTTCATCTTTTTTTCTGTGATGAACTTTCATTGAAAAATCACCTTCGGCAAGCTGTTTCATAACTTTTTCAAAAAAGAATATCGGCCCTATAAGTCTATGAAAATAAAATATACTTTCAAACAATACAATTATGGCAAAAATTATCATTGCCCAAAAGAAACCAGTGTTATATGATCTTACAAAATTTTTTACTGCACCTGCACTTAATTGGTCCATTCCGGGAGAACTTAATAAAGAATTTAAAAATGAGTAGTATATTAAAATTGCAGAAATAAGCATAATCAAAGCAAGCAATACTAAATACTTTAACTGTAATTTAGGTTTAACTAAATAGTGTTTTCTTTTAAAAGTCATCTTTTGTAAATCCTCCCTTTATTTTTTACAAACAATATTGTCTATAAGACGAACATTACTAACTTGTACGGCAACGGCAATCACTATAGATTTATCTTTGTCCGTTGCTAAATCCAAATTTTCGGAATTTCTTATTTCTACATAATCTATTTTACTTTCAGGTATAGCCGAAATATTTTTTGTTATATTCTTTTTTATGTCTTTTAGTTTTTTACCGTCGCTAAACTGTTTTTTTGCCAAACATAAAGATTTGTATATACCGCAAGCATTTTGTTTTGATGTTTGCGATAAATAAGTATTTCTGCTCGACATTGCAAGCCCAAATTTTTCCCTTACTATCGGGCAACCGATAACGTTTATATTAAAATTCAAATCTTTTGCCATTTGTTTAACTATTATATATTGCTGATAATCTTTTAGTCCGAAATATGCCCTTGTAGGCATGGCTATATTAAAAAGCTTTGCTACTACGGTACAAACACCTTGAAAATGTATCGGTCTTGTAACGCCGCACATTATTTTTGATAATTTGTTATTGTAAATATAAGTTGAAAAGTTATCGTTATATAATGTTTTGTTTGTCGGTAAAAATAAAAAATCCACCTTGTTTTCTTTACAAACGGCAATATCTTTTTCTATTGGTCTTGGATATTTTTCATAATCTTCGTTTGGTCCGAATTGTATGGGGTTTACATATACCGATACAACGGTAACATCATTTTGTGATACGGACTTTTTTATTAAAGAAATATGTCCGTTATGTAATGCGCCCATCGTGGGAACAAGCCCGATTGTTTTTCCTTTTTTCTTTAATCCTTCTATTATTTTTTGTAATTCTTCCGGCTTTTTTATAATTTTCATTTGTATATATTATCCTCTTGCGGAAAAGTTCCGTCTTTAACTTCTTTGCTATATTGCTTTGTTGCATCTTGTATAGTTTGTGCCAAGTTTGCATATTTTTTTACAAACTTTGGCGTAAAATCCGTAAACATTCCAAGCAAATCATCGCTTACCAAAACTTGCCCATCGCAATATCTTCCTGCACCTATACCTATTGTGGGAATATCCAACTTTTCTGTTACCGTTTTTGCAATTGTTTCGGGTATTCCTTCAAAAACTATCATTGATACACCGGTTTTTTGTAATAACAGCGAATCTTCAAGTAATTTTTTTTGAGATTCTTCGTCTCTGCATTGAACTTTATACCCGCCCATCTTTTCTATAGATTGCGGCATAAGCCCTAAATGCCCTACTATTTTTATACCTTCGTTAATAATAGCTTTAATGGATTCTATAATTTCCGCACCACCTTCAAGCTTTACCATATCGGCACCGGCGGATATAAGTTTTTTTGCATTTTCTGCTGCTAATTTAGGGTTATCTTCATAAGATTTGTAAGGCATATCGGTAACCAAAACAACTTTTTCTTTGTTTGTTCCTCTTGCTACCGCTTTTGTATGATGTATCATATCGTCCATAGTAACAGGTAAAGTATTTTCATAACCGAGTTTTGTCATTCCTACGGAATCACCGACCAAAAACATGTCTATATTCGAATCGGACATAATTTTTGCCATAGTAGCATCGTAACATGTTACCATTACTATTTTCTCTTTGTTTTGTTTCATCTTTTGAAAATCTTTGAACATGTTGTTAACCTTTTGTAACTCTTAGAATGTGATAATAATTCTAACTTTTTTAACCGTTTTAAGTCAAATGTATTATTCCTTGATTTTATGAATATAAATAAAAAATAAAAAGTTGAAAAGTTTTCTATTATTAAATATACTAACACAAATGAATGAAATAGCGGACTTTTTAAAAAATACTTCAACTCCCAAAATATTAATAGTTCAACCAAGCAGAATGGGTGATATTATATTTGCTCTGCCTGCCGTTACGGAAATAAAAAAGAAATATCCTAATGTGCATATAAGTTGGATAGCAGACGAAAGATGTGCTGATATAATAAAAGATAATCCATTGATAGATAATTTAATTGTCTTTGACAGAACACATATTACACTTTCTTATTTAAGACAAATGTATAAAAAATTAAGAGCCCAAAAGTTTGATTTAAGTATAGATTTTCACGGGCTTTTCAAATCTGCATTTATAGTTAAAATGGCAGGAGCTAAATTTAAGTTGGCTTCTTCCTCAACGAACGGCATGAGAGAATTTTCTTGGCTGTTTTCAAAAGAAATTAAACCTGAAAGCGTAAACACACATTGTATTGAAAGACATTTAGCCGTTGCAAAATATCTCGGTTGCAATGTGGATATAAATAATTTAGATTATAATTTACAAGTAGATGAAAAATATATTTTACAAGTAAAAGAAATATTACAAAAAGAAAATATAGATTTAAGTAAAAAAATAGTTTTAATTCATCCCGGCGGCGGTTGGATATCAAGAAGATGGCAAAGTGAAAAATTTGCACAAATTATAGATTTAATCAATGAAAATTATGATATCAATGTAATACTTATCGGCGGAAAAGAAGGCGGTGCAAGTGAAAAAGGTCTTGATGAAGAGATAATATCCTTATCTAAAACAAAAAAAATAAAAAATCTTACGGGTAAATTAACATTAAAGCAGTTAATGGCGATATTTAAGCTTGCAAGCTTATTCTTGGCAAATGAAGCAGGTCCTATGCACATAGCAACGGCTTTAAAAGTTCCTGCTATTGCAATTTTAGGACCTACTGATGCTAAAAGAACAGGCCCTTTTAAAGGTAATACAACAATTATTCAAAAAAAAGTTTCATGTCAGCCGTGCAGAAACAGAAGCTGCACAAAAATCGACTGCATGAAACTTATCAGTGTTCAAGAAGTATTTGAAGAAGTTAAAAAGAAATTATCTTAATTTTTCTATAATGGCATCGCCCATTTGTGAAGTTCCTGCCGTTCCGCCCAAATCGTAAGTTACACATTTTTTTTCTGCAATAACTTCGGCAACTGCTTTTTCAAGTCTTTTTGCAGCATCAAATTCACCAAGATAATCAAGCATCATTTTGCCCGACAAAATAAGTGCCATAGGATTTACTTTGTTTAATCCTTTATATTTCGGTGCAGAACCGTGAACAGCTTCAAATACGGCACAATCTTTACCTAAATTTGCGCCGGGTGCAACACCTAATCCACCTACCAAACCGGCACATAAATCCGATAAAATATCTCCGTATAAGTTAGGAAGAACTATTACATCATAAAGTTCGGGTTTTTGAACGAGTTGCATACACATGTTGTCTATTAATCTTTCTTCGTATTCAATTTTACCTTCATAATCTTTTGCAACTTCTCTTGCTACTCTATAAAACATACCGTCTGTACATTTCATTATGTTTGCTTTAGCAACCGCAGTAACTTTTTTTCTGTTGTTTTTTACGGCATAATCAAATGCAAACCTCACAATTCTTTCACAACCGAATTCGGAAAAAGATTTTATTGATATTGAAGATTCGGGTCTTATTTTACCTTTAGAAAGTTCTATTATTTTGTTTGCTTCATCAGTTCTTTCTTCAAATTCTACACCTGCATACAAATCTTCCGTGTTTTCTCTTACAACAACCAAATCTATGTCCGAAAATCTGGATTTTACACCGACATAACTTTTGCATGGCCTTAAACATGTAAACAAATCAAGTTCTTTTCTTATAGCAACATTTACCGAACGAAACCCCGTTCCGATAGGTGTTGTTATAGGACCTTTTAAAGCTATTTTATTTTTTGCTATTGATTTCAATGTTTTATCGGGAAGAGGCGTTCCTTCTTTTTCCATAATATCTATACCGGCCTCCATAATTTCCCAATCGATTTTAACACCGGTTGCATCTATAACTTTTGCAGTAACTTCCGTAAGTTCAGGGCCTGTTCCGTCTCCTCTAACCAAAGTAATTTTGTAAGCCATTATTATTTCTCCTTAGCAAATCGCCAAAGCGATTTTAGTTTATAGTTTATAGATTATTAGGTTATTAGTTATTTTTTAGTAGTTTTTATAGGTGTCGTTAAACTTATAACCTTATCACCTTATAATCTTTTTAGTTTCAAACTGTTTAAATTTTACTATATTCCATTTGTGTAGTATATATTTTACCAATATCCACAATATTCCCAATCCGTACTGAACACTTCTTTTAAAATTTATAGACGAAGCTTCGGCAAAATATTTTGTAGGAACGGGAATATCTCCTATTCTAAAACCGGCAAGTGCAATTTGTACTACTATGTGTTGATCAAATACAAAATTGTCGGAATTTGCTTCAAAATTTATTGTTTCCAAAACTTTTCTTGAATATGCTCTGTAACCCGTATGATATTCACCCAAATTTAAACCTAAAACAACATTTTCAAGTATGGTTAAACATCTGTTAAAGAAATATTTATAAAAAGGCATACCGCCTTTTAAAGCTTCTTTTCTTGTTCTTATTCTGTTTGCAAACATAACGTCACAAATATCCTGTTCTATTAAACCTGCCAAAAAAGGAACAAGACGAGGGTCATATTGATAATCCGGATGAACCATAACTACAATATCGGCTCCCATTTTGAGTGCTGTTTTATAACATGTTTTTTGGTTTGCACCATATCCCATATTTTTGTCGTGCTTTATAACTTTTAATCCTAACTCTTTTGCAACTTCAACCGTATTGTCGGCCGAATTATCGTCTACAAGAAGAATTTCGTCGTAAGACCCTTCAGGTATTGCATCTAAAGTTTGCTTTAACGTCTGTGCCGCATTATATGCCGGCATTACAATAACAACTTTATTTTTTTTATTTTCCATTTTATTTGTTCTCTCTTTTTTCTTCCGTAACGGCAAATTTAAATAAATCGGAAAAAGAAATTTTTTCTTTTATCATACCGATAACACCTATCAGATAAGTCATAATAATATCACCAAAATGAACAGATGCTATTACGGTAAAAGCCGTGCTTTGATCTATTCCGAAAATCCCAAGTGCAACAACACCGCTTGCTTCTATTGCACCAACAAATCCGGGAGCAGTAGGTATCATTGTTGCAACACCGGTAACAACTATAAAAAAAAGTGCCTGCATTATAGATATTTGAACTCCAAAAGCCAAAAAAAACAATTTATAAGATAAAGCTTCTATATACCAAACAATAACTGACATGAAAAGAACTATTAAAATTAATTTTGTATGTTGGAAAAATTCCAGTCCGTTTGAAAATTTAACAAACAAACTTTCAATGATGTTAGAAATTTTTAAAGGTAAATGAAATTTTGATATTAGAGAAACAAATTTTTCCTGCTTCTTTGACATGAAAAACAATACAATAAATATCAGTCCGAAAACTATGGTACATAAAATAAAAGTATGTTTTAGCCAGCCGGGTATATCTACAAATAACGCTATTAAGAAAAAAATTATTATAAAAATTATTACATCAACCAACCTTTCTACGACAACCGTTGCAAAAACACCGCTTCTTGAAATTTGTAATTTTTCACCCGCAACTTTTGCACGAACAAATTCACCCAATCTTAAAGGCAATACATTATTCATAAAAAAACCGAATACCAAAAAGAAAAAACTTCTAAAAGGTTTTATCTTTTTTAACGGTAACAAAATATATTCCCATCTTAAACTTCTTGCCACAAACGATAATACATATATAACTAAGGCAAAAGCAACATATTTAAGATTGGCATTCTTTATTATTTTAACCGATTGTGTAAAATCTAAATTGTGCACACAAAGATATATTAACAATACACTTATTAAACAACTGAAAATAATTTTAAAAAAATGCTTTTTTATTTTATTACTCCTTAAAAATTTGTAAGACAAAAAAATCGCAAAGTAATTTTTTTAAGAATTTTTTAGCTCAAATAAATATTCTTCAAATTTGGGATTAAATCTATCATATTTTAACGCTTCTTGCATAATATTTATTGCTTCATCTTTTTTATCGTCATTCCAGTAATAAGATGCTAACATCATTCTTAACTGTCCGCTATGTTTATACAATTTTATAGCTTCTTTATTATACTCAATTGCTTTATCAATGTAAATTTGTCCGGTTTCATTTCTGTTTTGGTCATAAAGTGCAAAATATGCTCTTGCCACTTGAGCATAATATTCCGGATTTTTTTTATCGAGATTTATTGCTTTTTCAAACTCTTGTACTGCAAATTTGTATTGATTGGCAACATACCAATCTATCCCTTTATTATAATGTGTTTGTGCTAAAATCGGTCTTATCATAAATGCGGTAAAACAAATAAACAAACAAATTAGTATATATGTGTTAATTCTTTCTTTTGCCAATTTTTTATGTTCAAAAGTAAAGGCAGAACAAAAAATAATAAAAAATATCATCATGCATGCAGGTGCAAAAAAACTATAATCAAAAATATTAATTATTAAAAAAGCTGTTATGCTCAGGCTTAAAGAAAAATAAAAATACTTATCTTTGCTATGTGAAATTTTATTTAATATATTTATATAAAATGAAATTATTAAACCTACAAAACTAATTAAACCTAAGATACCGGTTTCAGCCATTAGTTGCATAATAATATTGTGTGCAAACAATGTGTTTAATACCAATTGAGGTCTGAATACCTTGAACAAAACAGTATAATTGCCTAATCCGCAACCGACAAAAATATTCTCTTTAAATATTAAAAATGCGGTTTTCCACCATATAATTCTCTCGGATATGCTATGAAAATTTGATTTTAATGTCGAAACATAAACAACACAAGCAATTAACAAAAGAGCAAAAATAGCTAATAAAATTTTAACAACAGATTTTTTTCTGTATTCAAACAAAAATATTAATGTTAATATAAAGGCTAGGATTATTGCAATCCTGCTTCTTGTAAGTATTATTGCAAATAGAACAAACATTGTTAACGATATAAAAACTTTTTTATGTTGAATTGTTTTTATACAAATAAAAAATAAAGGATATATTAATACCAAAAAACCTGCTAAAACATTAACATTAAGTGCCATTACATCATAAAACTTATCACCATAAATAAAACCTTGCGGGTTTGAAATAAATCTTGAAAAGATTACCATTGATAACCATACCGCAATAAAAACAGGTACAATTAAAATTTTCTTTTTCATATCGTTAGACAAAAACATCATATTAAAACCGGCAAGAAGTGCGGAAGATAAAATAATAATATAGTTTTTTACATTTGTTTGAAAATCTGCATAAAAATACGATATAAAACAAACTGACAATAATAATATTGAAAATATAATATAAGAATTAATTTTAAATTTATGTAAGTTGCAAAAATAACCGGCCAGTATTAACAAAATTAACAATTCAAATACCTGCATTGAAAATAAAAAAGAAAACTTTGCAGCTATAGAGAAAATCATAATCAATGATAGTATAACCGCAGTAACAATGAAAGTATTTTGTTTTATTGTTTGATTTTGCATTTAAAATTTTCAACCCAAAAGTTATAGATTTGTAAAAACATACGCAATAAGAAACTTTTCTTCCAGTTCAAAAAAGAAATTAATAATTATTGCCGGAGCAGGAAGAATAAGCGTTAATATAGAACCTAATGCAAGATAAGGTCCGAAAGGAATAGGTTGTTGTTTTTTTATTTTTCTTAATAATATTAATGTTATACCGACAATACTTCCTAAAAAACAAGCTATAAATATTGCAAATAAAACCCTTTCCCAACCTATAAATGCACCCACGCCTGCCATAAGTTTTATATCGCCGCCACCCATCGCATCTTTTTTAAAAATTAATTTTCCTATAAAAGCTACAAGCAATAATGAACCGCCGCCGGCAACAAATCCTAAAACAGATTCCAATATTCTGTGCAACATATCGTTTGCTAAAAAAACATTAATAAAACTTGTTAAAAGTCCTACAACTATTAAAGAAATAGAGAATTCATCCGGTATAATTTGAAACTCAAAATCTATTGCAGTTGAAACAAGCAAACAAAATACAAGAAAAAAAAATGCAGGTAATATATATTGATTACCTAAAGAGTAATAAACCAAAGCAAATAATAAAGCACAACTTGCCTCGATTATAGGATATCTTATTGAAATTTTAGTAGCGCAATTTCTGCACTTTGCACCTAATAGAATATAACTTACTACGGGAATATTATCGTACCATGCTATAAGTTTGTTACATTTCGGGCATGAAGATCTTGGTTTAACTACTGATAAATCTCTTGGCATTCTATATATACAAACATTTGCAAAACTTCCAAAAACCAAACCTAAAAGAACTATTATAAACCATTCAAACACTAAGGAACTCCTTAATAAGTATTCCAAACAACACCGTTAGAATCCTCGTGGTTGCAGTCTATCCATAATTCTCCGGCTTGTCTATCTTCGGAATCTTCTACTTGATATGCCCATTTACCGCTATCGCCTGTTGGCTTTGTAGTTATTTCTTTTGTAACATTATGATATGGTGGGCAATAAGCTTCAGGTATAAATTTAATATATTTTCCATCTTGAGAAATAAGCTCTTCGGCTATATTTTGGGAAGGGAAGTTTCCTTCATTATCTCCATAATATATAGCAATTGCACTTCTTAGAGCCGTAAGGTTTGCTCTTGTTGCCGCTTCATTTGATTTTCTTATAATGTTAATAAATTTAGGGTAAACAACTAAAGTAATTAATAATATTACGGCAATTCCTATTAAAATTTCAGTCAAACTTATTTTCTTTTTTTCGTCGCTCATAATTGTATCCTTTTATTTTATAACACCCTGTAACAATCTTGCCAATTCTTCTTTTTTGGTACTGTATTCCAAAGCTCTTTGAGGTAAAATAAGTCCCTTCATAACGTTATCAAATAACGACTGGTTCATGGTTTGCATACCTTTGCTTCTGCTTGTTTGTATTATGGAATACAATTGTTCCGTCTTCATTTCTCTTATTACATTTCTTATACTATCTATTACAACCATAACTTCCGATGCAAGAACCATACCTTTTCCTGAAATATGCGGCAACAAATTCTGAGAAAAAACAGCTTTTAATGCCAAAGATAACTGAGATCTTACCTGTGCTTGTTGATGTCCCGGAAAAACATCTATCATTCTGTTTATTGAAGATGCTGCATCCATCGTATGTAAAGTTGCAAATACCAAATGTCCTGTTTCCGCAAGTGTTATTGCTGCAGAAATTGTTTCCAAATCTCTCATTTCACCTATCAAAATAACGTCCGGATCTTGTCTTAAAACGTATTTTAAAGCATTTGCAAAAGAATTTGTGTCCTGTCCTATTTCACGTTGATTAATAATACATTTTTTATGTGTATGTAAATATTCTATAGGGTCTTCTATTGTTATAATATGTCCTTTTCTGTGATTATTTATGTAATCAATCATAGAAGCAAGTGTAGTAGTTTTTCCTGAACCTGTTGCTCCTGTAACCAAAACCAGCCCTTTAGGAGCATTAACTACATCGTAAACGATTTTAGGTAAATTTAACTCTTCAAAAGTAAAAGTTTTTTGAGGAATAAATCTAAGTGCTGCAGATACAGAACCACGTTGCCTAAAAACGTTAACTCTTACTCTCCCTATATTACTTATAGGAAACGATGAATCCAATTCATTATCTCTTTCAAATCTTTCTATTAATTTTTTATTTAAGATAGAATATATCAACTCTTGTGCAGTCTCAGATGTTAATTTTTCCACACCAAAAGGTTGAATCATGGTATCTATTCTTGCCATAGGCGGAAGACCTACGGAAATATGTAAATCTGATCCTTTTTTTTCTGCAAGTTTTATTAATAATTCTTCTAAGTTGTACATTAATCAACCTTCTTTGACATTTTTAATAGCATTTTTTTATATACCGGCTTTGGAACAAACTTTTTAAAATCACCATTCAATGCTGCTATTTCTTTTACCATACTTGATGATAAAAATGTATATTCCTGGTCCGGCATTAAAAATATTGTTTCGATTTTTGAATTCAATTTTCTATTCATCAAAGCCATCTGAAACTCGTATTCAAAGTCCGATAGTGCTCTTAAACCTCTTATAACATAGAAACTGTTTATTTTTTGTAAATAATATGCCAATAATCCCGAAAAAGATTGAACTCTTACATTTTTCATGTTAGAAACAGATTGCTTCATCATTTCAATTCTGTCTTCCAAACAAAACAAATGTTTCTTGTTATAGTTATGAGTTATTGCAACTATAACTTCAGAAAAAATATTTGATGTTCTTGAAATTATATCTATATGCCCGTTTGTCGGCGGGTCAAAACTGCCGGGATAAACCGCCACCGTTTTTTTCTTATTCATTAATCGTATCCTAAATAAAAAACTAAAAAGCTACAATAATATATTTATAATAGATATTAAACTTTTTTGCAACGAAAAAATAATATTTTTTAACACTACTAACGAGTTTAGCTTGCAATAGATATATATTGCAAGCTAAACTTAGAACTATTTAAACTATTAGAAATAGAATCTTACACCTGCTTCAGGTATCCAATCGCCAAAAGTATTAAATTGGCTTACACTGTTACCATTTGCACTTGCAGAACCATAACGGAGACCAATTTCGGTGAGAACAGATAAGCATGGAATAACGAAATATTCTATACCTGCACCACCTTCAGCCATAAATAACGATTGAGATTGACCACCAAATGTTTTAGGATCATAATTTCCAAAACCTATCCCTGCCAATAAATAAAATTTAACTTTGTCTCTATTTATAATACTATACAAGAATTTTCCTGAGAATAAAACTGCAGATTCTGCATCACCGCTTGAAAAGCCTATACCAAAATCAACACCTATCTCATTATTAATCCAATATCTTGCAGCTATTTGATCTAAAGTAACATTTGCAACTCTTGAACCTAAACGAGAATAACCTAAACCGAATTTTCCGCTTGAAGAACTTGATTTTGAACTACTTCTTGATGATGAACTATAGGACGATGAATCGCTAGTTCCACCTCTTGCTGCAAAAGATACACTTGCACAAAGCATTAACGACAATACTACCGCAGACAACTTTTTCATTTAACTTCCTCCTTTTTTATTTAACTACTTAGAATATTAATGCAGAATGTATAATGTATAATGTACAATTAATGTATTTCTTGCTTTGCAAAAATCTAATAAATAATCAAAATTCACAAAGTGAATTTGTCCGATATTATACATTTTACATTGTAAATTATGAATTATTTAAAGTTCTCCCTTAATATCCATCTGTTCAATTTCTATTGATGCTATTTTACCGTACAAACTGCCTTGATCATCGGCTTTATGATACCATTCAAGAGCTTTCGAATAATTTTTCTTTACATATTCGCCTTCATAATACATATCGCCGAGTTTTTCCTGAGCATAAAGTTTACCGTCTTCTGCCGCTATTAAGAACAAATCAAATGCTCTTTGATAATCTTTCTTAACAAAAATACCGAAATAATACATTGAAGCCAAAACTTCTTGTGCTTTTTTATTGCCGTTATCGGCATATTTATTTAATAATTCTACAGCTTTATTGTAGTCTCTGTCGGTTCCCTGACCTCTAAACAGCATCCAAACCATTTCAAGCTGAGCATCTTTATTACCGGCATCCGCAGCTTTAGAATAATATTTAAAAGATTCTTTATAATCTTGTTGAACTTTTTCATTACCGCTATAATAAATTTTTGCAAGTTTTATTTGTGCATCAACATCATTGTTATCGGCAAGTTTTTTTAATTTTGATATTTCATTACCGCATCCGGTAAGAAGAACACACAACATAAGAAAAGCGAAGAACTTCATTTTTTTCATAAAAAATTCTCCTTATATAAGAACTTTTATAAGTATATAAAATAATAGCTAAATTTGCAAAGCTTTTTATCTTAATTTATTTGCGAAACGGATTTTTATTTAATTTTTTATATTACAGTCAAAAGAAAAACTTGTAATTCGGGATAAACTGAACCCAAATTACAAGTTTTTATTGTCAGAAAACGGACTTTTTAAAATTTAATATCAATACCGGCAGTGCCTGTAACTCCCGGCATAGGATAATCATAACTTAATTGATAAGTTTCATTATTGGTTAAGTTATCAACTCTTGCCCATAAAGAAACATATTTCATTATTTGATAATCTGCTCTTAAATTAAGTATGCAATAATCATCTAAATAATCAACTGCATCAAAAGAACTTGCTTTAATGGTTGTATTATAAGTTATATCAAGTGTCAATTTTAAACCTTCAATAGAAGCGGGTTTTGCGGTAAAAGTATAATTAAGCATGTGTAAGGGAATATATGCTAAATTTTCTTTTGCATTTACATCTTCAGCTTTAGTATATGTGTAATTAAGTTTATGAGAAAATTCTTCGGATATATCGTGTCTTAAACCTATTTCATAACCATATTGTCTGGCTTTTTTTATGTTTATTGGCATTTTTAAACCTGTATCCGGATCAGTTCCTGACCAAGCAATCAAGTCTTCGGAATCAATATAAAAACCTGTTATACTGCCTGTAAAATTATTTTTAGAATATTCTAAGCCTAAATCATAAGAAAACCCTTTTTCCGGTTTTAAATTCGGGTTGCCTATTTGCCACCAATTATAATCAGCAGGCCAAAATAAACTATCAAAAGAAGGTGCATTCCAAACTTTACTTGCATTACCTGAAAGTTTTATTTCATCCGTTAATTTATATATCGCTGAAAGTGCAGGTGTAACAACATCCTCATAGGTATTGTTTTTATCACCTCTTAATACAGGTATTAATGTTAAGTTTTCAATTGTATCAAAAGTTAAAAAAGCTTGAACATAGGCAGATAATGTTTCTCTATTTTTATTTATCACTTCAGTATTTGATACCAATTTTTTTTGTTTAAATTCAGTTTTGTCCCATTCCAAACCTAATGTTAAAGTTTCTTTGTAAGTAACATTACCTTTAACTCCTGTATTTGCAGTGTTATATTGGTTAAAATAAGGTTCCCAGGAATCAAACATATCTCCGGCTTTTCTTGTGTAATTTGCATTATATCCCGAAACTTGAATATCAAAATCTTCTATCTTTGTATTGTAATCAAGTTTTAAATAATTGTTGTCTTCATATTGTTTTGCTGTTTGAGAAGGATAAGATAATGAGCCCGGGTTACCAATGTCGGCATTATATGCCTGTCCTGACAAAACTATTTCAGAGTTTTCACTTAAATTTATACCGATTTTACCGAAGATATTTTTAGAATTATAAAAAGAGTTTGGTCTGTAACCGTCTGAAGATAATAAAGACGGTGCAATTAATATTGAAATGGTATCGTTTGCATAGGCACCCGTAACACCTGCATTTATAGTATTAAATGTTCCGTAAGAAAAATATGGATTAAAATTCGGTGTTAATGGTGTAGCTTTTTTTGTTATAACGTTTATTACACCGCCGAAAGCTCCCGTTCCGTAAATTGCAGCACCTGAACCTCTTATAATTTCAACTTTTTCTATCATGTTTGCAGGAATTGCAGTAAAATCTGCACCGCCTAAAGACATATCATTAACTTTTCTTCCGTCAACAAGAACCAATGTTTGTCCTGAAGTTGCACCTCTCATAAATACCGACTGAGATTGTCCTAAAGGTCCGTTGTTTTTGTATGCAATACCAAGCTCACCTTCAATTATATCGCCAAGTGTTTTTGCACTTTTTTCTTCAATTTCTTCTTCTGTAATTACCGTTAAATTCGTTGTTAAATCACTTAACGGTTCTGCAGTTTTTGTTAAGGACAAAAACAATACTTCTTCTTCGTTATTTTCTTCATTATCTGCCGCAATTGCTGTTTGAGCAAATGCAGATACTGCTAAACTTAATACTGTCAATAAACTTATTATTTTTTTCATTTTCTTTTTTCCTTTTTTATAATTGGTGACTTTAAATTTCGCAACTAACTCAATCCGGTACACTTCATTAATTAATTGCTTTATTCCAATCTGAAATCTTAAAGTTTTAAACGACAAAATAACAACAAAACATCAAAAAATCGCAAAACGATTTTTTATCCATAGATAATAAACGATTGTTTCATAACAACCTCCCGGGGTTTTCAGATTAACGGTCGGTCTCCTGACTTAGAGTTCTTTGCTACAAATATTTCCTTCCCGATTTATTTGATAATCAGTGAAAATATTTAATTACTGCACTCATCACAGTAGCCGGACTGTAGCCGATTTTCACGGCTTTCCCGTACACCGTTTCTTTTATTAATATTAAGATAATGTGTAATACTACAATATATTTAAAAAAAATGCAAAAATTCGTTCCTTGACACAAAATTACCTTTTTTATATACTTATAAACTCAAAATAAGTTTATAGTAAGTGGTGCGATGCCCGAGTTGGTTAAGGGGACGGTCTGCAAAACCGCCTT
>JAEEGL016610193.1_pt1 | contig 15277 bp, 1 predicted proteins | sample 9134231 | NCBI WGS metagenome assembly JAEEGL01 (sample SAMN16246548, study PRJNA631951) | gut metagenome | biome: gut microbiome; feature: rumen; material: fiber-attached | host: Bos | place: Iran: Karaj | collected 2018-10 | reverse complement strand
CTTTTGACTATCGCGTGGAGGAGGTGAGTTTTACCAATGAAAAAGAAGGCAATACCTTAACGGGTACCTTGACCATCCCTAAAGGCAAAGGTTCGTTTCCGGCCATGGTGCTCGTCTCGGGCAGCGGTCAGCAGAACCGCGACGAGGAGCTGATGAACCATCGTCCCTTCTGGGTCATCGCGGATTACTGTGCCCGTCATGGCGTCGCAGTATTGCGTTATGATGACCGTGGCATGGGTGGCTCGACAGGCGAGGTGGAGAATGCAACCTCATTGGATTTCTCCTACGATGCCGAGGCTGCTTTTGACTTTTTGCGTAAACAAAAACACATCGACGCTTCGCGTGTGGGTATCTTGGGTCACAGCGAGGGCGGCATCATCAACTTCATGGTGTCGGCACGCCGTCCCGAGGTGGCATTTCTGGTTTCGTTGGCAGGTCCTTCGGTGAACGGCATTGAAGTCCTGAAGGCACAAGCGGAAGCCATCTATCGCGCCCAAGGCCTGCCCGAAGAGGCCATCGCCTTTAGCAGTGCGACGAACAATCAGTTGTATGGTATCATCGAGGAATCCGAGAGTAGGGAAGAGGCCGACAGCCTGTTGCGCCAGTTGGTGAAGGGTTGGGGCTACAACGAGGAACTGACCGAGCAGACCGTGGTCCAGCTCGCCTCGCCTTGGATGTACTATTTCCTGAAATATGACCCCTCCGAAGCCATTGTGAAGACCACCTGTCCGGCCTTGTTACTCAACGGCTCGAAGGATTTGCAGGTGATAGCCTCACAAAACCTGCCAGGCTACGAGAAAATCATCACCGAGCATGGAAAGACCAACCTCACCCTTCGTGAGTTGCCCGACCTGAACCATCTCTTCCAGCATTGCACGACCGGCTCGCCCGACGAATACTTCACTATTGACGAGACTATTTCGCCCGAAGTGTTGGAGATGGTGGTGGAGTTTGTGAAGGACACCCATATCTCAACGCCGTGACACCCATATCTGCCGTGTGTGAGATATGGGTCTGCCGTATGGCAGATATGAGTTTCCTGGTGCGCAAGGGTGGGGTGCGCATCCAGTGAAAATTAATTATGCTTAATTGGTGGCCTGCAAAGATATTATTGATATCTTTGTAGGCTGTGTTTTTTTTTGCAGCGGCGAAATCGATTATTAGAAACAAACAAATAAAACCATACTCATGAAAACAAGAAGTATTACCATTGCATTGCTGTGCGCACTGGTTTTCGCATTCATTAACATGCAGGCACAAAGCACCAACCTGACGGAGATCATTATTGGCGAAGGGACAGAATCGTCTTGTGAGGTGCCTTTTAATGCCTGTGAAAATGGATGGGCATACACTGAGTGTATCTACCCCGCAGAAGCCATTGGCGAATCATGTATGATTTATTCCATCTCGTTCGACGTATCTGAACTGCCGAGTTTCTGGAATGGTGCATGGCAACAACTTACTTCGTTTTATTACATCGATTTTTCAATTTATTTAGGGACAACATCACAATCCAACCATTCTTCCATGGGTAATTGGGTTTCTCCCGAACAAATGTCTATTGTTTTTTATAGGCATGTAGATATATTCTATAACGAACTATTCACACAAGTTGGATGGACTACCATTGATTTGGATTCGCCCTTTCCATACGAAGAGGGTAATCTTGTAATAGGAATATCCATCAATAGTTATTTGTCATGGGACTCTTTTGAAAACTATCTTCCTTTAAAAATCAATGGGACTCTCATTGACGGAGCATCCCTCCATATTGCTGACACATCAACTCCTCCCGAGATTGGAATAGAAGGCACTATCTATGACATTCGTCCAAACATCAAGTTGGGCGTTATCCCAGGCCCAAGTATTATTACTATTCCTAGTTCTATAGACCTTGGATTTCGCCCAAGTGGATATTGGATGGAACCCGCAGATGCTTATCTTTTTAATGAAGGAAGTCATTCCAGTATCTCCTCAATATCATGTAATAACGATTTCTTTACGATGGGTTCCATAACATTGCCTTACGCTTTCACCGAATTGGATACAATTCCATTTTCGGTATCACACGCAACCGGTGAAGGAGCACAAGCAGGGGCTCTAGAGTTCATGTACGGTGAAAACAAGACGGCAGAAGTCTCTTTATTTGCAACCGCCTACACCCCCGATATCCCCGACGTATGGGAAATAGCCCGTGAAGTCAATTCATATCCGTATTCCGAAACGATCACGAATGACATGGCGGTTTACAATAATTATAAACTTCCAGGCAACAACAACAACGGTAAAGATGCCGTATTTAAACTGAGTTTTGATACAGACGTGGTTCTAACAGCCAACATCACCGGTGGTGACAATGCAAAAACAGCCCTATATTGCGAAGGTTTTGAAGGCAGAGAAGGGCCGATGGTGGATAATTATTATCATGGAAATGGAAACGGGTTATCGTATGATTGTGCTTGTGACTTTGAAGGGGATTTCTGTGACCTTAATTGGGAGAATGACGTTGCATATCCATGGATTTTCACCACAAACAACCCGCATAATGGTTCATATTGTTTGAAATCGGGGAACGAAGGCCATCCATACTCATCAAGTACATTATCCATAACTCTCAATGTACCAGAAAACATAACCATGAGTTTTTGGGCCAAGATCTCATCAGAAGAATGGTGTGACAATGGTTGTTTCTACATTGATGAAAATCCTCAAATATGTATTAATGGCAATAATCAATGGAATTATTATTGTTTTTCCGTAAACAAAGGTGTTCATACATTCAAATGGGTTTATTCTAAGGATAGTTCCGGAGATTACTACGACGATTGTTTCTATATTGATAATGTTTATTTCTTTTCCGGATTTGACTATAGTACTTCGTTGAATACTATTAACGATTTATTAGTCCATTCCGGGGTTTATTATTTGGTGGCATCCTCTACGAGCAATAGTTTTACAGTTTCTATTGAAAAGGAGGCCATGCCAATCCCCACGGGTGCTTCATCACCATTTCCCCCTGACACTTACAATTCCTATGGAGAAAACCCATCCACGATATCATGGCATTTAGACGATTTTGCGACAGAATACCAAGTGCTTTTTGGTGAAACCAATCCCCCAACTGAAGCCCTGGTAGATTGGACGGGCGAATTGGCGGAAACATGCAACATCGTAACTGAAGACTCCAAGAACTACTATTGGCGCGTCAACGAGAGAAACTCTTCGGGAACCACGGAAGGCCCCGTATGGACTTTCACTACCTTTAAGGATATTAACCCTTCTGTTGACAACATCATCTATGTGACCCAGACAGGTGCTGGCATAAAGGATGGCTCCTCTTGGGGGAATGCCGCCTCCAACCCACAGGCGGCCATTAATGCGGCTGCGGCAGTGGAGGAGAACCGCCCCGACATCTGGGTGGCCAAGGGCACTTATATGGCCAATGGAGCTTATGAAGAGGTAGATGGGCACGCCTGTGTTTTTCGGAGTTACAACGACGTGAAACTCTACGGCAGCCTCAATGGCGACGAGGATGCTGATTACGACATGAGTCTGCGCGATTTTGACAACAACGCCACCATCCTCGACGCAGAAAGTGTATGTTATGTGGTGGGCAGCCAAAGTGCTACTTGGGATGGATTTGTTATGCAAAATGGTGGTGAAGGTTGTGTTTACGGCAATGGGAATAATACAATAAGCCATTCAAAAATCCTTAATTCATTGGGAAATGGATTATATGTTGAAGACGGCACAACCTATCTATTCAACAGCCAAGTTTCTTTCCATGAGGGAAACGGCGTTTATCCGCGATGGAGCGAATTAATTGCGAAAGACTGTATCATCTCTAATAATACTGACCATGGCGTTTTTGGCAGTATCATTTCGTTATTCTGCTGCCAAATTTGCAACAATGGCAATGGCGCAATTTGTAATAGCAGCCAAGGTGGTGTGATGATAGGATGTTTAATCGCCAACAATGATGGAACAGGAACAAATTTTTGTTCTATTAACAATTCAACCATTGTCAATAACGGAGCGGGCTTAGGCAATGGTAATTTCATAGGACAGGATTTGTTATTATCTAACAATATTATATGGGGTAACACGAATCAACTATCATTAGATTGGAGTTTCTTTTATACCGTATTGATTAAGAACAATGCAATACAAGGCGGAGTAGGAGATAAAAACGGGGTATACTCCTGTATTACTCTTGCTGCTCCTGACGACGAAAATGGAATCCAACCTGGTTTTGTCAATCCCACTGAAGGTGTAGGTTCTAACTATTCTGGTGGTGACTGGTCGCTCCTTCCGATTTCGCCGTGCATTAATATGGGTAGCCTTATACCACGACAAGATATTGATTACGATATTTTAGGCAATTCTCGCATTCAACAAGGTGGAATTGATCTTGGCGCATACGAGTCACCTTATGAGAGACCAAATTTTCAATACCCTATCCATCCCGATGCCGATGGCATAATATACGTGAAAACAAGCGGAACTGGCGACGGTTCCTCATGGGACAATGCCGCAGGTAATCTGCAACAAGCCATAGAAACCGCCATCCTATATGAGCCCTATGCAACTGTTTGGGTAGCAGAAGGAACATATACCAACAGCTATTCCTTCCAAGTCAAAGAGGGACAAAGACTCTTTGGCGGTTTTGCGGGCAACGAACCTGCCAGCTACGACCTGAACCAACGCGACTTCAACGCTCATGCTTCGGTGCTCGACGGCGACGGCACCATGCGCGTGCTATACCAAAGTGACACACTGAGCGTGGCTACCGCTGCACTGATTGACGGCTTCACGCTCCGTAACGGATCGGCTGACAAAGGCGCTGGTGCCTATTTGCGGAAAAACGCCACACTCAGTCATTGTACTGTGGAAAACAATATGGCAAGCAACCTTGGTGGTGGCATTTATGCTGAGGAAGCCACGGTGGAAAACTGCTTTGTAGTAAATAACACAGCAAGCGGCCCAGGCGGTGGCATCTATGCCAAAGATGCAAAAATCATACAGTCCCATATTGGCAACAACGAGGCAGAAACAGGAGGCGGCGTTCTTGCCATCAATAGCGACCTGCTGCAATGCAACATTGTGAGGAACGAAAACGATGGCTTATGCGTCCAAGCGGATGGCCGCAACAGTTTCGTCCACCTGGACAATTCCATCCTTTGGGGTAATGAAGGTAACAACATTCATTATCTTTCCAACATGGCCCAGGCTAACACCATAGTCAAGCATTGCGCCATAGAGGGATGGAACAACACTGACAACGGCAACCTTCCGCTTTCGGAGGACAACACTGGCGCTTTCGGGCCTTGGTTTGTTGAACCTTCAACAGAAACTGGTCTCACACAAGAACTGGGTGATTGGCAGCTGCAGGAAGCCTCTCTCTGCATCGACGCTGGAGAAAATGCAGCCTCGCTGCCTGATTATGATATCATTGGAGCAAACCGAATCCAAAACGGTCGGACGGATATGGGCGCATACGAATCGCCTTACGGCGCACAATGTGTGGAAACCGACATCCGAGAAGCCTGCATCCGCCAAGGGGAGACCTATAACTTCTATGGCACAGTCCTTTCTGAAGCTGGCATTTACGAACACCGTTGGACGGAAGGCAGTTGCGACAGCCTGGTCATGCTGCACCTCCATGTGACTGATATCGTATATGTGAGCGAAAACGGCTCGAGCTTGAAAGACGGCTCTTCATGGGACAACGCCCTCGACGGTAACACCACGACAGACAATGGCTACACAAAACTGGCACGTCACCTTGCAGAGGCAACGCCCTACACGGAGTATTGGCTAACCGACGGCACCTACATGCCTTGCGGCGACCAGGACAACACGAAGTCTTTCACGTTGACTGAAGGGGTAAGGATCTATGGCGGTTTTGCAGGGACAGAAAACACCATCGACGAACGCGCCCCCGAACATGAGGCCACCGTCTGCACTGGCAAACTGCAGGCTGACAACGACTCAACCAACAATACGGAATGCCTCTTTGTGACGGCTTTGGCAACTAGAATCTGGGACACACCTTCCATCCTAGATGGAGTTACTCTAACCCAAGGCTATGCATCTTCTCACCAAGGTGCAGCATTGCGTGTGCTTGAAAACACAAATGTTGTATTGAACCATTGCGAAGTGGTGGAGAATTATGAAGGTGCTATTTGCAACTGGGGAAGGCTTTATGTGACAAATTCCAACCTTTCAAACAATTCTGCGCAAGAGCAAGCCGAACAGTTTGATTTTACGATTGGAGACGGTGCTTGTTACAATAGTGCTGGAGTTATCAGCAATAGAATTGATGGTTTGGCTTCACTAATGAACTGCACCGTCAACTCCAACCATAGTCCACATAGCGGTGCGTTGTTTAACGCAGGTTTAATGAAGATTGACAATTCCGAGTTTGACAATAATACATCTGACTGGTATGGCGTCGGTTTCAGTCCAGGAAAAATAAAGATTGCCAATTCCGTCTTCAACAATAACCGCTCCGACAACAGAATTGGCGTGTTGTACGTTTGGGATTCGCTTGAGATGGTAAACTGTATGGTTTCCAATAATCATTCGAACTATTACGCAGTCTACCATTATCCTGAAACACCGAGCCATTATGGAGGCTATAGAACCTCAGGCATCGAAGCTAATGGCTACGCTTATGTGTCGGGATGTACCTTTATAGGTAACAATTCCAATCCTCAATTGGGAGGCGCTCTGACTATTAATGGGACAGCGTTAATAGAGCATAGCTCATTTATTAACAATAAAGCCATGACACCTTGGCTTGATCCAGATGACATATACGAATGGTCTACAGGGGGAGGGTTTCTAATATTAATGATGTATGGTGGACCTTGTGGTGCGGCATTATTTGTAAGCGGCACTGCTATTGCCAATGATTGCATATTTAGAGATAATAAAGGTTATCAAGGTGGTACTATAGGACTTCGAGGGACTTTGTCGATGAATCAATGCAAAATTACCGAAGGGCATCTTTATGAGTTATCTGCAGGAGGACAATTCTTTGGATACGGTAATCCCGGTTATGCATATTGTTCTGCGATTTGTAATTGGGGCGGCCATTTAAACATTTCAAATTCGTTTATTGGTAATAATGAAGAAGGTGCTGTTATTCAACGAGAAGAAAGCCACACTACAATAACGAACAGTACAATTGTCAATAACAATGGAGATGTCTTAAACTTTGAACCCTTCGGATTTGATGATCTTAGGAGTTGGAGCGATATGAACAACTGCATCGTAAATGGATATGGAAGTTTGGATAATCTTTTGGAAGTTGGAGTTGGAAATGACAGCATAATATGTGTAGATGCCGTTATCAACATAAACAACTCCTTATTGAAAGCAGAAATCAGCGGTGAAGGAGACCGTGGCCAATTGTTTCCCAATAATGATGAAAACAACGTCAAAGTAATGGTCGTCATGGAGGACGGCTCTATAAGGGAACAGCAAGCCATTAGTTCAACCACCACTAACCAAAGATCCAGAGGCCATCGTGACGGCGACACCAACCTCTATGACGTAGACCCGATGTTCGTCAATCCCACCACGGTGCTGGGCATCGACGAGAATCTGAGCGCCTTGGATGCAGACTGGAGGCTACAAGCAGAGTCGCCTTGCATCAACGCGGGCGACGTCACGCTTATCGATTTGGATTCGCTGTCGCTAGATCTGGGCGGTGAGATGCGCGTGAAGAACTGTGAGATCGACATGGGCGCCTATGAATATGGCGAAATGATTTGGGATACCATCGTGGACAGCCATTGCGAGGGTGAGCCTTACGCCGACAATGGCTTCGACCTGCCCGCCATGGTGGCCGGCGACTATGTCTTCCAAAGGACGGGCGATTGTGCAGACAACACCATTCATACGCTACTGATGCATGTCAACCCAATCACTTATAGCACCTTATTCGTGGAAAGTGAAGGAACATACGAGCTTAATGGCGAGACCTATACCGAGTCGGGCATCTACACCCAGACCCTTCCCAACCAATATGGCTGCGACAGCATCATCACCCTGCATCTGCAGATGATGGCCACACAGGCCGTCACCCTTTCCGAAGGCTGGAACTGGTGGACGCCCACGGTATGGACTGACATAAGTACCCTCCAGAGCAACCTCGGCGACTATCTGATACAGATTAAGGTGCAGGATGAAATGCCCACCGGCAACATCACCCCGGGCAAGATGCTCAAGATCCAAACCAGTGCGGCTTGTTCGCTTAGCCTGACAGGCATGCCCATCACCGCGGCCTCCATCACCGTCAACCCAGGATCCACTTGGTTTGGCTACATCGGCGAGGCCGCCCCGATCACACAAGCCCTCAACGGCTTCCCGCCTGCGGAGGACGACAAAATCGTCTCGCAAGACGGCGGCTACGCCATTTACAACGGCACGGTGTGGGAGGGCACACTCACCACGCTTGAGCCCGGCAAGGGATACGTCTACATCTCTACTGCCGCTTGGAGCAAGACGATAGAGTTTGAGTAGGGGAGTAAACGATTTAATGAAAAAGCCTTGCACTTGGTGTGTGGATTTTTTTGTTTCTGCGTTGACATCACATAAGAAAATTAATCGGGCTTGTTTTTCGCCTGCAATGATATTTTACATATCTTTGTAGTCCACATTCATTTTTATTGGATTATTAGGCTGTGGTTAATTAAATAATTTGTAACATACTAAATACTTAATATTATGAAAATAAATACTTTATACAAGAAAAGTGCAATGCTTTTAATCCTGCTGTTCGCATTGGGATGGCAGGCGAAGGCGACAGAATCCAGAGATGGCGATCAAATTGTATTTGCCGATGACAATGTGAAAGCCCTTTGCGTGGCCAACTGGGACACCAACAGCGACGGCGAGCTGAGTTACGCCGAAGCCGCTGCAGTGTCGGATTTGGGCACCGTATTCAGAAGCAAATCCAACATCACTACTTTTGATGAGTTGCAGTATTTCACTGGATTGGATACCATTGGAGACTACGCGTTTTATAATTGCTCCTACCTGACCTCAATAGTCATTCCCAATTCGGTGACTTACATCGACACCTGTGCGTTTTATTTTTGCAATCGCTTGCCTATGATTGTTATTCCGAATTCCGTGACAGCCATAGAATACTATGCGTTTTATTATTGCCGAAGCCTGAGTTCCATGATTGTTTGGACGGATAATCCACCCGTCTTGGGTAGTGATGTTTTTGGTTTTGTTGAAAAGACCATACCAATATATGTGTCTTGTGCTTCCTCCCAAGCTTTTCAAAATGCGGAAGGCTGGAACGTGTTCTCCAATATTTTAGAAATGTGTCCAGGTGTGATCACCGTGTCGTCCAATGCTGCTGAATACGGGACCATAAACGGTGGTGGTTATTATGAAGGTGGCGAGATATGCACCTTGACAGCCACTCCCAATGCAGGCTATTACTTTGCTTATTGGTCAGAAAATGGCAATGAAATCTCAAACGAAGAACCATACTCCTTCAGGGTGATTGGCGACAGGACATTGGTTGCGAATTTTGTAGCAGACGACATTATTGTTTTCGACGACGACAACGTGAAAGACCTTTGCGTAGCCAACTGGGATACCGATGGCGACGGTGAATTGAGCTATGCCGAGGCTGATGCGGTGACGGATTTAGGCACGGTATTCAAAAGCAAAAGCAATATTACCAGCTTTAATGAACTACAGTATTTCACGGGGTTGACTTTCATTGGAGAAAACGCGTTTTCGAGTTGCAGAAACCTGACTTCGGTAGTTATCCCCAATTTTGTGACGTACATTGGAAACAATGCGTTCTCCTATTGCAGCGGCCTAACATCGGTGACCATTCCTAGTTCTGTGACAGTCATCAGAACCTATGCGTTTAGAAGTTGTAGCAGCCTGACTTCTATTACCATTCCGAATTCTGTCGTTTACATCTATAACGATGCGTTTCGAGGTTGCAGCGGCCTGACTTCGATAACTATTCCAAACTCCGTGACTTCCATTGGGGCAACGGCCTTTTCTGGTTGCCTAAGCGTGGAGCAAATCGTTGTAGATGCGGGAAATCCAGTGTATGACTCGCGAAACAACTGCAATGCCATCATTAATACCAGCACCAACGCATTGGTATTTGGCTGTAAGAACACTGTTATTCCCGATTCCGTGACTTCCATTGCATCTTCTGCGTTTAAAGAATGCACCGGTCTGATCTCAATAACCATCCCGAATTCTGTGACTTTCATTGGGAATTCCGCGTTTTATGGTTGCAGCGGCCTGACTTCGGTAAGCATCGGCAATTCCTTGGCTTCTATGGATAGCTATCCGTTTGGTTATTGTCCGGCTTTGGAACAAATCACAGTGGCCTCAGACAACGAAGTTTATGACTCCCGTGAAAACTGCAACGCCATCATCAATACCAGCACCAATGAATTGGTTGTTGGCTGTAAAAACACGGTCATCCCGAACTCTGTGACTTCCATTGGAAGATATGCGATTTATGGGTGTAGCACCCTGACCTCAATAACCATTCCTGATTCCGTGACCTCGATAGGGACCTATGCGTTTGCCAGTTGCAGTGGCCTGGCTTCGGTAAGCATCGGCCAAGCCGTGACCACCATCGAACGATATGCGTTTTATTCTTGTAGCAGCCTGACTTCGGTGACCATACCGAATGCTGTGACTACAATTGAAGAAAGTGCATTTTATGGCTGTAGCGGTCTGACTTCGATAATAGCTTGGCCAGAAAATCCTCCTGTTGTGGAAGCCCGTGTTTTTGTTTATGTAGACAAGACCATCCCAGTGTATGTGCCTTGTGCTTCCTTAGAAGCATATCAAAATGCTGAAGGCTGGAACGAGTTCTCTAATTTTCTTGAGATGTGTCCTAGTGTGATTACCGCCACGGCCAACGTTGCCGAATATGGAACCGTAACTGGTGGCGGATCGTATGAAGGCGGTGCGACCTGTACTTTGACGGCTATTCCCAACCAAGGCTATTTCTTTAGCTATTGGTCGGAAAACGGCGTTGGGGTTTCCAATGAAGAGGTTTATTCTTTCACGGTGGCTGGCGACAGGACATTGGTGGCTAACTTTGTGGCAGATGGCATAATGGCTTTTGCCGATGCCAACGTGAAAGACCTTTGCGTGGCCAACTGGGATACCAATGGCGACGGCGAGCTGAGTTATGCCGAGGCTGATGCGGTGACGGATTTGGGCACTCTGTTCAAATACAATACCAACGTCACCAGTTTTGATGAGTTGCAATACTTCACAGGACTGACATCCATCGGTTACCAGGCATTCTATGGTTGTACTAATCTGACTTCGATAGTCATTCCCAATTCCGTGACTAACATCGGACAATATGCTTTTTGCAGTTGCGAGAACCTGATCTCGATAGTCGTCCCTAATTCCGTGACTTCTCTCGAAGGAAATGCATTTTCGTATTGTTATGAACTTACCTCGGCAGTCATTTCTAATTCCTTGCTTACCATTGGAGAGAGAGCATTCGAGAATTGTAGAAACCTGATTTCGATAACCATTCCGAAATCCGTGAATTCCATAGGAACCTTGGTGTTTTCAGGTTGCTATAGTTTGGAACAGATTGTTGTAGATGCTGCAAACTTGGTGTATGACTCCCGCGACAATTGCAACGCCATCATCATGACCAGCAACAATAAGTTGATAGTGGGCTGCATGAACACGGTCATTCCCAACACTGTGATTTCCCTCGGTGATGGGGCGTTTTCCGGTTGCAACGGTCTGGTCTCAATAGCCATTCCAAATTCTGTGACTACCATTGGAAATTCCGTGTTTTATACATGCAGTGGCCTGACATCGGTAAACGTCGGCAGCTCTTTGGCCTCCATTGGAAACAGTGCGTTTGGTTATTGTCCGGCTTTGGAACAAATCACAGTGGCGTCAGACAATGAAGTGTATGATTCTCGAGACGGTTGTAACGCCATCATCAAGACCAGCACCAACGAATTGGTTGTCGGCTGCAAGAGCACAGTCATCCCGAGTTCCGTAACTTCCATTGGAAACTATTCGTTTAATGGTAGTGGCTTGACCTCGATAGACATCCCGGATTCCGTGATTACCATTGGACAATATGCGTTCTCTAGTAGCAAGGATATGACATCGGCGCGTGTTGGCAATTCCGTGACTTCCATTGGGAAAAATGGGTTTTCGAATTGCACCAATCTGGCCACGATAATTCTTGGCAGTTCCGTGTCTTCCCTTGGAGATAATACGTTTTCTTCTTGCAGTAAAATGGCCTCAATGATGATTTGGGCAGAAACCCCACCTGCTGTGGGTAATTCTGCTTTAAGTTCTATAAAGAAAACCATCCCATTGTATGTGCCATGTGGTTCCTCCGAAGCTTATCAAAACGCCGAGGGCTGGAGCAACTTCAACAACTGTCATGAAATGTGCCCGGGTGTGATCACTGTCACTGCCAACAATACTGAATATGGAAACGTGACCGGTGGAGGATCCTTTGAAGGCGGCGAAACCTGCACCGTGACAGCCACTCCCAATGAAGGCTATTTCTTCGCCTATTGGTCGGAGGATGGCGGTGGAGTTTCCAACGAAGAGACATATTCCTTCATCGTGGCTGGCGACAGGACGTTGGTGGCCAACTTCATCGAGGATGGCATTATCACTTTTGCTGATACCAACGTGAAAACCTTGTGCCTGAATAACTGGGATACCAATGAAGACGGTGAGCTGAGCTACCTCGAAGCTAATGCGGTGACGGATTTGGGTACTGTGTTCAAAAGCAATAAAACTATCACCAGTTTTGATGAGTTGCAGTATTTCACGGGACTTACTTTCATCACAAGCTATGCTTTTTCTGGATGTACTGCTCTGACTTCAGTAGTCATTCCCAATTCCGTGGCCGAAATCAGAAGCTATGCATTTGAGGGTTGTAGCGCCTTGACCTCGGTAGTCATTCCTAATTCTGTGGTTTCATTAATAAACGGTGCATTTATCCGGTGCAGTGGCCTGACCTCGATAACCCTTCCTAATTCCTTGCATACCATCGGGGACAATGCACTTTCTAATTGCAGCAGCTTGACAGCGATTGACATCCCGAATTCCGTGTTATCCATCGAAAGAAACGCGTTTGCTTCAGACACTAGCCTGACCTCGATCACTATCCCGAGTTCCGTGACTTCCATCGGATCAAATCCTGTTCTTGGATGCTCAAGTTTGGAACAAATCGTCGTTGATGCGGGAAACACGGTATATGACTCACGAAACAACTGCAACGCCATCATCAAAACCAGCACCAATGCGCTGATAGGAGGCTGCAAGAACACGATCATCCCGAATACCGTTTCCACTATCGAAAGCGGTGCATTCTATGGTTGCACAGGCCTGACTTCTATAGACATCCCGAACTCTGTGACACGCATCGAAGGCTCGGTATTTTATAATTGCACAAGCCTGACCTCGGTGAGCATTCCTAATTCCGTAACTTATCTTGGAAGCTCAGTGTTTAATAATTGCAGTAGCCTGACTTCGGCAAGCATCGGCAATTCTGTGACCTCTATTCAATATGATATTTTCAGTAATTGTCCGGCTTTAGGACAAATCACTGTAGCCTTAGACAACGTGGTTTATGATTCCCGTGAAAACTGCAATGCCATCATCAAAACCAGCACCAACGAATTGATTGCCGGCTGCAAGGATTCGTTCATCCCTAATACCGTGACTTCCATTGGATATAGGGCGTTTTATAATTGCACAAACCTGACTTCGATAGTCATCCCCGGTTCCGTATCTTCCATCGGGCAATATGCGTTTGCTCATTGCACAGGCCTGACTTCGATAGACATCTCCGATTCCGTGACCTCCATTGGTAAGGATGCTTTTGAATTATGCAATGTCCTGACTTCGATCAACATCCCCAATTCTTTGACTACTATTGAACAATATACATTTGCTTATTGCTATGCCCTGACTTCGATAACCATCCCTGATTCCGTGACTTCCATTGCGAAAAGTGCGTTCTATAGTTGCCGTGGCCTGATTTCTGTAACCATCGGCAAGGCCGTGACTTCCATCGGTGACGATGTGTTCTCTTATTGCAATGGCCTAACCTCGATTACTGTGCTTGCGGAAACGCCACCCACGCTAGGTTCAAAGGCATTTTATAGGGTATCCAAGACCATTCCATTGTATGTTCCATACGGTTGCGCCGAACTCTATCGTAATGCGGCGGGCTGGAACGAATTTACCAATATCATCGAGCTGTGTGCCTTGCGCTTTATCACCGCAGGTACTTGGGGCAATGCCAGCAACTGGAGTGGAGGTGTGCTGCCTGCAGTTAACGATTCTGTATCTATTGATGCCAATTGTACGCTTAACAAGAACGTGACGGTGAAGGCTCTGAGCATTACCGCTGGCAATACCCTTACCCTTCAAAAAAACAAAACCCTCATCGTCACAAACACCCTGACCAACACCTCGGAGGCGGGTTTGGTCATCAAGGACGGAGCACAGCTCATCAATGCAACGGAAAATGTGGCCGCCACGATGGAGAAGAAGATTACCGCATACAGCAACAACAACCCCGACGGCTGGTACACCATAGCTTCGCCGATGAACGACATGGATGTCGCAGGCAGTGACTTTGTCACATATAATTATGACCTGTACCGCTATAATGAGGCCAGTCTCAGCCATCAAGAGTGGGAGAACTACAAGGCCGATCTTGCAGACTTCACCACTTTTGAGAACGGCCGCGGCTACCTGTATGCCAATGGCAACACGATCTCGCCCACCTTCACCGGTACATTGAACGCCTCTTCCGTTACGCTTTCCTTGACCTTCACTGAACGCCCCGATGACTCCTTCAGTGGCTTCAACCTCATCGGCAATCCCTTCCCGCATGAGATTTACAAAGGAGCAGGTGGTGCCATCGACGACGCCAACCTCGCCTCAGGTTACTACACACTGACTAATGAAGGCATTTGGGAAGCCCATACCTTCGACGATGCCATCCTGCCTGGACAAGGCATTTTGGTGAAAGCCACAACTCCCACCGTCCTGACCATTTACAAGAGCAATGAGGAGGCGTATGCGGAGACAGGTGAGGCTAAGACGGAAGCAAGGCCGTTGCGCATCGGCGTTGAAGGAGACAACGGAAAAGACCGCGTCTACGTGTACTTCGGTCAAGGCGTTGGTTTGGACAAGGTTGAAGACTTCAGCCAAAGTGCTCCGAGTCTCGCCCTTCATACCGAAAATGGAG
>JAEEGL014887628.1_pt1 | contig 15277 bp, 7 predicted proteins | sample 9134231 | NCBI WGS metagenome assembly JAEEGL01 (sample SAMN16246548, study PRJNA631951) | gut metagenome | biome: gut microbiome; feature: rumen; material: fiber-attached | host: Bos | place: Iran: Karaj | collected 2018-10 | reverse complement strand
TGGGCCCGCTCTGCATGATCGTGGAAGTGATCGGGGAAGTTTTGATGCCCCAGTTCCTGGCCAATATCATCAATGCGGCCAACAGCGGTGAACTGACCAGTCCCGAAAGTTTGAAGAATATGGTCATCATGATCGTGATCGCGCTCGTGATGATGGCCGGAGGCGTGGGAGGCGCCTATTTCGCTTCCAAGGCCTCGGTGAATTTCGCAGCCGATCTGCGGGCAGATCTTTATGCCAAAGTGCAGAAGTTTTCGTTTGCAAACGTCGACTATTTCTCGACGGGGTCTCTGGTGACCAGACTGACCAACGACGTCACGCAGATCAGGAATTTCATCGCCATGCTCATGCGGATGGCGCTGAGAGCGCCCGGCATGATGATCGCGGGGCTGGTGATGGCCATTCTGATCAACCCGCCTCTGTCGACCGTTTTTGCTGTCAGTATCCCATTGCTCCTGCTGACCATATTTCTGCTGGTCCGGATCGGTTTCAAACGCTTTACGGCGATGCAGGACAGGATCGACGGTCTGAATTCCACGGTCCAGGAAAACATCACGAACGTGCGCGTCGTGAAAAGCTTTGTCCGTGAAGACGTGGAGATCGACAAATTCAACGAAGCGAACGGCAACCTGAAAGACTCGGGCATGGCCGCCTTCCGGATCATGATCTTTCTGCAGCCCGTCATGACGATCTTTATGAATCTGACGGTGCTGGCCGTGATTTTGATCGGCGGTTCCATCGTGCTGAACAACGGTATGGAAGTGGGAAGTCTTTCCCAGTTCGTGACCTACGTGACCCAGATCCTGATGTCTCTTCTGATGATCACTTTCCTGATCATCATGTCCAGCCGGGCGCTGGCTTCCGGGAGACGTATCGCCGAGGTCCAGGACGTTCAGATCGACGTTACGGACGACGGCTGCGCGCAGCCCGAAAAGACCGTAGACTCGGGCAATATCGAGTTCCGGGACGTTTCGTTCCGCTATTACAAATCCTCTGAGGATCTGGTCCTCAAAAAGATCAATCTGAGGATCGAGTCCGGACAGACGGTTGGGATCATCGGTTCGACCGGCTCGGGCAAAACGACCTTGGTCTCCATGATCCCGCGCCTTTACGACGTGGACGAGGGACAGGTTTTGGTCGACGGCGTGGACGTCCGGGATTATGCTTTGAAAAACCTCCGCGAAGGCGTAGGGATGGTCCTGCAGAAGAACACGCTGTTCTCAGGCTCGGTCAAAGACAATCTGCTCTGGGGCAACGAAAACGCGACTGACGAGGAGATCGTGACAGCCGCCCGGCATGCCCAGGCGGACAAATTCATCACGACGTTCGAGCAGGGCTACGACGCCCCGATCACGAAAGGCGGTTCCAACGTCTCAGGCGGGCAGAAACAGCGGCTGTGCATCGCCCGCGCGCTGCTCAAGCAGCCCAAGATCCTGATCCTGGACGATTCGACCAGCGCCGTCGATACGGCGACCGAGCGCCAGATCCGGGAAGCGTTCCGGGATGAATTGAAAGATTCGACCAAGATCATCATCGCGCAAAGGATCTCATCAGTCAAAGATGCGGACGTCATCATCGTCGTCAACGAAGGCACCGTAACGGGCATCGGGACTCACGACGAACTGCTTTCGTCCAATGAGGAATACAAAGAGATCTATGAATCTCAGACCGGGAAGGAGGGCTGATCATGGCACGTTCACTCGAAGAACTCCAAAAGCAATACAACAGCGCAGCCTCAGCCCGGAGAGGCATGGGCTTCGGAGGCGGTCCCGGACGGAATATGGGACGTCCCAAAGCCAAGCCCAAAAACACCAAAGCGACCATTCACAGACTGCTGGGCTACGTGAGCCGGTTCAAAGGGCGTCTCATATTGGTGCTTTTGTGCATGCTGATCAGCACGGGCACGTCCCTGATCGGTTCCTATTTCATGGCTCCGATCATCAACAAACTGACGGTGACGGTCAATCCTTTGATCGAACTGCCCGAAACGCCGATCGAGAAGTTCGCGGACGGGATCATCCAGTCCATGACCCAGTCGTCGGAAGCCTACGCCTATATCCTGACGGCCGTCCTGATCCTCGGGAGCATCTACCTGATCGGGATCCTGACGACCTATATCCAGAGCCGGATCATGCTGAGCGTCTCTCAAAACGTGGTCTACCATATCCGCAAGGATCTGTTCGCGGCCCTGCAGGGCCTGCCGCTCCGCTATTTCGACTCCAAACCGACAGGGGAGATCATGTCCCGGTTCACGAATGATATCGACACGATCGACGCGATGATCAACAATTCGCTGATCTCGATCGTCTCCGGCTCCATTACGCTGATCGGAACGCTGGTCTTCATGCTGACGACCAGCTGGATTTTGACGCTCGTGACCGTCGCGTTCATACCTCTGTTCATGCTGGGCGCTTCGCTTTTGGGCAAGATGTCCAGAAAATATACGGCCAGCCAGCAGAGCGCGATCGGTGCCGTGAACGGCTATATCGAGGAGAGCGTCACCGGCCAGCGCGTCGTCAAGGTCTTCAACCACGAGGACGAATGCATCGAAGAGTTCGGCATGCTGAACCAGGATCTGCGCGAAAAACAGTTCAAGGCCACTTTCTGGGGCGGGATCTTCGGTCCCGTCATGGGCAACACGTCCCAGATCACTTTTGCCGTAACGGTAGGCGTCGGCGGCGTCTTGATGGTCAACGGCATCCTGACGCCCGGCGGACTGTCCGTCTTTGCCAACTATTCCAGACATTTCTCCATGCCGATCAATCAGCTCTCCCAGCAGATGGTCACGATCTTCTCGGCTCTGGCCGGTGCGGAGCGCGTGTTCGAAGTCATGGATACCCAGCCCGAACTTCCGGACAGGGAAGGCGCGCTGCCCATGGAACAGATCCGCGGAGACGTGGAGCTTTCAGACGTCACTTTCGGCTATCTGGAAGACAAAACCGTGCTCAAACATATCAACGTTCATGCTGCCGAAGGCGAAAAAGTCGCTTTCGTCGGTTCGACAGGCGCCGGCAAAACTACGATCACGAATCTGCTCAACCGGTTCTACGACATCAAGGAGGGAAAGATCACCATCGACGGCGTAGACGTAAGGGATTACAAGAGGAACGATCTGAGATCCCATATCGCCATGGTGCTCCAGGATACGCATCTCTTTACCGGCACCGTGATGGAAAACATCCGTTACGGCCGTCTGGACGCCACGGACGAAGAGGTCGTGGAGGCTGCCAAAACGGCTTCCGCTCACTCGTTCATCATGAGGCTTTCCGACGGTTATCAGACCAAACTGACCGGAGACGGAGACAATCTGTCCCAGGGTCAGCGGCAGCTGCTCAACATCGCCCGGGCGGCGCTCTCCAAAGCGCCCATCCTGGTCCTTGACGAAGCGACTTCATCTGTCGACACAAGGACAGAGCGGCACATCGAGCACGGGCTGGCCAGGCTCATGAAGAACCGCACGACGTTCGTCATCGCGCACAGACTGTCCACGGTGCGCAATGCGGACAAGATCATGGTGCTGGAGCACGGCGAGATCATCGAGCGGGGCACTCACGACGAACTTTTGGCCATGAACGGCCGCTATTACGAACTTTATACGGGCAAAAAAGAATTGGATTGATGCCACGGAGGAAACATGAACCGATTACTCAATGATTTGAAATCCGTCACGATCGATTACGGCGACTACGGCGTCCGGGCCGCCAAAGAAGGTGAAGTGACTGTGAAGCAAACGGACGAAGGCAACGGAATCGTTTTGCTGAATGCGGAATATCCCGTTTTCTTCATCGAACTGACCTGGTCTTATCAGACGCCTAAGGACGCGAGGACCCTGGGCGACACCTGGGAGAGAACTTACGGGGACATGGAATGGCTGCCTCTGGATCCGGACCGGATGAACCCCTGGTACGTCCTTTCCACGAAAAACGGTGTGACGACAGGCTTCGGCATGTGCGTGCAGCCAAACGCGATCGGCGCATGGAAAATAGCTCCCGACACCGTGACCCTGATCCTGGACGTCCGCAACGGCGGAGACGGCGCACAAGTGCAGGGCAGGACGATCGAACTGTGTCAGTTCGTCTCCGAGACTTACGAGGGGATGAGTCCTTACAGAGCTTGTCAGGCTTTCTGCGCGCTGATGTCTCCCCATCCGCTTCTCCCGGACAAGCCGCTCTACGGCGGCAACAACTGGTATTATGCCTACGGGAAATCTTCCAGAGAACAGATCCTGTCTGATGCGAAACTGCAGAAGGAACTTTCAGAGGGTCTTGAGAACAGACCTTTCATGGTCATAGACGACGGATGGGAGATCAACCATGCGTGCGGCCCGTGGGAGAGCAACGAAAAATTCGGTGACATGAAAAGCCTGGCGGACGAGATCAAAGCGATGGGCGTCCGTCCGGGGATCTGGACGAGAGTCCTCTATACGACGGATCCCATGCCCGAATGTGCACACATCCACGGCAAATTCCTGGATCCGTCCGATCCAAAGGTTTTGTCATATGTGCGTGACCTGATCGACAAGATCTGCGGCTGGGGATTCGAACTGATCAAGCACGACTACACGGCGATCGATTTCTTCAACGGCGCGCTCGACCACATGGACCGGTTTCCCGCCAGCGACGGGTGGCATTTCCACGACCGCACGAAGACGACGGCGGAGATCATCAAAGAACTGTACCGTACCATCTATGAAGCGGCGAAGGGCAGGGCCATGATCCTGGGCTGCGCCACGGTTTCATTCCTGGGCGTGGGCATGATGCATGCCGCAAGGACCGGGGACGACACGAGTGGCGTCGATTTCAAATACACATACCGCAACGGATATAACGCACTCGGTTTCAAACTGATGCAGAACCGCACCTTTTTTGCCGCAGACGCAGACTGCTGCGGAATCCTTCCGGACACGATCCCATGGGAAACCAACGGACAGTGGGCCAGAATGCTGGCCCGGAGCGGCAGCCCCTTCTTCATTTCCTGTGCGTACGACACATTGACGCCCGAGCAGAGAAAACAGATGAAAGGACTTTATGCCATAGCGTCCGTTCAGAAGGAAGATCCCGAACCCGAGGATTGGTTTGAAAACAAGCGGCCGGTCCGCTATGTATGAAAAAAACTCATGCCCAGGGACTTGACTCCCAAAGGCATGAGCTTTTTTTGGCTAACTGCAAGAAGATCTTATTCCGATTGAGGTTGAAGATGATGATCCCGTTCTTTTCTTTTTCGTTTGGCAATTTGGCAGATGACCGGGAAAAGAAGCGTAAAGAACTTCAGCAAGAAGATCAGTGGGATCAGGATAATGGCACCAAGCACAAAATACTCATAGAAGAAAAGATTGAACATATGTACAACTAAAGGCTCTGAAGGAAGAAATACCGTAAAGATTAAGTCAATGGAAATCAAAGCCCAAGGTATGATTGACAACAAAACGGAGCTGAAAGTTTTTCCTTTTTCCAGATGTCCGATTCGTTCCGCAAGAAAGAAGAAAAAGCAAAACAACAACAGCCAATCGCACAAAAAGATCCAAAACATGGGCGTACCGTAAAAAGATCTCTCCCCGAAGAAGTAGACCCAAAAACGCCATCCAGAGCAGTCCAGAAAGGTCACAAAGCACAACCCCAAAATCACATATATCGTATATGCTGCAGATCTGTGATTTTTGACAAGGAAAAACGGAGAGCATACCGCCGCTATCACTAGCACCCAAGCCAATCTTAGCCATGCACCGATCGTGAACACGAGGTCGTTTCCTAATACGTCGAGTGTACCTACGAACATATTGTTGTTCATGATCAAATGATCGAAGACAAATATATCTGCAGCCACAAAAATCAAACAAACAGCTGTAATTTTGAGTAGGAAAATGCCTCTGCTCATTGCGGGATTCGTCATGAAAGAGGAGGCATTTTTCATAATCAAACAGATGAAAACAAACGGCAGAATGATCTGCTTGAAAAGAGTCAACTCAAAGCAGGGAAACACCTGAAACCCTTGTGCCTCCAAAGAAAACCTGCTAAGGATGAATATGAGTATATCGTATTTTAGCAACAGAGTGGGGAAAATGAGCACAGCCGTTAGTCGTTGCCAACTTTTTTGAGACATGAGCCAAAGCCTCCATGTTACGTTTTTCTTGGAAGTTTGTAACATCTTAATCGTTGTGATTCAATGAACAATTGGGTAACCAAACGAAACTCAATCCGGGGGAAACAGATTATCAAACCATAACTCAATTCTTTCTCTGTTTTGCTCATATTCTGACTCTGGTATCAATTCCACACATCCATCACTTGATAGAATCACGATTAACTGTTCCAAACGAAATGCCTTCAGTTCATCATTTTGAAATGACTCCAAAACACTCACCGAGGTGGGCCATTGCCACCAACTAGTAACATGATCTGTCTGACTCTTAATCCGGATATCTCCAAAAATGACTACATAGTAACATTCTCTTTGTCCATAGCGATAATCTTCGGTTGCAATGACAACTAGGGGAGTTCCGTTGACTGTATCCAAGACTTTTGACTCTCCAACATCAATTCTTTGTACGTTTCCAAACAGGATCTCACTAAGCGTACAACTCGACAAAAGGAGGGACAGAAAAAGCAAAGATACGATTAAGCCTATTCTTTTCATCACTGGTCCTCTATTTGGCTCCATAGGAATTCTACAAAAGCACTGGCAACGGCTGTTTTTTGGTTGTCAGTGGTTTCGCATTACAAGATTGACACAAAAAACCCGCTTTGAATTTATCTAATGCCACTGGTGCAATCTTATCACTACACAAAATATACAACAAGTTAGTATCCCTTGTCAATTGCAAATATTTCTTTTTCAAGTGAAGTGATGAAATGATGAAATTGCGATTCTTGTGAAATGATTGCCCAAGGGGGACCCGCTACTAGACGAGCATAAAAAAACTCATGCCCAGGGACTTGACTCCCAAAGGCATGAGCTTTTTATTTGGCTAACTGCAAGAAGATTCTGACCCGGACGAACTACTGCCGTTCGAACGTCCAGGCGCTGTTTTCCGAGATGTGTACGGTGATCCGTTCGGAAACGGAGAACACCCCGGTGCGTTCGTTCTTCAAGAACGCGCTTTCCGAAATGAAGGTGCCTTCCAGCGCGCCGCGGATGACGTAGGAGACCTCGACGTCGAAGGAATACTCGGGACATTCGGTCAGCCGGTAGTCCCAGTTGTTATTCTTGAGGAACGCTTCGTTGCAGACGCAGATGCCCCCGTTCATGTTCTGCCCGGACGAGTTGTACAGCCAGGCGCTGGTGCGGATCCCGCCGGACAGGCTGGAACCGTATCCCTTGCTGCCCATCCGGAAGAACCGGGCGCCAGACGGGATCAGATCGTACAGATCGAAATACTCGCTGACCCGGGTGGACGTGCCGTAGATATGCAGCGTGACTATGCACATGTTTTCGGTGCGCATCATCATCGTCTTCTCGATCCGGACTCTCGAGCTGTCCGCCCGGGTGCCGGAGAGAGTCTCCTCGGCCGTGCCGCGGTAGGTGGCGTAGATCGAAATGCCTTCCGGAACGTTCAGATCCAGGTTTTCGAGTTCGTACCGGGAGAGCGTCAGGCTGAAGACCTTTCCAAGCGTGAGGGAGACCTCCCGGGTCTCTTCGCCCGTCGAATAGGTCAGCGTCTTCGCCTCGGCCGTTCCGGCGGGCAGGAAGTACTTAAGATAGGTCGAAAGGGCGATCTGGGCGGATTCCCGGTCGCTCTGGTTTTCCAGCAGCCAGCGGGTCAGTTCCGCGGCGTCCGCGCGGTCCGTGCGGGCCGCGGTGAGCAGGGCCAGGGAAGTGAACCGGATCCGGGTGTCCGCGTCCGTTCCGTCCTCGCCGAAGCGGAGGGTTCCGTACTCTTCGTTGCGCGCGCCGATCCGGTCCCGGATCTGCACGTAGATGTCATGGGCGGCCGGATAGTCGCCGCAGAGCGCAAATCCGAGCGCCAGATACAGTTTGGCTTCGTCCGGATAGTTCTGCGCGACCGAGGCTATGGCATACAGCCGGTCGAGGACGGGTTCGTCAAGAGCGGCCAGGATCACAAGGGTCTGGCACACGGCCTCGGGAGAGGTCTGGACGGTCTGGGTCAGCCGTTTCAGCGCCAGGCTGCGGATCCGGTTCTGGATCTGGCTGGACAGGGGCAGTCCCAAAGACAGGATCTGCGCGGTGAGCGCCAGGTCCGCGTCGGAATAGGGGAAGAGCCCGAATCCCAGGTCCTTGGCGTTGTCACCAAGCCCCCTGAGACAGGCGGAAAGCTCATCGGAGTGGTCGGTCCCGTACAGGCGGTCCTGCGCCAGGTAGGAGGCGTACAGGGCGGCGAATTCGTCGCTGCGTCCGGACCCGCGGTTCCGGCTGAGCACGGCCGCTGAGCGTTCGTAGAGCGCCAGCGCTTCGGTGCGCAGGGTGAAGGACAGGGTCACGGGGTATAGGACTGGAGAAAGGGAGGAGATCTCGTCGGCGCGCACTTCCTTGCGGACTTCCGCGGAAACGGCCGTCTCGATCACGCTCAGCCGGACGGTCATCGCGTCCTGCTGATTTCCGCAGACGGCGTAGACCGTAACAGTGTAGCGGCCGGTGTCCAGTCCCTCGAATTTCAGCCAGGCCCGCTGCTTGGCGTCCGCGGAGGCGGTGACCTTCTTCTGGGTCCTGCCGTCTTCGCTCGTCAGGTAGGCGGTGTAGGAAACGGTCCCTTCGGCCAGGGTGCCGTAGGCCCGGGCGCTGACCGAGACGGTATCGCCCCGGATGTAGTTCTGGCAGGCGCCCAGGTTGATGAAGAAGGGCTGGGTGCAGACCGTGTCGGACGTTGCCGCGCCGGCCCGGATGCCTGCGGGTCCCGAACCTTCGTTCGTGAACGCGACCGCCGTGATCCGCCAGGAGGTGATGTTGTCCGGGACGGTGAAGGTCAGGGTCCCGCATCCGTTTTCATCCAGACGGATGATGGCGAACTCGGGATTGTCCGAGAAGTTCTCCCGGACGTGGACCTGTTCTGAGGTGGAGTCGTTCCCCTCGCGGTCTGCGAGAGAGGAGGCCGTCGCAAACTCAGTCTGCTCGTCCATGCCGAACGTCGCCTTGTCGGTTCCACTGTAGGAGACCGCGTTTTCCGGAGTGAACCGGGCGTCGAACAGGACGCCGGGGCTGCCGTAGGACGAACGAAAGTAATAGTAGGAATAGTGGGCGTAGGTGTCGCCATAATCGAAATAATAGTAGCGGTAGGGGGACTCACCAGAACCGGAGGAGAAGTAGAAGCCGGACGGATCCGGATCCTGGTCCCCCAGGGCGAAGCAGGCTTCGTCCGCGATGCTCGCGATCAGGGTGCCGCCGCTCGCTCCGGGAACGCGGAAACTCACGGTCGCCTTTTCGCCCGGACGGTACTGGTCCTTGTCCGTGCGGATCTCGGGAGACAGGGCGTTCTTTTCCGTATCGTAGTAGAGCTGGAGCGTTTTCCGGAAATAGGTGCCGTCTTCGGCGTCGAAGGCCACGGCGCTCACCGATCCGCCTGCGATCATGTCGCCGGTAAAGGGGAAGCTTACGCCCGTGCCGCAGGACACCTGCTCGATGCCGTATCCGGTGACCACGAACAGAGCCCGTTCGGGCGATCCGCCCGACAGGTAGGTCGCTTCGACTGTGTCGCCGCAGGAGTAGCGTTCCGCATTCAGGTGTAGCACGCGGTAATCGCTTCCGTTTGAGCTGTAGTAGCTGCGGGGCGAAGCGTCCACGGTGCGGGTATAGGTGTGCTGGCTGGATGCGTCGAAGAACTGGATCTTGTAGGTGTAGTACGAGGAGGTGTTCCCGGTGTCATAGGTCGGGAGCTCGATGCGGCCGCCCACGAAGGACAGTTTACCGGTCTTCTCGGTGACCTTGCTGTAATGGTAGTTCCAGGCGGTCACGTTGCGCTTGAGATAGGCGTCGTACCGGGTGGTCTGGATCTTTTCGTAGGTATGTTTGATAAGGGAATACGACACAGCGTCCGCCATGTCGACCGGATCTCCGATCGTGTTGGCCGGGAAGGCGGGATGCCGCAGATCCTCGGCCGATTGGATTCCGCTAAGGTCGCGCAGGTTGAGCGTCAGCGCGCGGGTCGTGTCCCCGTATTCGACCCCGAACACGTATTGGGAATGGAAGTAGGGGGCGGTTGCCAGAACGGTCAGCGTCTGGGTCTCGTAGCCGACCAGTTCGGCCTTGACACGGAGATTGAAGGGATCGGTGCTCCAGACTGAATTACTGTCCAGGTAACCGGTCTGGAAGGAGAAACGGATCTCTCCGTTCCGGTCGGTCACGCCTTCCTTCTGGGACGTGGCGAACGCGTTGGCCCTGTAGACGAAGGTCAGGCCTTCGGCCGGGGTCCCGTCGAAGAAGGTGGCCCGGATGGTTCCGCAGACCGTGTCGCCGTGCTTGTAGTACAGTTTGTCCAGGGTCAGGGTGGCCGTGTACTGCGGCTTGGACTCCTCGGTGACCCGAAAACTTTTGGAACTCAGGACGGTCCCGCTCTCGTTAGTCAGGAACAGGGAATAGTATCCGGCGGACACGCTTTCCAGCGTCAAGCTGCCGGAGAAGATCCCGTTTTCGTCCACCGCGACGGGCACGGTCCGGGAGGAAAGGGAAGTCTTCAGGTACAAAGTATCCGGAACCGTCTCGCCGAAGGAGCCGGTGAGCAGGCCGCCGAAGCGGACCGTGTCGTCCGGAAAGTAGACGGCTCGGTCGGTATAGACGTAATGCATGTAATAGTCCGAAACGTCGGTCTCGGCGCACTGGGCGGACACGATCAGCACGTCCTCACCGGACCGGACCGTGATCACGCACGCATTCCGGCCGCCGGTCTCGAACAGGGCGATCCCGTTTCCGTCCGTCTTGGCCGTGAGCGCACTTCCGGACGTTTCCGGATCCCAGCCCTCGAACTGGTCGAAGGGGACAGCGGACAGGTCTGCACCGGTCTCGGCGCCCTGGCCCGTCCGGTTGAGCCAGACGTAGGTCTTCCCGTCGCTGGAGACGGTGTAGGCGCGCAGGTCGGTGACCTGGACGAAGACCAGCGCCTCGGCGCTCAGGTTCTTGCCAAGAGACCGGGCGGTCGCGGTGATCCGGGCGGCGTACAGGCCGACAGGAAGGCCTTTGGGAAGTTCCAGCGCAAACTGGGTGTCCTTGTCGCCTTGTGCGAACTCGTAGGACCCGATCTTGTCCATGCGGTCCGGATTGAACGTGCTAAGGCCGCCCGTGCGGGCGTTCACCGAAGCGGCGTCCTCCGCCGTGCGGTAGGCGTACAGATTGCAGGTCAAAAGGCTGTCATACTGTACGCCGGAGAGATGCGTATGGAAGGTGGCACGGATCGGCATGGGCGTGCCGGGAGAATAGACGAGATCATAGGAAGTCAGGTACAGCCGGACCCAGTCGGTTCCGGACGAACTGCCGATCTGGAATCCTTCGGCCGCCGTACGGAAGCAGGACTCGTAGTCCTCGGCCAGCGTCTTGCCGGACAGGGAAGCGGTGCCGGCCTTGACCCGGATGGTATAGACGGTGTCGAAGGCCAGGGGCTTCTGCGGCACGAACACGACCGTGCGGCCGTCCGGGCACAGGCTGTAGCTGCCCTTGACCGACGGCGAGATCTCGAAAGGCGGATCGTCCGCGCGAAAGCGGACCGAATCCGAGAAGCAAACCTCGATGCCGGTGTCCACCGGCACGTTCAGGCCGCGCTGTCCCGGAAAGACGGAGGAGACGATCAGCTCGTACTCGGTCTGGAACGCGTAGGACGCGACGGGGTTGTCCGGGTCTCCGATGGTCAGACGGTAGATCTGACCGGGAGCCAGCCGGCCCGAGGCCGGAGACACCTTAAAGGAGGTGGCGGACAGCTGCGTCACCGACGCGGGGACGTCCGGCGAGATGCTGAGATAGGAAGCCAGCGTGACCGAATCGGTCTCCCCGGCCGTTTCCACTAGGAAGCACGCATCGGCGGGGATCACCCGGGAATCCGTCCCTTCGGCCCGGATTCGGACCGAGGACAATTCCTCCGGAACGTCCGCACCGGTGCCGGAGAAGAATCCGTCCGAAAAGGCGATGGGCTCCGGAATGGGGAACTCCGGCTTGCGGAACAGGAACAGTCCGAGCGGAATGGCGGAGAGCAGGATGACTGCTGCGAGGATCACGGACAGCGCGCGGATCCGGCGCGCCCGGCGGGTCAGGGCGGGGGTATAGGATCCGCTTTCGCGTATCATGTCCTGCGGCAGATCGCCCAGGGCGTCGCTCAACCGCTCGCTCTTGTCTTCTTTTTTCATACTGAGACACCTCTCTTTTCCAGGTATTTTCTGAGTTTCTGACGGGTCCGGTGCAGTCTGGACTTGACGGCTCCCTCGGAAAGGCCGGTGCGTTCCGCGATCCGGTCCAGAGGCTCCTCTTCGAAGTAGCGCATCACGAACACGACGCGGGACAGCCTGTCCTCGGCCTGCAGAAACCGGGTGAGATGCTCGACAAGATCCGTGTCGCCGGCCGGGTCTTCCTCCGACACGTCCGGCAACACTTCGTCCAGCTCGCACAGGACCTGGGGACGCTTGCCGGCCCGCTCGGCGCGGACCCGGCTGATCGCCAGGTTCCGGGCCACGGCGGAGCCGTAGGCCTGCAGGTTTTCGGGCTGTGCGGGCGGGATCCGGTTCCACAGGGCCAGATAGGTGTCGTTGACGACTTCCTCGGCCAGTCCCGGATCCGCGGTGATGTTCGCCGCAATCCTAAGGAACAGCCGTCCGTACAGACGTTCCGTTTCCCGTATCGCCTTCTCGCTGCGCTGGAGATAGAGGCTGACGACGGAAGCGGATTCCTTGTCAGTTTTTTGTTTCATTCGACGGCCTCCTTGTACAGCGGTAGGGGGTCTTTCACTTTATAAGTCGCAGAAAATGGGACCCGGGTTTCGCAGAAATCGAAAAAAGGGAAAAGATTTGTGAAAAACATAGATAACCTATTGTTCTCTTTAATTATAGACGGAATCCGGCGCCTCTGTCAACAACGGGGACGGGTTCCGCTATGCGGGCTTTTGGATTCCTGAAAGAAGATTTTACACGAAGAAAACAAAAAAAGACGAGCTATCATTCCAAATCAATTCCCACACAACGTTTCATCAGTCTCCAAATACTTGACAAAATAATTAGATTCTTGTATACTGCTTTTGTAGTAATTGCCAAAAAGAGGAGGTTAAAGTATGACGGCAAAGTCTTTTGACAGAACATTTTCCGTATGCAAAAAAATCATCTTGCTTGAATAAGAGCGTTTGGATTGTTTTACTCCAGACGCCGGAATCGCATCATCGCACCAAAAGAACAATCTGTAACAGTTGGAATGTCTTTTGATTCAGTAATTGAGCATATTGAATCTGTGGGTGAAGATATTGGAAGCGGAGTTTTAATACAAAGATATATTTCAAACAATAATAGCGCCTATATTTTCGAATATGAAAGTATATGTGACATGTTAATTGTGAAATCTATTATTATTGAAGGAGAATAATAATGCGAAAAACAATTATACTTTTAGTTTGTTCATTTCTTTTTTTGGCTTGTATAGGTACCGCTGTTGCCTATGCGGCCGGGGCGTTTGATAAGAACAATCACGAAACCTGGTATGATGATTCATGCAATAAAAAGATTACAACAAGCGAACTAGAAAAAATAAAAGAAGGCATGTCATTTGAAGAAATTGTGTCTATTATTGGCAAGCCAACAAAAGACATTGGGTCTGGCGCATTTGTTATGGAATGGGACATGGAATCTAACAAAACACTAACAATAACTTTTAATCCGGCAATTGATTCAGAAAGTGAAGGCGATTTAATTGCTTATCGTATTTCCGTAAGAGGGTAAAAAGTACATATGTGATACTATTAATGACCGGAGAAGCAATAAAGTACGAAGCAAAGTCAAACGATCTTGAAAGTGTATATTTACTGAATGATGTGGAAGAAATAGAATGTTGCCGAGCCAAACTATCATACTTATTATATTGGTGTAGAATCGATACTGGTGCATAATAAGTGCGATAAGTATTACAAGGCAACCCGCACTGAATCTGGAGTTGAGAGAGGCTCTAAAACAACGAAAAAACAAGCACTAGCGAGATTAAGAAGCGGAAAGGACATGATAACTCTAGAGCTGCTGCCAAGTCACTTGTTAAAGATGCTTTTGGAAATTCAAAACCATATGCTACTGGTGTTTTAACCTCCGGGAAAACGACACTCGGCGCGGCGACTGTCAACACGGATTATAGAAAAACCACGTTCCAAATCAAGGTTGATGGTGCAACTACCGACACTTTCTCTAATATCTATGTTAGCGGTGTAACTGTTGCACAGACGGATGGTACTGCAACTGCACAGAATAATTCTAAGGCTATTCGAGTTGCTGTTTCCTGCACAAATGGCACTGATGAGTACACTTAAATCTTTGCTCCTACGAAGAAACACTTTTGACACTTTGAATAAGATTTATGCGAGAGCGCAGAAACGAGAGACAGGTCTACAACTCAAACAAAAGAACCTTCAGATACGGTTTTGTTACTGCCAATGTCTTTCGATTCTTTTTCAGATTTGTGTCAGGCTGCAAGCAAAACAGGAAAAGATTCTATCACAGACTTTTTTCAGGAACACGGTCATACCGAAAAAACACTGGCACGTGTAACAGCATTTGTTGCATCTATTCAGAATCAGGAATCCTGCATTCCGTTTTTTGGGGAAGATGTGATCACACTCCGAGATAAAGAAGGTTATACGAACATTTGTTTGTTCGCGTCTGAATCGTTTCAACTTCCGTGGTTGTTTTTCTATCGTGAACTACATCGGCAATTGAATTGCCGAGCATCAAAGAATGGCTTGCGCCATCCAATGAGGTGCGTCCATGACACCTTTGCACCATGACATATTCATGTCTATGACGCTTACTGCTACACAATATGTGTTACACAGCTACTTTTATGACTTCTGGATTGGATAATCCTCTGCAGGGAAAGTCCAAAGCAACACCTGCATTCTGCGCATACAAACGCATGATATTGTATGCTCCGACTGCATCGGCATTCCATATCTGACCGTTTTCACAATACAGTCCGCGTTTGACTCTTTGTCTTTTAGTTGCACTTTTTTTCGAAACGTCGCTTGACAAAGGACTGCATTGACTGGTATAGGCCTCGGTCTGCTTTTCAAAAACGATCCCGCACATCGCAAGTTTATAGGAAAGCATCCGATAAATCTTGCCAAAAGGCAAGGAATGAAGTTTCTGATTGTTGACATGTCCGAGAT
>JAEEGL010322297.1_pt1 | contig 15277 bp, 12 predicted proteins | sample 9134231 | NCBI WGS metagenome assembly JAEEGL01 (sample SAMN16246548, study PRJNA631951) | gut metagenome | biome: gut microbiome; feature: rumen; material: fiber-attached | host: Bos | place: Iran: Karaj | collected 2018-10 | reverse complement strand
GTATGCTTTGGCACCCAACTTATAGGCGTTCTCCTCATTGGTCTTCAACTGCTCTTCACTGAAACCGCCGGTATTGGCGCAGGCAGCATAGACCTCCCAGCCGTCCTGAGCCAGTTTCATCACGGTATAACTGGTATCAAGCCCACCAGAAAAGGCTACTACAACTTTTTTCTTCTGTTCCATATATAGATAATTCGTGAAATTCGTGTAATTCGTTGTTAAAAATATACTCTAATTTGTTTCCAGTTCCTCAAGGTGTCGGATGCGGGCCAGCACCTCTTCGGGTATCTTGGCGGGCAGGTGCTCCGTGGGGTCGAAGAGCATGGCCGTGCAGATGCAGAACTTACGGTTTCGCTCGCGCAGCACCGGATAGTTCACGCAGCCCTCGCAGCCCTTCCAAAAGGCCTCGTCGTCGGTCAGGTCGTCGAAGGTGACGGGCTGGTAGCCCAACTGCGTGTTCATCTTCATCACCGCCTTGCCACTGGTCAGCGAGAATATTTTTGCGTGCGGCCAGCGTGTGCGGGCCAGCGTAAAGGTCATGTCCTTGATGCGTTTAGACAGCCCCAGCCCCCTGAAATCGGGATGGACGATGAGTCCGCTGGTGGTGACATACTGTTTGTTGCCCCATGTCTCGATGTAACTGAAGCCGGCAAAGCGGCGGTCGCTCTTGCGCAGGGCAATGACTGCCTTGGCCTCCATCATCTTCTTGGCCACATATTCGTGGGTGCGCTTGGCAATGCCGGTACCTCTCACTTTTGCCGCTTCGGCAATGGTATCGAGAATAGTGTCTACGTAAACCTCGTGCTCAGGACCGGCCACCAGCACTTCAATTTCTTCTTTGTCTTCCATTTTATTAAATTTCCCTTTAACTTCCCTTTAACTTCCCTTCCTTTTACTTCATATTAGGCAGTTTCTCGTTCAGTGCATCTATGAGTTGCTGGCGCGTGCAGTCTTCTCTCATCACAATAAATATGGTGTCGTCGCCGGCAATAGTACCAAGAATCTCCGGGAGGTTGCAGTTGTCAATATGCCACGCAAGCGGACTGGCATAGCCCGGGCGTGTCTTGATAACGCACATATTGCTGGAGAAATTGGCCGAGACAAATCCCGACTTATGCATCATCTCACGGATGTTAGTGATATTGCTCACCCGTTTATACATGGCCTCATTGGGCAGCACATAGACGTAATTACCACTCATTGTGGCGGCCTTGGCCACCTTCAGTTGCTTCAGGTCGCGGCTCAGCGTGGCCTGCGTCAGGGTGAATCCCTCCTTTTGCAAGGCATTCAACAACTCTTCCTGACTGCCCATCTGCTGGCTCGAAATTATGAGACGGATGGCCTCCAACCTATCGTTCTTAACTTTCATACAAGTATATTTATTCGAATTGTGGGTGCAAAAGTACAAAATATTCTACGTTCCACCAAATGTTTTTGCATAAATTTTCAAGAAATTGAATAAGCCAAAACGGAATCCCTCCAAAATATCTGCCCCGAAAGTTTGTCGTTTTCAGGAAAAATTTGTATCTTTGCCCCTGCAAAATCGTAAATCGTAAATTTGGACTCCGAGCTTGCTCGCCTGAGTACCTATATAAATAAACAATCACGAAGAAATCGTCAATTCATTCTATGGGCATATACATCAACAAGGGAAACGAGGGGTTTCGCCAGATTAGAAACAGCGAGTACGTGGACAAGTCGGGGCTGATAGCCGTGGTGAACAAAACGCTCTTCACGCAGCAGAAACTAAGTTGCGTGACGCGCTGCCGCCGCTTCGGCAAATCGATGGCCGCCATGATGCTGGCCGCCTACTACGACCACTCGTGCGACTCGCGCAGTCTCTTCGCCGACCTCCAGATAGCCGGCGACCCCACTTTTGAACAGCATCTGAACAAGTACCCGGTCATATACGTTGATATGACCACGTTCACGTCCAACTGCAAGGACGAGGATATAGTGGATAAATTCCAGGAAGAAATCATCAAGGATGTCAGTGCGGCCTATTCGCAGGTGAAATATCAGGAGGGCGACCACCTGATGGTGTACTTGCAACGGATTGTCGCCGCCACGGGCGACCGATTCTTCATGATTATCGACGAGTGGGATGCCGTCTGCCGTGTCTTTGAGGACAAGCCGGAGGCTATGTACAACTACCTAGAGTTGCTGCGCCGCATGTTCAAGGACATTTCAGCCGTCGATGTGTTCGCCGGGGTGTATATGACGGGCATCCTGCCCATCAAGAAATACAACACCCAGTCGGCCTTGAACAATTTTCAGGAATACTCGATGGTTGAGCCCGGAAACATGGGCCATTATTTCGGTTTCACAAAAGATGAAGTAATGATGCTTGCTGAAAAGCATGGCGTGGATTTCGATGAACTGGAGAAATGGTACGATGGCTACCAGATAGGCGACGAGCCATCGATGTTCAACCCCAACTCAGTGATGCAGGCTGTAAGCCGTGGCCGCTGCCGCAGTTTCTGGGCCGGCACGGCATCGTTCACCAATGTGGCAGGCTACATACAGAGGGACTTCGAGGGACTGAAGGACGATGTCTTAGAGATGCTTGCCGGCGGGCGGGTGAGTGTAGACCCCACGGGCTTCCAGAACGATCTGTCGGACATTCGCAGCCGTGATGATGTGCTCACGGTGCTCATACATTTGGGTTATCTCTCCTACAACTGGCGCAAGGACGAGTGCTACATACCCAACCGCGAGGTGGCCGGCGAGATGGTGAACGCGGTGAAGAACACCGCCTGGACGGTGGTGGCACGCGCCCTGCAGCAGTCGGAACGGTTGCTGAAAGCCACTCTACAAGGCGATGCCGAGACCGTGGCGCGACTGGTGGAGGCCGCCCACGACAGCGAAGCCAGCATCTACAAATACAACGACGAGAATACCCTCTCGTGTATTATCAGCATTGCCTACTATTATGCCCATGGCGACTACATTTTCCATCGGGAGTTACCCACGGGCAAGGGCTACGCCGACTTAGTGCTCATCCCCCGCAAAAACGTCGACAAGCCTGCCATCGTCATAGAGTTGAAGAGCAATGAGACGGCCAGCAAGGCCATCGCCCAGATAAAGAACCGCCACTACGCCGACAAGGTGGGCGAATATACTGGCAACATCCTCCTCGTGGCTATCTCCTACGACCGCGACACGAAGGAGCACACTTGCCAGATAGAGCGTTTTCATCCTCTTCCATAATATGATAAGCCGCCCGCAGTTCCTTCCAGCAAACGATGGTTCAACAATACGACAAAAAATAAAAACCGCAAAGTATTTCTGCGGTTTTTATAATGAAGTTCGTAAAAAGTTTGGTAGTTTTTGGAATTATTCGTAACTTTGCAGCCTATTATGGCCGTAGCAAACCTGATAACCCAGAATAACGACGAGCATCAGTTCTCGTTCGAGGTGCTGCCCCCGCTTAAGGGGACGGGCACCACGCGGTTGTTTGCCGACATAGAGAAACTATGCCGGCTTAACCCCGCCTTTATCAATATCACCACCCACCACAGCGAGTATGTATATAAGGAACTGAGCGACGGACGCTTTGAGCGTCAGCGCCTGCGCCTGCGTCCCGGCACCATTGCCGTGGCCGCTGCCATCCAGCAGCATTTCCATGTGCCCGTGCAGCCGCATATCATCTGTAGCGGTGCCACGGTGGAGGATATTGAATACGAGTTGCTCGACCTGCAGTTTCTGGGCATCACCGACCTGCTGCTGCTTCGCGGCGACAAAGCCAAGGACGACCGTGTGTTTACGCCTACGCCGGGTGGCCATGCCCATACTACTGACCTGATTCGCCAGGTGCAACGCTTCAACGACGGCTTTTTTGCCAACGGCGAGGCTATCAAGAACCCGGGCCCGAAGTTCGACATCGGCGTAGCCTGCTATCCCGAGAAGCACGAAGAGGCTCCTAACTTGGAGATGGACATGCAGTACCTGAAGGAGAAACAGGATTTGGGCGCACAATATGCCGTGACGCAGTTGTTCTACGACAACGAGAAATACTTTGCTTTCGTGGAAAAGGCCCGTCGGATGGGTATCACCATCCCCATCATCCCGGGCATCAAGCCGCTGGCCAAGTTGAATCAACTGTCGGTGGTGCCGCGCACGTTCCATTGTGACATCCCCGAGGCGCTGGCCCGCGAGATTGTAAAATGTCAGACCGACGACGACGCGTGTCGCCTGGGCATAGAATGGACGGTACAGCAGTGTCGTGAACTCTACGCCCACGGTGTTAACGACATCCATTTCTATACCGTGGGAGCCGTGGATAGCGTGGTTGAAATCGTTGAGAAATTAAAAGCGGGGGCTTCATGAAGTTCAGTGAAGTGATAGGGCAGCAGGAGGTGCAGGAGCGCCTGGTGCAGATGGTCAGCGAGGACCGCCTGCCCCATGCCATCATGCTTTGCGGCCCCACCGGCAGCGGCAAGATGGCACTGGCCGTAGCCTTCGGCTGCTATCTGTTAGAGTTGAGAGTTAAGGGTTTAGAGTTGAGTGACGTTAGTCCTGCTGATGCAAAAAGTAAAGTCTCTCAACTCTCAACCCTTAACTCTCAACCAGAGCCCCCCATGCTCCAGAAACTCGAGCACCCCGACCTGCATTTCACCTATCCCACCATCAAACTGCCGTCGATGGGCAGCGACCACAAACCCGTGAGCGATGACTTTGCCCGCGAATGGCACGAACTCATCATGCAGGGGCCCTATTTCTCGCTCGACCAGTGGCTCACGGCCATCGGTGCCGAGAACCAGCAGGCCATCATCACCGCCGGCGAGAGCGACGACCTGGTGCGCAAACTATCGCTGAAAAGCAGTCAGGGCGGTTATAAGGTGAGCATCATCTGGCTACCCGCACGCATGAACATCGAATGTGCCAACAAACTGCTGAAACTCATAGAGGAGCCGCCCTCGCAGACCGTTTTCATCATGGTGTGCGAAGAGCCCGACAAACTATTGGAGACCATCCGCAGCCGCGTGCAGCGCATCGACGTGAAGAAGATTGACAACGAGGCTGTGAGACAGGCGCTCATCGACCGCCGGGGTATCAGCGAGGAGGCTGCCATGCGCATCAGCCGCCTGGCCAACGGCTCATGGCTCAAGGCGTTGGAGGCCCTGCAAGCCGGTACTGAGAACGAGCAGTTTCTCGACCTCTTTATGATGCTGATGCGGTTGGCCTACCAGCGCAAGATACGCGACCTGAGAAAATGGAGCGAGACGATGGCCGCCTTCGGACGCGAGAAGCAGAAGCGGTTCCTGCTGTTCTTCCTTCGCATGCTGCGCGAGAACTTCATGTACAACTTCCAGCAGCCGGAACTGTGCTATATGACGCAGGACGAGGAAAACTTCTCAAAGAACTTCGCCCGCTTCATCAACGAGGCCAACATCCTGCCGCTCTACGACCTGGCTAATATCGCCATACGCGACATCGGCCAGAATGCCAACGCGAAGGTCGTGTTCTTCGACTTCGCTCTACAGGTCATTGTACTGCTTATACAGAAATAAACATAACAAACAGAAAACGTAAATACCTAATTATAATATGAAAACATTATTTCTTTCATTCATGCTCTGCCTGGCCATGACTGCCACGGCGCAGCCGCAAGGAGGCTTCCCCGGCTTCCAGATGCCTGAGAACAACGCAACATTCAAGGATGTAAACTATGCTGGCGACGACCTCGAAGCCCACCGCCTCGACATCTACCTGCCATCAGCCAACACCCAACAGCCAACGGCCAACACCACCTACAAGGTTATCGTGGCCATCTATGGCAGTGCCTGGTTCTCCAACAACATGAAGCAGATGACCTATATGTCGATGGGTAAGCCCCTGACCGATGCCGGCTTTGCCGTGGTATGCATCAACCACCGCAGCAGCGGCGATGCTAAGTTTCCCGCACAGATTCAGGACGTGAAGGCTGCCCTGCGCTTCATCCGTGCCCATGCCGCAGAATATAAACTCGACACCTCGTTTATCGGTATTACCGGCTTCTCCAGCGGTGGCCATCTGTCGTCACTGGCAGGCGTGACCAACGGCATGAAGGAGCGTACCGTAGGACAGACCACCGTAGACCTGGAAGGCACCGTAGGTGGCAACCAGGAGTTCCCGAGCACCGTGGACGCCGTGGTCGACTGGTTCGGACCCGTAGATATGGCTCACATGGAGAACTGCGAGACGGTAAAAGACGGCAACTCGCCCGAGGCTGCTCTCATGGGCTGCGCACCCGCCGACAACCCCGACCTCGTGGCGCTTATCAGCCCGATTACCTACGTCAGCGAGAATAATCCCCGTTTCCTCGTGTTCCACGGCGATGCCGACAACGTAGTGCCCCACTGCCAGGGTGTCAACTTCTCTGAGGCCTTGAAGAAGGCAGGCCGTCTGGAGGCATTTGTCAGCGTGCCCAATGGTCAGCACGGCCCGGTGACGTTCAACGACGACACCTTCAAGCAGATGACTGACTTCTTCCTGAAGGAAGCAGACAAGAAGAAATAAGGAGTGAAGGAGTAGAGGGGAAAAGGAGTAAAGGAGTAGAGGAGTAAAGGAGAAAAGGAGTATATGGAGTTTATGGAACGAAAGACGTTTATTTTGCTGTTTGCTGTAGCGGCAGTCCTGACGGGGTGCAGCCATGTCACCGTGCCGGAGACCTATACCGACGTGAATCAGGCTCCCGACATCTACCCCGACTACCGCGATGTCACCGTGCCTATAAACATTGCTCCGCTGACCTTCGAGATGAACGACACCACCTGCGAAGAGGTGGTTGCCCGCTTTAGCCTCGCAGCCACCACTTCTGCCGACGGTACTGTGCGCAGCGGTTTTCCCGCTGCTACCACCGACCTCGTTTGCGGCGGCGACAAGGTGCAGCCCGACATCGACGACTGGCGTCAACTCACCGCTGCCGCTAAAGGCAGGGCCATACAGGTGGACGTGTTTGCCAAGAGCAGCGGCCAGTGGCTGCACTACAAGCCCTTCAACATCTACGTCTCGCCCGACAGCATCGACCCTTACATCAGTTACCGCCTTATCTCGCCCTCATACGTGGCCTACGAGGAACTGACGCTGAACCAGCGTTGCCTGGAGAACTATGACGAGACGGTGATGGTGGATAACATGCTGTGCAGCACCGAGGATAAGGGCCAGTGCGTCAACTGCCATAACTACCAGCAGTACGCCCCCGGGCGCATGCAGTTTCATGCACGCCAGAACCATGGTGGTACGGTGATATGCTACGACGGCACGGTGCGTAAGATCAATATGCGCAATGACTCTATCATCTCGGCTGGCGTCTATCCGGCCTGGCATCCCTGGCTGCCGCTCATCGTTTACTCAACCAACCATACTGGCCAGAGTTTCCATACGCGCAACAACAACAAGATTGAGGTGTTCGATTCGGCCAGTGACCTCATTGCTTACGATGTGGAGAACAACGAGGTGACCAACATTGAGAACGACACCACTGAGTTTGAGGTCTATCCCTGCTGGGCACCCGATGGCAAGAGCATCTACTACTGCAGCGCACACTTCGAGTTCCGCGATACCGTGGGCAAAGAGGCGGAGGTCATCATGCGGGCCAAAGAGATAAAGTATAACATTTACCGTAAGTCGTTCGATCCCGACACCTACACCTTCGGCCCGCGCGAATTGGTCTTTGTCGCCGACAGCCTCGGCAAGAGCGCGACCCTGCCCCGCGTGTCGCCCGACGGCCGATTCCTGATGTTCACCTTGGGCAACTACGGCGTGTTCCACATCTGGCACCACGAGGCCGACCTGTATCTCATAGACCTTGAAAAGGAAAAGGGAAAAGATGATAGTGAACAATTTGCTGCCGCACGCCCTTTGGACGAAATCAACTCACCCGACACGGAGAGTTACCACTCCTGGTCAAGCAACGGCCGGTGGGTCGTATTCAGCAGCAGGCGTAACGACGGCGGCTTCACCCGTCCGTTCATCGCCCATATCGATGCCAACGGCAAGTGCAGTAAGGCCTTTGAACTGCCGCAGGCCGATCCCGACTACCACCGCCAGTTTATGAAAAGTTACAACATTCCTGAATTCATGCGCGGCCCCGTAGAGGTGTCGCCACAGCAGTTTGCCAGCGTGCTGAAAGGTAGCGAGGGCGAACCAGTGAAATACGTACGTAAATTGAAGATTGAAAAATAAAGATTAAGAAATAAGCATTGATAGATGGACCGTTACGAGATATTTAGCGACCATGGGCACGGGCTCTTTGAGCAGCGCCTTGACGATATATACCAACAAATAAAAGACTATCTGGAAGCCGAGCAACAACAGCAACGCATGCTCTGCTATACAAAAATCTTCCTGAGTGACATTGCCAATCAGGAAGATTTGTTGCGGCAATCGCCGCTAATGACCGGAGAAAATGTAGACGGGGAAACGACAGGTCACGGACTGCTGGGCGGCGCGGCCTGCACCATCATCCAGCAGTCGCCTATCGGCGGCGCGAAGATTGGTGTGTTGCTTAAGACCAGTGACGAGCAGGAGCCGTTTGTCTTGCACAGCCTGCGCCTTACCGATGACGAGGTGATGAACTTCGGCTCGTATACGCAGACCATCATGCTCTTCGACAAATACTTAGCCTTGCTGTCCTCTTATCCATCACCCAACACCCAACACCCATCACCTAACACCCAACACCCATCACCTAACACCCAACACCCAGCCCCCATCAGCCTCAAGGACCACTGCGTGAGGACCTGGATTTACGTGCGTGACATCGACACCAACTACGACGGTGTGGTGAAGGCCCGCAACGACGTGTTCCGTCAGCATGGGCTCACCATCGACACCCACTTCATTGCCAGCACGGGTATCGGCGGGCGTGCCATGGGCAAGAACGTATGCGTGGCCATCGATTTCCTCACTGCACCCGACATCAAGCCCGACGACCTGCTCTACCTCAAAGCCCTCGATCACTTGAACCCCACCCACGAATATGGGGTGGCTTTCGAGCGCGGCGTGCGTGTCAGCCTGCCGCATAAGTACGAGTATTTCATTTCGGGAACAGCCAGTATCAACAACCGGGGCGAGGTCATCAACGTTGGCAATGTTACCAAGCAGGCCGAGCGTCTGTTGGAAAACATCGGTGCTTTGCTGGCCGACGGCGGTGCCACCATGGCTGACGTGAAGTATTTCATCATCTACCTACGTGACCTGGCCGACGCTGCCGCCATCGAAGAATATATGCAGCAGGCCTATCCCCACGTGCCGCATATTATCACCCACGCCAAGGTGTGCCGCCCCGCCTGGCTCGTAGAGATGGAATGTATTGCATCCCTATCGATTTAGCCAAACCACCTGGTGTCTACGAATTTCCGTAGCGCAAGCCATACCCAGCTCTCTTTCTTGCGGCTCTTCAATCCATAGCGGCATAAGGCATGCCAGAACGGTGTGCCCTGAGGTTGGCCGTCGTCACCTATAGGGCCGCTATGCTGCTGCCAACGCATTAGTTTATAGAAACCTACCGTCACTGCAAGGCCCATCAGTATCACTACGCATGTCTGGGTGTTGATGGAAGCGCCACATAGCCAGAGCAACAGCCAGACAACTATAACGATGAGGTTCATCGAAAGGATGAAAATAGATGCTCTAAGATGTGAGAAACCCATGTCAATGAACAGGTGATGCAGGTGCGACTTGTCGGGCTTGAACGGCGACCGTCCTCTCAGCATTCGTGCAATCATCACCCGCAGTGTGTCAAAAATTGGAATGCACAGCACAGCCGTCGTCATGGCTATCATGCCGATGCCGTGAGCCTCCAATTTCTGGCCACACCGCAACGACATCGCTCCTATTCCGAAAATGGCCATCAGGAAACCTAACATCATCGTTCCTCCGTCGCCAATGAACATCTTTGACTTCTTCCCAAACACGTTGTGGAAGAAGAACGGTATCAGTGCCGCTGCCACGATGACAGCGAGAGAAGCCCATACCGTCGGTCCAACGACAATGAAAACCACGGCGAAACAGGAGCAGGCCATAATGCCATAGCCCGAAGAATAGCCGTCGATGCCGTCAATCATGTTGATGGCATTGATGGTTCCCACTCCACCCACCAATGACAACGGGATGCCCACCCATGGGCTTATCTCGTAAATGCCGAAGAGACCATAGAAATTGTGTATGTAGTGGTCTGTGAGTGCTATATAGGCTCCCACGATGCCGAACTGCACAATGAGTCTTAGGATGGCCGGCAGGTTCTTCATGTCGTCCCACACGCCCAGCACCAACATAATGGTTATGGCCATGAGGCTCCAACTAATGCTCGCCTTTTCTATCAGAAACCACATGGCAAGACACCCCGCAAGGATGCCTGCATAGACCGCCACGCCCCCCATGACCGGAACTGGCTGGCGGTGTATTTTACGTGCATCAGGATTATCCACAATCTGGTGCCGCAGTGCATAGCGCAGCACGAAAGGATATACCACTGTCGTCACAATCAACGACAGGAATGCCATGAAAATCAGTTTTTGTGTCATATCCATCTTAAACTTTCAATTTTCAATTTTTAATCTTCACTTTAGAATATATTTCCAGATGTTTCTGTACAACATTCTCTAAGGCAAACTCCCGTTCGGCTTTTTCCCTTGAGGCTTTGCCCATTCTGTATCTCAATGCTTTGTCTTCTATCAGGATGCGCAGTTTTTCTGCCAGTGCTATACTATCTTTCACAGGAATCAGGAATCCGTTGACGCCGTTATCCACTACGTCCTTGCATCCTATGGAGTCGGTGGTCACAATAGGTCTGCCTATTGCACAGGCATCAATCAGCGACTTGGGCACGCCCTCACGGTAGTAACTCGGGAACGCCATGATATGACATTGCCCCAATATCGCCTTGATGTCCTTCTGAAAATCCAGCCATTTGATATATCGACCGTCACAGCGGCTTTCAAGTTCCTCACGGGATATGGCATCGGCATTGACAGCAAGGCGACCACAGAGCCAGAACTCCACTCGCCCCTCGTACTCCTTGCGGAGTCTTTCAGCGGCCTCTATCACCTCTATGATGCCCTTTTCTTTGACCATTCTGGCAGTAAATATCACTTTCAGCGTCTCGCTATCCGGCTCTGGCACATATTTGAAGACATTCAGGTCTACTCCGGAACCCTTAATGAACGCTGCCTGGCCTTCCGTGATGACACCATGTTGCAGGAACAGGTTCCTGTCCTCCTTGTTCTGGAATATCACCTTTACGTTTTTTCTCCTGTTAGCGAACCTCATCACAGCCAAGATTCCCTTTGCCGTCATTCCCATATTGTTGCCAGAAAAGATGGCTCCCAGCCCACTCACGGCATTCACAACGCCCCGGACTCCTGTCAGTTTGGCCGCGAGGCCTCCCCACAGGATATTCTTCAGCCCTACGTGATGAACTACGGCATCCCTGTTCTTTTTATATAATGTGTAGAGAAACCGCCAAGTCCTAAATTCCTGTATGAGGTTCATACCCGTAGGATTGATGGGCAACTCCAGCACCTTCAGCCCCAGAGCCTCCACCTCTTGCCGCCGCCCGGTGTCTTTGCACACTACGGTGACATCCCACCCGGCTTCCTGTGCTGCCAAGGCTATCTCCTTCCGATGTGAAAGGAAGAAGCGGTCCTCATTGACAATCATCAATAGTTTCATTTCAATCCTCAATCTTCAATTTTCAATTTTCAATTTTCAATTTTCAATCTTCCATCTTCACTTTTGATGTAATCCGTTAAGAAAAATTCTCGGGAAGAATCGCAACGTGTCCATCGGGAATATAGTAAAATGGTTTGCCAAATCACAAATCCGCAGTCTTGAAGATTTAATCTTCCTTGACAGATAGGACTTTACTTTTACCTTCACCGTCCTGTTGTGACCCATATTTCCTGTCTTTAAGACAAAAGCAAGTATCTGTTTCGCCTTGCGCTTCCATCTTTCATCTTTGCTGTAGAAGGGCATCGCTTCCTCGGGCATACCTAAATACTCTACTGCAAACATCCCGAAGGCTTTCCACTCACTCATCAGCCTCATCTTCCTCAGACGGGTCTCAAGCGCACTTATGTCAAGAGAATCCCTGAATGTCCACAGTAAGCGGCACCAGTCACAAATCTGCCTGATTCCCACGCCGCTTTTATAAAAATGATTCAGGAAATGAGCAAATACATAGAATACATCGTTTTCTTTCCCAAGCATGAACACTTGCACTTTCCCATTCATCCACGACCTTACGTCTCCACCATTGAAGGTGTCGTGATATACCTTGTCAAGTTCTCTGTCTATACGCGACGAGAAACCGCAACGAAGGGTACCGTGCAGCTCTATCAACCAGTTGTCAATCTTTAGGGCGAAATCTTTCTTATACTCATTCTCCACCTTTGAAAAGGATGCGAATGGAATTAAATAATCCTTTGCCTTGTTTAAATTCTCTTCGCTCAAAAGCAAGTCCACATCACCGTATGTCCTACAAAGCGGCATCTCGTAGCATTGGGCCACGCCCTGCCCCTTCAGCAAAATGGCGTAGACATCCCTTTTGCGCAACCTGCCGATAAGTTTTGCAACAAAACTGTTCATTTCCAGATTGCGCTGTTTCAGTCGTAATGTTTCAGAAGCGAACCGCAAAACACATTTCCTCGGCACAAGTGGTGTGTTGTGAGTCTTAAGCCACTCCATCCGGGCAACCTCTATGCCCTCGGCTACCAACCCCACCACACTCTGGTTTTTAGCCAACAGGTAAACCTCTGCCCAGTCCACATCATCAGGCAGAACGCCTTCTATGCCCTCTGTGCGACCAAATAGCCCCGCCCTAACCAGCAGGAAGAAAACTTCTGTATTTTTACTGTTGGAGGCCATTGTCAAATTCTATTTTACTATTATATAGTTCCCTCATTCCTATCTTTCGGGTGCAAAAGTACACATTTTCCGTTACTCTTCCAAATTTCTACGTCGTTATTTTCTCTGTTGAGAATTGAGGATTGGGGTCTTCACATTCTTATGTCATAAATAAGTCATTTCCCCTTTCCTATTCTGTTATCCATTCCTCCGGCACACGGGTCTCGGCATTGAACTTCACGCCGACCTTGACCACCTTGCGCCCATCTGTCTGGTAGGGTATAGCATAGCCTTTGTCACCAATCTGTTCCATAGCCTCTTTTGCCGTGCCGTTGACCTTCATCTCGAATATATAAACGGTGTCGGGCATCCACACCACCATGTCTGTGCGTCCACCAGCACATTTAACCTGGGTACGTACATAGAAATTCAGTGTGGAAAGTATTAGATACATCGTGTACTCATAGAACCCCTCTGCAGTAGCGACACTCTTCAGTTTCTTCTTGAATCCTTCCACGTACGGGATGCCAGCCATATAAGCCTGCATCTCTCGCATGGCCAAGTCCACATCACCTTTTTTCAGCGCTTGCCAAAATTTCATAGCGAAGCCAGCCTTTACACGACCAGCCTCCAAGCCTGTGTATACAGGTAGCAACCCTTCTGTGTAGCCTATGCGCACCTCCTGATTGGGGATGGAGAGCGTGTAGGTTTCCGTTTCTTCGTCATAGCCTTTAATAGTAAGATAGCCACTTTGGTAGAGCAGCGGCAAGGCAGAAGGCATAGCCTCTGTGGGCTGGTCGAACTCAGAGGCGAATACCTCCATCCTGTCGAGCGACATGATGTCTGTGTGGAACTGCTGCATCTGGTGAATGAGGAAAGATGGCGTGCCACTTTCAAACCAATAGTTTGCCAGTTTCCGGTCGGTGAAGGCATTGAGCAAGCTGTAGGGATTGTAGATATCTTCGGAATCCTCGGAGAAATGGTAGCCATCGTAGCGTAACTTCAATCGCTCGAACATTTCATCCTCAGAACAACCGTACTTTTCTGCCATTACCCTGATGCCATCGGCAAGTACTGACTTCACCTCCTGCTCAGTGATGCCGCAGATTGCCGAAAACTGAGGAAACATCGTCACATTCTTCAGATTGTTGATAGTAGAAAAGATACTAAGCTGCGAGAATTTCGTGATGCCGGTGATGAAACAGAACTTCACCATCGCCTCGCAGGCCTTCAACGGCTGATAGAACTCCTGCATCACCTTGAGCATAGAGGGTAGCAATGTGTCTTGATGAAGTACATCAAGGAGTGGCGCGTCATACTCGTCGATAAGTATGACTACCTGTCGCTGGGTTTTCTTGTAAGCGCGACTGATTAGTCCGGCTAATAGACCTCCTGGAGTAACTTCTGTTTCTTTTTTCTCATACTTCTCTACATAGTTGTCCAGCAGAAGCATGAGCTTAGCTCTCAGTTCTGCGGGGGAGTCCATGTTCTTTGCCATGCTTATGTCGAGGTGTATCACGGGATACTGCCCCCATTCCTGTTCCAGTTCCATGATTTTTAGCCCCTCGAACAGTTGCTTCTCGCCTTGGAAATAGGAGGCCAGCGTGGTGGTGAGCAGCGACTTGCCGAACCTGCGTGGGCGGCTCAGAAACACGTATGTCGAGTAGTGGACTAGTTGCCACACTAAATCTGTCTTGTCAACATAAACAAGTCCTTCGCGCCTGATACGCGAAAAGGTCTGTATGCCTATAGGATATTTATGCGTTGTTCTCATAAGTCATTTCGCTTGTTTGAGCATTTCCTGGTAAATGATAGCCCTCTTAAAGATTCTCTTATTTATTCATCACAGATTCTTAATAAAGTGTTCCATACTCGATACATAGTTTCTGTAATCAAAGACATCGGCATTCATCTTTCTGCGCTTTTCCTTAATGTTTTCCTTGCTTAATGACAATGGAATTGTGAGGCTATGAGTCAAAATGTCTATATTGTTAATGTCGAGTCTGTATCCGTTAACACCTTCCAAGAGGTAATCGCCAATATTGCTTGATGGGTTGGTTAATACTAAAGAGCGTGCAGAAATGGTTTCTACGAATTTAGTCGGGAAACCCGCTGTGTTGGATAAACTATTATCTCTAATAAAAATCTGGAAGTCTGATTTTATCAGCATCTTTATAGTTTCTTCATGGTCAATTCTGCCATGAAATCGAACAAATGACGGGAGTGTTTTATTCTTCCACTTTTTGAACGAATTTCTAAATTGTTCCTCGTCAATACCAATAACATCCAACACGAAAGTGCTTGAAAGTTTTTTCTCAATGCGACTCAGGGCTTCTACAATAACGTCAAGCCTGTCTTTGTAACCCCTGTCAATAGAACCGGCAAACACAAGGCGAATTTTTCCATCTTCTTGTCCTGTCGTTTGATGCCATTTCCCCTCTTGCTT
>JAEEGL016398221.1_pt1 | contig 15278 bp, 8 predicted proteins | sample 9134231 | NCBI WGS metagenome assembly JAEEGL01 (sample SAMN16246548, study PRJNA631951) | gut metagenome | biome: gut microbiome; feature: rumen; material: fiber-attached | host: Bos | place: Iran: Karaj | collected 2018-10 | reverse complement strand
TGCATTTGTAAGTGTTCCTGTAGAACTGATTATTTTTGGGAAGCCCAGCATTTTGAATTTTTGACTTTCTGCTGCAAGATCTACTCCACTCACAGCAGTTATTATGACTGCATCAGCAGCAGCACTGGTACCTAAATAAGCAACAATTCCATTTGCAGCAGCAGGAGGATTAAGAGTTTCTTCAACATATATTTTTCCACCTGACTCTAAGAATATTGTATTATATTTATCTGTATCCAATGGAATATATGATGAAGCTTTGAAATAGACCCATGAAGATGATGTACCATAAACCGCCCCTCCATTTGAAATCCCTCCTGAAATAGAAGCTTTATTATTTGATATAAGTCCACCGTACAGGTATAAATATGCATTATTTAAATTCTTCTTTACACTATATACGCCGCCTCCATAATAAGCAGCTGTATTATAACTTATATTACCTTTGATAAAATATATTGAACCTCCATCATTATATATAGCACCTCCTGAATTTCTTGCGTAGTTATAATAGATTCCTCCAGAGAATGATGGATCAGAAACAGGTTGTGATGTATCACCGATTCCACTATATCCTATATATAAGTTTCCAGAATTGTGAACGGCACCACCATAGTTTGCTATATTAGAATATTGTCCTTCTCCACTTCCGGCAAATGTTGTTGCAGTTTTACTGCCTATTATTGTGCTGCCATAAATAAAACAGTTTCCTACATTATTGATTCCTCCCCCGAATCCTTTTGCCTCGTTACCATCTATCCATACATTTTCGAGTTTACAGGTACAACCATTATTGATTTGTATGCCGCCTCCATCTTTATTGCTAGAGTTTTGTACCAGACCATTTGTAATTTTAATATTTTTTAGTATTATCTCGCCATGGTAGGAAGTATTGGCAATCCACAAAACTCTGTCGCTTTTATTTCCATCAAGAATATCTGTTTCATTATTTCCGGATGTTCCTTCTATAGTTAGCTTTGTAGGCTTAAAACCAGAAGTTATTTGAGTTTTTCCCGTTACATTACCATCTATATAAATGTGGTATTCAGCACTATTTGTACATAAATCAATTGCTTTTTGTAAACTTGCAAGAGGGCTTAAAAGAGTTCCGGCATTATCATCACTGGCAGCTAAAGCACCAGGAAGATTTCCGCTTCCATATAGAGAGCCACCTGTTCCACGAACATATATAATATTGTCGCCAGTTCCAGATATCTCATAAGTTTGATCTTTAGTACCATTTGATAAATACCATTTATTGGTTGCAATTCCGGGCCATACTTCTATTTTCTGCTTAAAAAACATAAATGGTATTCCAGCAGGATTTTTTACATATGCTCTAAATTCATAAGTGCCGGGAGCAACACCCCCTGTTGTACTATTTATTAAACAGCTTTTACCAGAATTTGTACAAGTGATTGCAGTTTCTTCGGCTTCTGAAGCTGTTCCCGGATTCTTATAAACTTTTGCATTATAAAATGAATAGCCTGTTCCAGTATGTTCTACAGCTAATGAAACAGTTCCGTTTGCAAGAGTATCAGTACCATTTCCCGTATATGCAGAGAAATTTGCAGATTCATTTATAATATTGCCAATAGTTGAGCAGGAAAGACTTTTTTGAGCAGTACAAATAATTTGGTTATTACTGTTCTTTACATAAAAAGTAAAGGTCTTATTTGAAAATGGTTCTACATTTATTGAAAAATTAATTTCACCTGAATTATAAGTTCCAGAAACTTCTTCACTCAGTACTTCTGAAGTAACTGTATAAGTAAAACCTGCGAGTTGAGTTGCACTGAATTCCGGATAGGCAGAACGGCTATAATTTGCTGTTGATTCAACATCAAAAAAAGGAGCTATTCTTAAATCTATTTGTCTTGGGCCATTTGTTATATTGTTTTCCTCTATTTCTGGAGGCTCGCCAAGTGGATCATTAAATAAAAGACTACACGAAGCAAACATTACAAAAGCGGCAAATATCCAAATTAAATTAAGAAGTTTATTTTTTTTAGTAATCATATTCATTTACCCCTTTATGGCGAAACCGCATAAAAATCATATGTATAAGTACCAATTGTAACAGTTACATAGAAGGAACTATTTGATGGAGCGGCAAATCCAGAAATTGCTGAAGGATAAGTAAAGCTTTGACTGGTAAAAGTATAGCCCGAAGGTTCACCATTTATACAAACTTGTACCGAGAAAGAGTCCGGTGTTATTATGTTTGTTCCGGAAGCATCTTTAATAGTAATTGAAATTGAAATATTTGGTGATGTGCCGGTCGCTGTCCAGTTACATATATAACTTCCCGGGAAACCATCTGGAGTAATATTAACATAAGAAGCTTCCGGTATCCACTTTGCATAAAGAGTTATTGCTTCTGTCTGTTCTCCTGCGATTATTCCTGTAATTGGTGTTGTAAATGCAGAATCTGTATACCATCCCTGGAAAATATAATTTGTTTTAGAAGGGTCGGCAAAAGTTACATTTTCTTCTATATTAAAGCTTGTTGGATTTGCAGCAGAGTTTGATCCTCCATTTAATACATAAGTAATTGGGAATTGAACTGGAGTCCATTTTGCATATATAACTATTGGACCAGTAATTGTTCCTGCGGTATATCCTGTTACTTGAGAGGCTGCAGCAAAAATTTCATCAGTAAACCAGACAGCAAAAGTATAATAATGTTTTTAGGCAGCTGCAAAACTAATATTATCTTCTACAGTATAAGAAGCCGGATTTGCCGGAGAGTTTGTTCCTCCGTTTGTCATATATGTAATTGGATATCCTGCTGGAATCCATTTAGCATATAACGAAATATTGCCTGTTCTATATGGTCCAATTCTTTGAACATTTGTTGTCCAGGTAGTATCTGTATACCAGCCGACAAATTCATAATCAGCTTTTTCTGCAGGATTTAATATAATATCATCTTCTATTGTATATGACGTAGGATTTGAAATGACATGAGAACCACCATAAAGCTCATAGGTAATTGTATATGGATGAGGAGTAAAATATGCATAATAATTTTTATTCCCAGTTGAATTAAGTGGCAAAGCAGTTACTAAATCTCCATTTCCATTTTCCATAGTATACCAGCCATGCCAGTCATAACCGTTTTTAGATAAATCCGGGAAAACGATATCTTCATATCTGCTGTTTATTGAATAGTTTTCTATTAAAGAATCACCCTCATTCAAAACTGCATCTGAAGGATAATGATACGTTATAGTAAATAGTTCATTTAAAACTATTGTTCGTATACAAGTTGTAAGAAAACCGCCCTTAATATGAATTATTTCGCTGTAAGTATTGAGCAAGGCTGTCCTAGCAGAATCTCCGTAGAATCTAAAAACAATTCTATAAGTACCACTTGCAAGAGCTGAAGAACCTTGTCTGTTATATCCAACATATTTTGCATTATCAAGGGTCTGCAGTTCAAGATTTCCAGTTCCGGAAGAAACAGCTTCATTTGAAGGATATTTTTTTATCTCATAAGATGTATATAATGTATCTGTATCAGATGGGAAGAAAATTCTAAATTCCAATCCACCTGTAGTAGATGTTGATGTAAGTTCAAAGCTGATACTCTGATTTTGTCCAGATTCTATTATTATGGTTTTCGTATCTAAAAATGTATAACCGTTATAAATTCCAGTTAGTGTTAATGACCAATGCCCTGCAGCTAAAGAGAATGATCTGCCTTGAACATTCATAATATTACTCCAGCTTCCAAAAGCATGAACTACACCATTTCTTTCTCCAGTCAGCGAAATTTGTGAAAGATAATTAAGATCCATACTGGCAGTTGCGGTTCTTTCTGTCGGGGTAATAATCTGAACTCTTAGAGTTCCTCGTGCATTCTCTAAATTATCATCGGAATTTATATAAACAGTATTGTCCTCTTCTGAAATTTGAGGATTATTAAGTTCGCCAGAAAAATTATTACAAGAGATGAAAACAGTAACCATCAAAACAGATAATATGAGAAAAATTGAAAATGCCTTATATTTTATATTTGTCTTCATTTTAATATCTGTCCGCCCCATGAATAGTATTCATCATTATTCGAGTCATAAACTATTAAAGTAATATCATGATAACCGCTTGTCCAGCTTGTTGTATTAAAAGTAACAGTTGATTGATTATTAAAGCTAGTTTGCTCTACTCCATCCAAATACCACTTATAAGAAGCATAACCGGAACTTGCGGTAAACTTAATAGAATTTGCTAAATATTCTGGAGTCACATTCAGATTATCCGAATCTGGTCTTTCATGGAAACTTATTGTTGTACTTACAGAACCTGAATCATTTTCTGTAAATTTCGCCCACAGAATAATAAATCTTGTATCAGCAAAAGTATCATTATTTAATTGTGTTGAAAAATCAAATGGTGTTGTAGAAATAACATAAGAGCCGTTTCTTTCTTGTGCCAGATACCAGTTTTCAAAAGTGTAGCCGTTTACAAATGGAACAGAGTCTGGAACTTCAATAGTATGATTCCATACAACTGTTCTGTCATCTCCAAACCAGCGCACTCTGCCATCTTCATCAAAATATCTGAAAGAAATCTGGAATGTAATATCTTTACAATATACATAGAAAGTCATATCTGAATTTGCAGTAATGTAATTTGACCAGATCCAATTTCCATTATCATCAAGTTTTGGACTTCCATCTGTATTTCTCAGATAGTACCAGCCCCATTTTTCATACATCAAATTATTCAGATTAGTTTCCTGAGTTTCTGAAAAACCTGCTAACTCTTTACCTTCTTCATCTGTAAACCATTGGTTTGCAAGATGATCATACCACCAGCCGTCTTCACTTAAAACAGTACCAACATTTATATGGCAGCCTCGTGCATATTGAACTGTGATATTTGAATAAGTATTTGAAGGATCAATATATGTAATTGTAATAATATCCTGAGACCAGATTGCATAAAAATCTCTGTCTTCTGAAGGATCTTGAATTCTGTCTCCGGCATAATAAACTAATTCTCCACCAGGGGTTTCTGCCCAGCCAAGGAAGCCGTAACCTTCACGAATACCGCCTGGACACACTGGAAGTTCAATTTCCTCCTGATCTACCAGATATTCCCATGCAGAAACCTGATTAGTTCCATCATTTTTATGATAGCTATATACAACGTATTCAACCCATTTTGCGTAAAGCGTAATATCCGATTCGATTGGCTGATCAAAATCAAAACTATTTGTAAGGTTCGAATCTGTATACCAGCCTCTGAATACTTTTTTATTATGTCTATGCTCAAAATTCGGTTCACTAATACAGTCACCTTCAGGTACAACAACAGGTGTAATTTGAATATCGCAGTTAGTCTCAAAGGTTACCGTACATTTAGTTTTCCAGACTGCATATAGATTTTCAGAAGTAATTCCAACTCGAATTGCATTTATATAGTTTTTTTGGTTTACATAAAAATTAGCAGGTAAAGTAGAACTTGTTGAGCCAGAGCTGGTAAGGTACTGCCAGCCGACAAGGAAACTGTCTTCATGTTCATAAACAGGGAAAGAAGCATCTGTAACGGTTTTGCCAAGAACAAAGTCTTTATCTATATGATTTGATGATAAATCAGGATACTCATAAAATTTATATGTGATAGCAAACTCATCTTTTAAGTGATTATAAAAATAGCCAGATCTATCCAAGGTCAGGTTATCGCAGCTAGAGAAAAAGAAAATCACTGTTATGAGAATAAAAAATAATTTATTTCTATTAAATATCTTTTGCACTTTCTTTTACCTCCTTTTATCAGAATCTAATTCCTATCTCAACATAAGGATTCAGGATTCCAGTATTCATTTCTGGAATAAACAGATGATAAAAATCTGCACCAATTTCCACCATGAATAATGGTGATGGAGTTAATAAAATAGAAAGACCGCCGCCTGCACTAGGATATCCATAACTGTGAATTATATCTATTCTTCCATTATTTTCACTAATTTCATTATAGTCAAGTTTTTCGTTAATGAGTGCAAAACCTGCTCCACCCTTTAACTGCATCCACATCTTCTTTGTTTTATTTCCAAATCTAATTACAAGATTTCCCTGAATTGCAATAAGATTTAAAGTCAAATCATAAAAGTCTGTTGTAGATTTTAATCTTGTAGCCATTGCATTTACATCCACTCCAAAGCGGAATCTACCTGTTCTTGAATAATCAGGCATAAAAGCAATATTTGCATTAACTGCAAGATTAAACATCGGGTTATCTACTAATTGTGTAAAGACTTCATCACTATATAAAACTGTTCCAGAGCCAACACCTGCTGCTACAGTAAACTTACGGTCATAGGTCAGCCATTTTTCTTTTTTCTTTTCTTTTTCTTCGAGTTTACGTTCTTCCTCTTCTTCGCGGACTCGACGTTCTTCTTCCTCTAATGCAATTCTTTCTTCTTCTTCGCGAATTAAACGTTCCTGTTCTTCCTTCGCAGCCTGCTCTTTTGCTATACGTTCTGCTTCAATACGCTCTTCTTCTTCACGGGCCAGTCTTTCTTCTTCGAGTCTCTGGCGTTCAAGTTCCTGTTTAATTCTTTCCTCTTCTTCGCGTTCAAGACGTTCTTTTTCCAGTCTTTCTTTTTCAGCAGCGGCTTTTTCTGCGGCAATTCGTTCTGCTTCTTCTCTCGCAGCTTTTTCTACGGCTGCCTTTTCAGCGGCTATACGTTCCTGTTCTTCACGCTCTGCTTTTTCTCTTGCGATTCTCTCTTCTTCTGCTTTTTGCGCTGCAATTCTTTCTTCTTTATGTGTATCTTTTACGGCAAAACTTTCTGACTCAGAAGAAAGACCACTTGGGTTTGTAATTACAAGCTTCCAGTCTCCTTCAGGTACATCATCAAAAAGAATTTTAGTTGCACTATGAGTTTCTGAAGCAGAAAGCTCAGCCGCTGTCGAAGCTGCTGCGGTTGAGGCTTTAGGAGCTAAAACAAGTTCTCCTGGAATACGCTTATTGTTTTTGACATTTACAAGTTCAGCAACTGCTTCTGAACCGATATCTTCTACACTTACATCAAGCGAAAGTGATTTTCCGTCTTCTTCAAGAGATTCAAGATTTTTCTTATGAACAATTTCCGGCTGTTTTGCAATTACAACTTCAAAACTTACCCAATCTGTTGAAACTGACTCACGTCCAAGGAAATCGTAAGCAGTAATTTTATATTTATAAGAACCTTCTTCAAGAGTAAGATTTATTGAACTTTCTTCTGTAATAAAAGATTTAATAATTGTTCCAGATTTGTCTTTAACTTCAACTTTGTATTCAAGAACATTAGGATCAGAATTCCATTTTAAGGTCTGACTTAAATTTTGAGCAGACAAAGGAGTAACTCCTGCCAGGAAAACAAAGCAGAAAATTGCAATGAGAAGCTTAAATGTAGAACGCTTTTTATTCGCCACTGTACATCCTTCCCGACTTTTCTGCCTGTATTTGTTTTGGAGTATCAAACTTAATTGTAAATGTTCCCTGAGCGGTTGGAGAACGTCTTTCTTCAAAACCGTCTTTTGCATAACAGAATGCAGTTACATTCCATTCAAACTCACCGATATCAAGAATAGAAAGTTTTCTAAGACGAACCTTTGTTCCCTTTACACTCTTTTCTGTATAAACCGGAGTAAGAGTTCCATTCTTTTCTTTTTTATAAAGCACAAAATTGTATTCTGTTGCATCTGGAACTTCTGCCCATTCAAATGATATAGAACGATTCTTACGTAGATATGCAGAATCCATTACAAGTGCTTTTTTAGGATTTTCCAGTTGAGGTTTTCCAAGAGATGAAACTGTTGAAACAGTAAACTTCATTTCCTGAGAATTAACAGGAAGTCCTGCTGCCGTACTTGCAAGAACCTGCCAGATATATGAACCGGCTGTGAGTCTTGGTACTGCTGCAGAATATTTTGAAGTCTTAATTCTTTCAACAACTCTTTGACTGCCGTCATCCATGCGCTTTTTAATTACAAGTTCTGATTCAACAGGTTTATCCTGTCCTGCCTTCCAGCTGAAGTTTACAGGATTTCTAAGGGCTGTAAGACCATCGATTTTTGCAGAAGGTGCAGGAGAAATTGCTGCTAATAAATCAGGATTGCGAACAGAAAAATCTACAGACTTTACAGGACCAGTTCTGATTGGAGAAGTTTCTGTCTGAGAAGCAACTGCCTGAAGTTTTACAGTATAAGAGTTTCCAGGAAGAACAAAATTAGCAGAAGTTCCCTTTGCTTCCGGCTTTTCTTCTACAAGCTTATTTTTCGAATCAAATACTTTAAGATTATAATAATCAGCACCCTGAACCTGTGACCACTTAATAACTACAGGGCTGTTTTTAGCTACAACAAGTTCTGCATTATCTTTAATATTTGTAACTACAGGAGCAACAAGCTCTCTATGAACAACAAGATGATTTGGCTGAGTGTATTCAAAAGTACCATCTGAATTCTTTGTTGCAACACGCCAGTACCAATCGCCATAAGAAAGATTCAGATTTTCTATTGTGGTACCAGAAACAGTTTTTTCTAACTGCACATAATTAAAGTCTTTATTATTTGAAAACTGAATTGATGAAGCGTTTTCATTTGCTTTCACTTCATCTGAAAGTTTCCAAACAAAACGAATTGTCGAAACCTTTTTACTTTCAACACTGAATTCCTCAGGAGGATACAACAGCTTTGCAGGAACTGAAATATATTTTGAAACAGAGAATTGTCTTACTTGAGAGTCAGGAGAAAAATCTTCAAGTTCTGTAGAATTGCGGACAACCTTCCAGTAATAAATCTGAGCATTATTTTCTGGCACAGGCAAAGTTACATTTATTCTCTGGCCAGGAGTCTGCTTTCTTGTAATGATATCCTTAAAATCTTTATCAGCAGAAATAAGAAGTTCATAATTTGCTTTAATATCAGATTTCCAGCTGAAGTTTACATTAGGAATATCTTTATAGAATATTTCTGCATCCTGAAGTGGAACAGTTAATGCAGGCGGTTTTATTCCGTCAGTTTTTTCAACGTTGAAATTTGCAACCTTACTTGGACCTGCATAACCGATTGAATTAAGTTCATAATAAGGAGTTACCTGCCACCACCACTGGCCGTTTCCAAGAGAATCAACCTGAATAAATGGATTTTGAGAGGTCTGTTCAAGCACAACATTTTTCATATCTGGAGTAGAAGAAACTTTTAAAAGATAATTATTGGCATAATCATTTCCATTCCATCTGAAATTCAAAACAGGATTTCTGTTTCTGTACTGGAAAAGACTGGAATCTGCAGGAGAAATTAAAACGAGAGGCTTAGGTGCTTCTACCATAATTTTTCCTTCAGTAGCCTCCTCTTCTTTTCCTTTAGGGAAAACACGCCAGTAAACAGTTCCTTCAGAAAGATTGATAAGAGAATCATTTTCTGAAGTGATTATTTTTTCTTCTTTAATTACTGAATAATCTTTTCTGGTTGAAGTTTGAAGAACTATAGGTTCATTTGAATTCTTTTTGTTCCATTCGATTTTTACAGGAACAGCTTCACCGTCTACATTAAGAACTCTGAGCTCCGGCGGAATTGAAGTTACGGTTACATCTTTTCTGCTGATTTCTCCAGAACTTTTTACAGTCAAAGATTCACCAGCAGCAATTGATTCAGAAGTTCCTTCTGAACCGGTAACAACTGCACTACCGTTTCTAACTTCGACAGTTTTTACACCAGATCCACCACTACCAGATTTAGTTGAAAGACTTGTTCCACCACCCGCAGAAATCTTAGAGCCATCTCCAAGCTTAAGCTGTACTTTACCCTTATTAGAAGATTCAAGCTGCAGGTTACCATTTCCTACATCAATCTGAACACCTTCATATTCAGAATAGTAAACCTGAATCATTGTATTTTCATAGATATCAACCTGAGAACCATCGTTAAATGTAATTACAGCTTCTGCAAGTTCAGCAGTACGAACAAGGTCGCCGTTATAAAGAGGAGTAGATTTATCAATACGTTCCCAAACTACACGATCATCAAACTTACGTTGAGCAATGCGGTTTTTAAACGTGATTACAGCAATTTTTTCTTTATCATTTCGCCGCGCCGTACTGTTCAAATCCTTCCAGAAGGTATAACAAAAAAAGGCTGCTACTGAAAGGCAGAGAACAATCACAAAGGCATCAAGAACCGGCGACTTGAATCTTGTTTTCTTCCGCATCCAAATTCACCTTTCCAAAATCAGGTTCTGCAATACCAAGAAGTTTACGCATCTCAGAGAGAGTTTTAGGACCTTTAGGACCAACAGCAAGCTCACAATCTTTATCAACAACAAAGTCTTTTTCGAAGCTAAAGAACTTGTTAAGGTCAAAACCAGGCATATTAACTACGCCAAAGAAGTGTTGTTTACCTTTTCCTTTAACTTCAAAATCAACAGGAATCTGTTCTACAATCAGCTCACACGGCTTGTTTTCCGGCTTGATAGTAAAATTATTTTCCTTACATTTTATGAAATCTTTTTTAAGAATATCATAAGTATCCTGTGTAATAAGAGTATCTGTTCCACAAGGTTTATTACTTGCCTCAGTACGGCTTGCAAAGTTTACAGCATCACCGATTGAAGTGTATTCCATTTTGTCAAAGCTACCCATAAAGCCTACAGTTGCACGACCAGAGTTTAAGCCCGCGCCGATTCTGATATGAGGCTTATATTTAGCAAGAGGTTCTTTTTCATGGGCTTTAGTAAAGGCTTCTGCTTCCTTGTTATATAACATAAGGGAATAACGCATAGCCATACAGCAGGTAATTGCAGCAAGTGCATCACGTTTTACATAAGCATCATGATGTTTTTTTGCCTTTTTATATTCAGCAGAATCTTTTGGCAAAAGTTCCCAATCAAGACTTTCATTACGAAGTACACCCCATGCCGCCATAATTGCGTCACCTTCGAATTTGTCTACAGTACCACCGGTACGTGTAATACATGAAACCATGCGGCTCATATAGTCATTCAAAAAACTGATGATTTCTGCAGCAGATTTTTCTCCAAAGCGGTTTTTAAAGCCATCGGAAATTGCTGTAAAGCCACGGATATCACTAAAGAAAATTGTTATATCTTTAAGGTGAGGTTCAAAGTCTATTTCCTTTTTGATAATAGCCTGAGTTACACCCTTGTTTGTAAGCTTGGTAAAGGTATTTAAGATTTCGCGTTCATGCTTTGTACTATTTGCAAGAACACCAATTTCGTCCTTATGAGTTTTTTTGATTTCGCTGAAAAGCTCAGTATTAAAGTTACCGTTATTGATTTCGTTTACAATTGCAGTAAGAATCTTAAGCGGACGACTCAAAGACTTTGAAAAGAAATAAATAATAAGAATTGCAAGAGAAAGAATTACAGCAGAAATGTAGAGATTTCGGCGTGTAGTTTTTCTTACACCTTCAAGAATGATATAAGTCTGAACTGTTGTAATAACTGCACAGTCTCCAAACGAAAGCTTTCTGAAGGCTCCGATATATTCTGTATTATCTTTTGTATGATATGTAATCTGACTGTTATTAGCCTGACTTTCCTGCATTGCCCTTACAATCGGATTAGAACTTTCATCTGCAGCAGACATCATTTCTGAGCTGTCGCTGTGAATAAGAATTGTACCGTCTTTATTTACAAAGAAAGACTGGTTTACACTTCCAGAAGAAAAGCTTTCACAAAGATCTTCTGCAGAATAAAGAAATGCAATAACAGAGGCATTCTGATTTCCCTGTGAACTTTCTGCACTTGTTGCAGGATAGAAAAACGAAAGTATTGGAGTATTAAAAAATGGAGATGCATTATGCAGCTCTATATAACCATTTGAAGCCTTTTCTATAAGTGCATCTTCCTGCATAAAGTATTCAAGCGGCGAAGACTCGTCCAGTTCGTGAGAAATAAAAAAGGCTGAATTAATATAAATATCATCTGTATTTGGGAGATAGACCGCTGCGACAGATTTGTTGCGGTCGAAAAACAGATTTTGCATGGATTTAATTTCGGTTGTATTGTTGCCGGCTGCGTTTAAGAGGTCTATGAACATGGCAACGGACGAAATTGCTGAATTGATTCGGTTTTCTGTATCGGATGCGGTTCGGCTGTTGATTGTAAGATTATTTTCTTCGGCGTTGTTGCGGACGTCGGCTGTAACAAAATATGATACAGCATATGTAACTCCACCTAAAGCAACAAGGACAATCATAGAAATAATGGCAATAAGTTTTACACCTATAGGATGCCTTACTCTTTCTGCCCCACCATTATAGTCTTTATCATTTTTCTTATTATTCACTTTGTTACTATCCATAAGAATTATATTATTAAATTATACTCTATATATATGAAGATAGCAAACATTTCAATGTAATAAATCAGTAAGATATCAGTTAAAATAGCTGCTTATAAAGGATTTCACTAAATCATGAGTTTTTAATAAATCTTCTGAAGTTGCATTAAAATCAATTACTGTACTACCCGGGATTCCACGAATATAGGTGTACTGTTTTTTGGCATATTTACAGCTATGGTGCTTTATAGCCTCACAAATCTGAGGTATTTCAGCCTTACTATACAACTTTCCCTCATCTGTAAACCATTCACTATAGCCGATTGCCTTCATGCCAGGACTATCTTTGCCATAACCATTTTGTACAAGTGTATAAACTTCGTTTTCAAGTCCTGCCTTGAACATTTGATCCACCCTGCCACGAATCCGCTCATAAAGAACCTCCCGCGGGGGTTCCAGCACCATAAACAAAAAGTCATAACCATTACGTAACTGCGGTTCAATTTTAAAATCCGAGCGGGTTTTGCCGGACAGATAATATACTTCCAGTGCACGGCATATTCTGTAAGCATCATTAGGATGTATTTTTGCAGCACTTTGCGGGTCAATAGCCTTTAATTCCTCATAAAGAGCCTGATTTCCTTCGCGCGCTATGCGTTCCTTGAGTTCATTACGGAGTTTTTCATCTGAAACAGGAGTTGGAGCAAGCCCGTATAAAAAATTACGAATATAAAAACCTGTTCCCCCACAAATAACCGGAAGTTTTCCTCTGCTGTATATATCATGACAGGCGGCATCTGCGGTATTTACAAAATCTGAAACATTATACTGCTGGTCTGGGGTAAGAATATCTATAAGATGATGTGGTATTTCTTTACAAAGTGCGGCATCGGGCTTTGCAGTTCCAATGTCCATTCCCTTATATACCGCCTGTGAATCTGCACTGATAATCTCTGCGTTTAAAATAAAATGACTGCCTTGAGGAGAAAAAAGTTCCCTCGTTAAGGCAGTCTTTCCTGAAGCTGTTGGCGCAAATATTACCAGAACTGGAATTTGACCTTTTTGTGCCACAGTTTTAGTCTTTGTGCTCAATACGGTAAGTTACTTTATGTGTAAAAAGCTGTTTTGCAGCGGCACAAACAACCTTATCCTGATTTGCAGCAATTTCCGGGTCATTTACTTTTGCCATCTGAAAAGCACGAAGGCTTGCTGCAACTGTAATTTCGTAAATATTGTCGTTGAATTCAACTAACTGTTCCAAAGGAAAAACCATTATAGTACCCCTCTAAAGTAATAGATTATTTTAACAATTCCATGTGGTTATGTCAATGATATGTTCATATAAGAAATCTCTATGATGTATTTACTTCTGCTTTATGTTATGATTGTATTATGATTTTAAAAAATTCCGATAAACTTCAGTTTGTTTTAGATGATTTTGTTGCAAAAAAGGAAGCTGCCGGCTTGAATCTTTTGGTTTGTAAGAATGGGCAGGAGCTTGGGTACTGGCAGTCTGGGTTTGCAGATGTCGAAAACGGCCGCAAGTATTCGCGCGACACGATTGTGCGCCTTTATTCTATGTCTAAGCCTGTAACCGCGGCGGCCGCCATGATTCTTATTGAAGAAGGTCGGCTGGATTTTGCGGAGGAAGTATTCCGTTATCTTCCTGAGTTCAGCAATCTTAAAGTATGTACTGAACCAGGTCGTAATGGTACTCCAAGAGCTGCTACCCGTCCAATTTTGATCTCTGACCTTTTGAATATGACAAGCGGTTATACTTATGGCGCATGGAGTGAAAACAGTCCGCTTGGAGAACATCTTACTTCTGATTTTATTGCTGAATTGAATAAAGATCAGGCAGAAGATGGTACCAATAAGATTTCTACTCGTGAAGTTGCGCGCCGTCTTTCTGAAATTCCTGTAAGTTTTGAACCCGGCACTGATTATAACTATGGGCTTTCTGCAGATATTCTTGGAGCTGTTATTGAAGTTGCCAGCGGAATGAAGTTCAGTGAGTTCCTCAAAAAACGTATTTTTGAGCCCCTTGGCATGAATGATACTGCATTTTACGTTCCTTCTGAAAAACTGAACCGTCTTGCAAAGGTTTACCGCTCTGGTCTTGAGCTTTTTACCTACTGCAACCTTGGTATTCAGGATAAAATGAATCATCAACCTGCTTTTGAAAGCGGTGGTGCCGGTCTTTGTTCTACTATTGATGACTATATGAAGTTTGCCCTTATGCTTACTAACGGCGGCATTTTTGAAGGCAGAAGAATCTTAAGCGAAAATACTGTAAGATATCTTTCTGAAGCCCGTCTTACCTCTTCATTGCAGGCCCGTTTTGATATGAAAATGCCTCATCTGGCAGGTTATACTTACTGTAATCTTCTTAGAGTTGCGGCAAATCCCGGCAGCTGTAATGTCATTACAAATAAGGGTGAATTCGGCTGGGATGGCTGGCTTGGTCCTTATGTTTCTGTTGATACTGCAAGTGGAATTACAATCGTTATGACTATGCAGCGCTGTGATTCAGGAACTACGTCTGCAGCACGTAAGGCACGTAATATTATTTACAGTTCTCTTTTGTAATTTAGTAAATATTTCAACTTTATTACCGAAGAATCTTAATTGTATAAATGCATAATATTGAATATAATAAATTTATAATTAGTTAAACCTTTAACTAAAAAGATCCCGAAACAAGTTCGGGATGACTTATAAGAAAAAAAACGCTGATGACATTTAAGGAAAAAACGCTATGGGAAACAAAGAACTTATCGAAAGCGGCTCTGCCGTACTTGGAATTGAATTCGGTTCAACTCGTATTAAGGCTGTTCTGATTAATGACAAATATGAGCCAATTGCAGGCGGCTCTTATACCTGGGAAAACACCCTCGACAATGGAATCTGGACTTATCCTCTTTCTCATATTCACGAAGGTCTTCAGACCTGTTATGCAGATCTCAAAAAGGATGTTCAG
>JAEEGL013347905.1_pt1 | contig 15278 bp, 9 predicted proteins | sample 9134231 | NCBI WGS metagenome assembly JAEEGL01 (sample SAMN16246548, study PRJNA631951) | gut metagenome | biome: gut microbiome; feature: rumen; material: fiber-attached | host: Bos | place: Iran: Karaj | collected 2018-10 | reverse complement strand
TTACCTTCCCGGACCGCAAGACGGAACCCTATATTCTGGTGGCTGACTGCCTCCCCTCGGAAATCTCCATCAAACAGGCCGGCACGTGGGATATCGCCCCCGCCACGCTCTACTACCGTGAAGGCAACATCACCCTCGAGGGCTTTGACATCAGCAACGGCGAGCAGTATATCAGCCTGGACGGCGTCATCTCCGACAAGCCGTCGGATACGCTCTACCTGGCTGTGAACCAGTTCGATATCGAGCCATTCGACGCCATCTTCCGCAACGGCATGAAGCTCAAGGGCGTCTTCACCGGCGAGGCGCAGGCCAACGCACTGCTGGCCAAGCAACTGGGTGTGCAAGCGGTCTTCTCGGGCCGTGACCTGTCGGCCGACGGCATTGCGCTGGGCGACGCCGACCTGGAGTGCAACTGGAATGCGGAAGAGTCGCGCTTCGATATCGTGGTGGACAACTACCTCGGCGAGGAAGAGCCGCTCATTCTGGAAGGCTGGTTCCGTCCCGCCGACAAACGGCTGTCGCTGGACCTCTCCCTCGTGGAGTTCAATGTGGGCTGGGTGGATCCCTTCGTCGTGGATATCCTGGATGAGATGGGCGGTTCCATCAGCGGCGACATTCACGTAGCGGGCCCGCTGGACAGCCTGGAAATCAGCAGCAACGGCGTGCGGTTCAACGAAACGCGCTGCCGCATCCCCTTCACCAACGTCCGCTATGTCTGCAACGGCGAGTTTGAAGTCACCACGGACGGCATCGAGTTCACCGATGTAGATGTGGCCGACGAATACGGCAACACCGGTATCGCGCGCGGCGGCGTCCGGTTTAACAGTTTCAAGAGCCTCGACTTTGATATCCTCTTCACGGTGGATGAGATGCTGGGCATCAATACCACCTCCGCCCAGGCTGACCAGGGCTTCTACGGCAAGGCCTTCGGCACCGGTACGGTGCGTCTCTACGGCCCTGTGACGGCCCTGCAGATGGATATTGACCTGGATGCCTCCTCCGGTACGGTTCACATCCCCATCAGCGGCGGCGTGGTAAGCCAGAGCGACCTGCTGACCTTCATCAGCCGCAGCGAACGACCGCATATCGATGTCTACGACTCGCTGATCGTGGCCGGTACCGCGCTGAAAGAGAAGGAGCGCGTCAAGAGCCAGGGACTCTCGCTGAACATCAAGATCTCCGCCGATCCCGCCTCTGAAATCGACATCGACATCAATGATGCCACGGGCGATATCATCCGCGCGCACGGAAACGGCAGCGTGGAGATGAATATCGCGCCCAAGTCCTTCGATATCAAGGGTATCTATGTAATTGAAGACGGTAGCTACACGATGTCCCTGATGGGTATCACCTCCAAAGACTTCACCGTGGAGCAAGGCGGTACCATTATCTTTGGCGGCGACATCCTGCAGACCGAGTTCAACATGAACGCCCTCTACAAGACCAAGGCCTCCATCGAGACGCTCATCGGCGACAACACCTCGGTCTCCACGCGTCGTACGGTCAACTGTACGATCGGTATTTCGGGTGCGGTCTCCAACCCGCAGCTGAGCTTCAAGATCGATATCCCCGATCTCGACCCCACCACGCAGGGACTCGTGGAGAACGCACTCAGTACCGACGAGAAGAACCTCAAGCAGACCCTGGCACTGCTGGTCTCCGGCAGTTTCGTACCGGATGAACAGAGCGGTATCGTGAACAACAATACCATCCTCTACTCCAACGCTTCGGAGATCGTCTCCAGCCAGATCAACAACATCTTCCACCAACTGGACATCCCCGTGGACCTCGGTCTCAACTACCAGCCGGGCGCCGCGCAGGGCACGAACGACATCTTCGACGTGGCCATCTCCACGCAGCTCTTCAACAACCGCGTCACCATCAACGGCAACATCGGCAACCAGCAGTACGTATCGTCGAGCACCAGCGAAGTGGTGGGCAACGTGGACGTGGAGATCAAGCTGAACAAGAGCGGACGGCTCCGCCTGAACCTCTTCTCGCATGCCGCCGACCGCTACAGCAACTACCTGGACCAGACGCAGCGCAACGGCGCCGGTATCGTCTACCAGGAGGAGTTCGATACGGTTTCAGACCTCTGGAAGAAGGTTTTCGTCCGGAAGAAGAAAGAAGAGGAGTTGACGGAAGAAGAGGCAGCCGTCCCTACACGATAACCTTCACGATACGGCCGATCTGCGCCGGATCGTATTCCCGCTCGATACGGATGTAATTGTCGGTATAACCGAACATCATTCCCCCCTTGTTGGCACTCTCGAAGAGCACCTCCGCCTCGCGGCCCTTGTTGGCCCGGCAAAAATCTGCGTGCAGGCGGTCGCTGAGCTTTTCCAGCCGCGCCACGCGCTCCGTCTTGACCGATTCCTGCACCTGGTCTTCCCGCTCGGCAGCCGGGGTTCCCGCGCGCCGCGAATAGGGGAAAATGTGCAGAAAAGCGGGCTTCACGCGCTCCAACAGCCGATAGGTCGCCTCGAAGTCCTCCTCCGTCTCGCCGGGGAAACCTACGATTACGTCAATCCCGAAGAAGACTTTCGTGCCGCGCTCCTCGGGGCGCTCCAGCTGCTCGCGCAGGAGCGCGATCTTCTCTTCAAACATCTGCGTCGTATAGCGGCGGTGCATCGCCTTGAGGATGCGGTCGCAGCCCGACTGAAGCGGAATATGGAAGTGCGGCAGGAACTTGGTCTCTCCACTGGCCATCCAGCCGATGATTTCGCGCGTGAGCAGGTTCGGTTCGATAGAGGAGATCCGGTAGCGCGCAATCCCCTCCACTTCATTGAGGGCCTTGAGCAGGTCAAAGAAGGATTCGCCGGTGGTTCGGCCGAAGTCGCCGATGTTGACGCCCGTCAAGACAATTTCGCAGATGCCGGTAGCGGCGATTTCGCGTGCCTGGGCCACCAGCGTGGCGATAGGCAGATTGCGACTCGTTCCGCGGGCCAGCGGCACCGTACAATAGGTGCAGCGGTAGTCGCAGCCATCCTGTACCTTCAGGAAGGAGCGGGTCCGCTCGCCGGACGAATAGGCCGGAAAGATGTTCTCCACGCGCTCGATGGCCGTGCAGCCGGAAATCGGGCCGCTCTCCGCCTCGTAGCTGGTCACCACCTCAAAGAGATCGCCTTTGCGCGCGGCGCCCAGCACGATATCCACCCCCTCGATAGCGAGAATCTCATCCGGTTTGAGCTGCGCGTAGCACCCCACCACGGCAATCCGGGCATCGGGCGATATTTTGTGCAGCTTGCGGATGATATTGCGGCACTTCTTGTCGGCATGCTCCGTGACGGAGCAGGTGTTGACCACGTACCAGTCACTGTGGTCCACGGGCCGTACAATCTTGTATCCGGCCGTGGCAAATTGACGGGCAAAGGTGGAACTCTCGGAGAAGTTAAGCTTGCAGCCGAGGGTGACGAAGGCTATGCGGGGTTGATGGGACATAACGATTTAACCTTGAATGACAAAGACACACGGGCGCTTCCCAATCACGGGGACATCTTTGCGCCAGCGGGCCACGGTGAGGGTTCGGATGAACTGGGTGGGCAGGGTGATATCGGCCGCAATGCAGAGGCGAGTCTCCGGATGGCAGGTGGAGAGCAGGTCGGCGAGCAGCGCATCGTTGCGGTACGGTGTCTCAATAACAATCTGACTCTGGTGCTCCCGGCCGGAGCGACGCTCCACTTCGGCGATCCGCGCGCGACGCTGGTCGCTCTTGACGGGCAGGTACCCTTCAAAGGCGAAGTGCTGTCCGTTCATGCCGGAGGCCATCAGGGCCATCATGAGCGAGGAGGGGCCCACCTCGGGCACCACCTCCACCCCTTTTTCATGCGCCAGGGCCACCAGTTGCGCGCCGGGATCCGCCACGGCGGGCAGACCCGCCTCGGAAATCAGGGCCGCCTCGCGTCCCTCCAGCAGCTGCGCCAGCGCAGAGATCTCCTCCGGCGCGGTGTGCTCATTCAGTTCGTGCAGCTTCAGCGACTCCACACGCCCCTTGAGGCCGGCGGCGGAAAGAAAACGACGCGCCGTTCGAAGCTCTTCCACAAAGAAGACTTCAATCCGGGGCAGCAATTCCAGCACGGCGGATGTGAGAACCAGTTGCGGCGGATAATCGCCCAGCGGCGTAGGGATCAGATACAAATGTCCGTTCATCAGAATGTAAGGGTTAAGCCATCGTAGGCGGGTTCAATGCCGGCGGGGAGCTCGGCGGAGAGTCCTGCGTGAGGAGGCAACTGGTGCGAGAGGTGCGTCAGACGGGTCTCCCTGGCCCCGATGCGCTGCGCCATGGCCACCGCCTCTTCCAGCGAGAAGTGCGAAATGTGGTGGCCGCGCCGCACCGTATTGAGGACCAGCAGCTCCACCCCCTCCAGCTTGGACATCTCCTCCTCGGGGATGCAGTTGGCATCCGTGATGTAGGCCAGCTTCCCGAAACGGAATCCCAGCACCGGCAGCCGATAGTGCATCACGCGGATGGGAACGATCTCCACGCCACGGATGGCAAAGGAAGATTCGGTGATGGTATGCAGGTCAAAGATGGGGATGCCGGGGTACCGCTCCTCCGTAAAGGCATAGGAAAACTCCTGCCGCAGCGACTCCTGCACCCGTTTCTCGCAGTAAATGGGGAAAGGATGCGCCTCGCGGTAGCCGTCACGCGGGGTATAGTTGAAGGCGCGGACATCGTCCAGTCCGGCCGTATGATCTTTGTGCTGATGCGTCAGCAGAATGGCGTCGGGACAGACAATCCCCTCGCGCAGCATCTGCTGGCGGAAATCGGGTCCCGCATCTATCACCAATTCCAGCCCCTCGTAGCGCACCAGAGCCGCCGTCCGCAATCGCTGATCGTGCGGATCCGTTGAACGACACACCGGACAGTCGCACCCGATCACGGGAACGCCCTGAGAAGTACCGGTACCGAGGAAGGTGATGGAATTCGTCATAATGCGATATTGAAAAGCATGTTTACGCTATGGCGGTTTGCGCCCCCGGGTTGCGGGCCGGTATACGACCAGCGCACGCCGGCCGTCAGGTTGGGCGCCATACGGATTACGTGGAAATCCACCAACGCCGACACGCCGGCCGACCAGTAGCTTTGGCGGCCCGTGCGCTGGAAATCCAGAGCGTAATCGCCGAAGGGGATCAGCTGTAACCGTTTGAAATAGAGGAATCCGGGGATTGCCACGTCGCCCAGCGGGACGGGGATGGCGTAATCGGCCGATCCCTTAAGATACTGTTCGCCGGCGGAAAGGCGGCCGTAGCCACGCGGCAGGGAAAGCCCCAGGGCCAACGAGGGATCGCCCCGGTCGCTGAGCCGGCTCTGCCCTACCAGAGAGAGGCGCAAACCCTGGCTGCGCGTGAGGCCCGGCAGGTAGGTATAGCAGGAGAGCAGCGCCTCGGCGAACTCGCTTTCACTTTGGGTGAAGAGTTGCAGATTGGAGGAGACGCTGAAGCCCCATCGGGGATAGATGGCCGATTTGGCCACGGGCAGCATCCGGTAATATCGCATGCCCAGGCTGATGCAGCGCTGCCACTCGCCGGTGGGCACATTCTCCTTTTCCCAGGAGAGGCCCAGGGAGGGAACCAGCATGCGGTACCAGCCGCCACCATAGAGGTTGAAGGGATAGTCCAGGCTGACGCCGATATCGTTGTGGTAGGTCTGACTGCCGTCATTCTCCATCCGCAGGTTGTTCACGTCGCCATAGACCTCCACGTCGAAATCGGCCACGGTAGCAGTCACCTTGGCGTGGCCCGCGTGGCGGCCCCACCAGGACCAGCCGAGCATCGTCACGGCATCGCCCAGCTCGTTCTGGGAATAGACCGTTGCACCGGGCAGCACCGCCTCGTACCAGGTATCCGGGGAAAAACTCATGATCCGGTCTACATTGTAGTAGAAGGGAGCCCAGGAGTGGATATGAAAGGCATTCAGCAACTTGGTGTAGGACTTGGAAGGATATTTCTCCTCATCCAGATAGTCCGGATTCTCCGCGGCGGGAGCGAAGCCTGCAGCGGCGTCCTGCGCCAGAATCTGCTGAAGGATGGGATCGTCCTGCCGCTGAGAAAAGTCGGTCCTGTCCCAGCACAGCTCGCGGAAGTTCATGGAAACCAGATGATAGCCATCGCTGTCGTATTCACTGAAATAGAGTATCTGGTGGTTCTCGTCCAGGAAGGGATAGTTGGCGCCATAGCGTGAATTGGTCAGGCGGAAGATCTGGTTGTTGACGGGATGCAGCGCATAGATGTTCAGCACGCCGTCGTAGTCCGAAGCAAAGCAGATCCACTGCCCCTTGAGGTGTCGCAACCCCGAGATGGAGGCCTGCTGGGCGGGAATGACGGTTTGCCACTGGCGCTCCTCGAGTTCGCCGTGGCGGATGCGCAGCAGCGAGAGCCCCCGGTCGCTTCCCAGGGTAACGTAGAGCCACTGGCCTACGAACATCAGTTCATAGACCTGCCCTTTCTCGGGCGCCTCAACCCGCGTCAGCACACGACCGTCAGCTGCATCCAGCAGCAGTACGTGGGAAGGTTTGCCCACCGGGTACTCGGCCACTGCCAGCAGGCGGCCGTCGTCGGAAACGGCCGGATTGAAGAACTTGGTGTCGCGGGTCAGGGTGCCCAGCAGATCGCGGCGGGTATCGTAATATTTGATCTCCGAGAAGTTCTCGAGCGACGAGGGATCATGCATCACCGATTCGGACCAATAGATCTTTCCGTTCGGCGTCTCGCTCAACTTGGAGCTGTAAGGCGCATGGAAACGGATGTGGCGCTCGCGGCCGAGGGTATCGATTTGGAGGAGTTCTTCCGTGTAATTCAGACCTTTACGAAGCACGACGAGCGATCCGAACATCGGTGAGAGCGAATCGGTCACCTGCACGGCACCCCAATAATCGCAATAGCGGCGCTGGGGCTTGGAGAGGCGCCACCCTTCGGTCGGGGTCCCGCGCCGCTCGGCATCTTCCTGCCAGATCCGGGTGTAGCGCTGTTGCGCGTCGGCCAGGTTCTTCGAGCGCGAGTAGTAATAGTTCTTTTCCGGGTTCGTGAAGATGCGCTTGATATCCGAGAGGGCCGCCTTGTTCTGGTAGAAGCGGCCGATGAAGTCGGCATCGCCCGTGCGCATGCGCTCGGAGGTAACCAGCAGGTATCCAAGCGCGTAAGGGTCATAGGTATTTTTAAAGAAAGAGCCCAGGGCGGAACGCTCCCAGTTGAGATAGCGGCCCTGCAGGTAGTCGGTTCGCAGCGGCATCAGGAACTCGGCGCTGCGGCCGCGTCCGGAGCGGGTAAACTCGGTTTCGGTCACCACCGCATCGCCTTCCAGATACTTGGTGGAGGCAAAGAGGCCCATGCCGATTCCGGTGGACTGCTGGCCCAGTCCCCAGTAAAGCGCGCGCCAGATACCCTTGGTAAAGTGTTGCGTCTGAGCCACATGGCGCAGCTCGTGAATCACCAGCTGCTCCTGCCAGGGATTCTGTGTGCAATCGTAGGGATTGGGCGAAGAAATCAGGTTCAACTGCTTGGGCGCCCAGGAGACGCTGCCGTTGCTCAGGGTGGTATAGGCATGCAGGATCACGGGGATCGGCTTGGTATCGATCCGGACCGGATCGTTGGCCAGCGGCCGGAGCTGCTCGAGCCGCATCAGGTAGGTGCGGGCCAGCGAGTCGGTCTCCGCCGGGTAGATCAGTTTAAAGTGCTCCGAGCGGATCTGGCGCCACTCCACGAAGGAGGGCTCGGTACCGAACGAATAGAACTGCGCCCGCAGCGGAAGCGGCGCAGAAGCCAGCAAGAGCGTGGCCCACAAAAGGATTCGTTTATTCCACATCTTCAGCACTTTCATTACAATACCAGAGAGTGCCCCGCACATCGCGGTAGCCCATCCCTCTGAGCAATTTCATATAGCGGCGAAGTTGCCATCGGTAGGATTCCTCCCGGTGGCCGAACTTATAATCAATCACGAAGGCGCTCCCCTGCCCCAGCGGCTTTCCCTTCTCCACCAGCACGCGGTCAGGGCGGTGCAGTTTTCCGTCGGCATCCACAATGGCAATCTCGTTCAGCGGACGGTAGGTGCCGTCGAACCAGTGACGGTCAGCCACCGAATCGAGCAGCGCGGCAATCCGGGCCTCCGCCTCAGGGGCCTCGGCCGCACCCAGAATCCCTTCGCGCACCGCTTCGGCGACAGCCCGCGGCAGATCCTCAACGCAATCGATGCGGGAGAGAATGTCGTGGTAGCGGATTCCCTCTTCACGGCTGAAGAATTCCCCGCCCTTGAGCGAGAGCCTCAATTTGTCGCCGTAGGGATGGCTGCGGAAGAGGATGGGCGCGATCGGCGCGGCAGCTGATGCTTCGGAGGGTTCCTCGCTGAGCTTGCTGCCGAACTCTTTCACGAAGGGATCATCTTTGCCATACTCATCCGTGTGCAAGTGCTGGTAGAGCAGGGTCGCCACGGAAAGATAGGAGCCGTGGAGTTTGTCGTTCTGATATTTCGGCACCGGCGCGTAGATATAGAGCTCCTTCACGGGACGCGTCATCGCCACGTAACAGATGTTGATGGCGTCCAGGCACTGCATCTTTTTCTCCTCTTCATATCGATCCTTGAAGACCGTCTTGGAGAGTTCATCCTTGGCCGTGAGCGGCACCAGCCGGATATCGGCGAATTCATCCTTCGGCTCGCACCAGAGGATGGGCGGCTTGACACTGGAGAGCTTCTCGTAAAGGAACGGGATTACTACCACATTGAAATTCAATCCCTTGGATTTGTGGATGGTCATCACCGTGACGGCGTCGTCGCGCTTGGGCGCGGAGATTTTCTTTTCCGAGCCGCCCTTTTTCCACCAATCCACGAATCCGGCCAGGTTGGAGCCATACTTGACGGTGTAAGCGATCACCTCATCCAGGAAGGCGAAGAGGAAAGGCTGGTCCCCCTCCGGGATCTCCGGCAGATAGTTGCGAATCAGCGTATCGCAAATCTCATAGAGCGAATCGGCGTCACCGGCTGCGGAGGAGAGCTGCGGGATGGTGTCGAATAGCCCTCGCATCAAGGTCAGATTGACTGAATTACCGGGATCTACGATAAAGGTCAGCAGTGCGGCCAACCGCTTGACGCTCACGCACGAGGAGAGGGTCAGCGAATCCTCCGTCACCACCGGATAACCCAGCGAGAGCAGCGTCTCGGCCACCTGTGCGCCTTCAAGATTGCTGCGGACCAGGAAGGCGATGTCGGAGCGCTTGGGATAGCGTTGCGAGAGTTCTTCCATCATGGCCGGAATCTTCTCCAGTACCTGGTTTGTCCAACTGTCCGGGGCCGTCTGGCCGCCGCCGCGGGAGAGGAACTCCACGCGGACATATCCCTTGCCCACATTCGCCGGGTTTGCCACGGTCTGTTTGACATCGTTGTAATATGCCCCGATGGCAGGTGCGAATCCCTTATATTTGTCAAGCGTCCCCAGCAGCCCCGCAATCTGCTTGAAGAAAGCGTTGTTGAAATCGATAATCCTCTCGCCGCTGCGCCAGTTCCCCTGCTTGGCGTGGACGTGGTCCTGCGGGTCACGCAAGAGCTTCTCCACCTCACTGTGCAGCAGGTTCAGGTCGGAACCGCGCCAGCGGTAGATGCTCTGCTTGATGTCCCCCACCACGAGCGAACTCTCCCCATTGTCGATGCTCTCCTTGAGCAGCGGCTGGAAGTTCTCCCACTGCAGGCGGGAGGTGTCCTGAAACTCGTCCAGCATAAAATGGTCGAAACGCGTTCCCACCTTTTCATAGATAAAAGGCGTGTCGCTGCCATCGATGATGCGGTTCAGGACATCGGTCGTTTCGGAAAGCAGGACGAGGTTGTTTTCTTTGAGCAATTCGCCCAGATGGGCGTAGAGGTCGGAGACGATACCCAACAGATAGACGTTCTGTTCGAGCAGCTTGGCGGTGGCAACCTGCTCCTTGGAGCTGCCTGTGGCGATGATCTTCCGCAGGGAATCCTGGAAATCCGCTATCTTCTCCTTCTCCCAGAGTCCGTCACGATACTTTCTGCGCAGACGCAGGAACTCCTCATTCACCAGGTGCGAGCAGATATTGTAGAGCGGGACGGATATGTCCCAGCGATTTCCGGTGCTGATTTGATCGATCGAATAGTCGGTGAGCCACTTGAGCAGCGCCGCGTTGTCCGTCTCGTCCAGCGAAGAGAGCATCCGGTCTACCGCCTGCTGCATCACGGCATCTTTGTCCAGCTCCACCCGGTAGGATGCGTACTGGTTGATCTCGCGCGCAAAAGAGCGGAGCACCATCTGGAAGAAGCTGTCGATGGTGCTGACCGAGAAGGAGACATAGTCGTGCAGGATAGCCGTGAGCGCGCGATGCGCATAGGCCTTCATTTGGGGCGTGGCAATCTGATCCGCCGGGAACTTGAAATTCGGCTCGTTAACCATCTTGTAGAGGTCTTCGATGATGCGGCTCTTCATCTCCTCGGTGGCCTTGTTGGTGAAGGTCACCGCCAGGATGTGGCGGAAGGCCTGCGGATCAAAGGGGGAGCCGTCGGTCGGGATCAGCAGTTTCATATACTCCCGCGCGAGCGTCCAGGTCTTTCCGCTACCAGCGGAGGCCTTGATAATCTCTAACGTATTCATTTGCCGCACAGGATTTTAAAGTTACAGTAATCGCACCGCGGATCCTTCGCCTCAAAGGGCACCTCCGGGTTCAGTATCTCGCCGATCAACGCTTTCAGCCGCTTCTGGAAGTCCGCCAGCGCGGCCGCGTCAATCGTTTGTGTCGTCAGTTGATAGTCCTTGTCAAAGACATTGAGCAACCCGTAGATGCAGAGCGACAGCTGCGCGACATCCAGCGAAGAGTCTTCCGCCAGCGCCAGCAGTGCATAGAGATAGAGCTGCAGCGAAATGGTGGGACGCTCCTTCCCTTCGGGCTCAAACATCTTGTCCAGATCGCCGCTGATCTTTTTGTTCAGGCTGCCGGTCTTGTAGTCCAGAATGTAGGGCTTTCCGCCACGCAAGTCCCTGCGGTCCAGCACACCCATCAGCGACACGGTATCTCCGTTATCCAGTTTCAGCGGCGCAAAGGCGCGCGCCTCGGTTCCTTGCAAGGTGAAAGGGGCGGCCGCCGCGTCGTGACTCAAAATCTTTTTCACGAAGGTCAGCAGCAATTCATTCAGAATCAAATTCTTGCCGCGCAGGGCATGGATCTTTGCCTCCGAGGCGAAAGCTTCCAGGATGAGTCGCTTGATATGGGCATCGTCGTCGGCAAGCGCGTTGATGAGCGCCGGCGAAAGCTCCTGCTCAACATAGGGCTTGTAGAGTTCCTCCATTACCTTGTGGAAAATAGAGCCAAAGAGGCCGGAATCGAGCTCCTCCACCACTTCGTCAGCCTCCTCCACGCGTTCTACATATTGGTAATAGAAACGTATGGGGCAATCCAGATAGGTATTGAGGGCCGATGCGGAGAAGGGTTTTCGGCGTCCCTCGCTGTCGCCCGTCACGTAGCGCTCCCGCAGGATGGTCATCACCTCGGGCGTCTTCTGCCGGATGATGGAAGAGGCCTCTTGAGGCGTGGTTTTCAGGAAGATGGGCGCGTCGCACGGATGGAGCGGCACGTTGTAATGGTACTTCAACTGCTTGATGAAGCGGCTCGGTTCGCCGGTTTGGAGTCCCTCCGTGCGGGAATCGTACAGAAGGAAAATATTCTCGGCGCGAGCGATGCTGCGGTAGAAGTAGTAGGACGAGAGCGCATCCTGGAACTCATAGTTGGGCAGCGAGAAGCCGAATCGCAAGTTGTACGGAATGAACGAGCCGCTGACGGAGCGCTTGGGAAAGACCCCCTCGTTGACCGAGAGGATGATGATGTTCTTGAAATCCAGCGCACGCGTCTCAAGCGGGCCCATGATCTGCAGGCCGGAGAGCGGTTCGCCCCGGAAAGGAATGGAAATGACGCCAATCAACTGTCCGAGCAGTCGGTAGTAGGTCTTCGGGGTCATCGGCACCGCGAGTGACTGAAGCCGCAGTACGGCCGCACGCAGGTGATAGACAAATTCGCGGTCCACGGAAGAGAGCTTGTTCACAATGGCATCGAGGAGGGTCACCTGATAGTCCGGCAGGCCGGCCGCATCGGGTACATCCTTGAATACCAGCGCAAAGATTCCCTCGGCGAGGAAGCTGTCCTCCACATAGATCATGTTCTGCCGGGAGATCTCGGCAATATATTTCGGAGCCTTGTCGCCATCCGCCAGGAAGGGATGGTTCAACAGGTTCAGTACGTCACGGTAATAGAAGGTGCAGTGTGCTCCGGCCATCTTTTTGTTGCGGTGGAGCCGCTCCAGGAAGGAGACGAAGGTGGCCGCATTGCTCTGGCCGAGCGGAAAACCCATCGTCACGTTGATATCCTGAATCGTCTCGGGAACTGCACCCAGCATCGGCAGCAGAAGCCGCTCGTCGGGGAGCACCACGGCCGTTTCAAACGGGTTGAATCCCTGCTCCGCGGCAAGCTCCCGCAAGAGGTTGCCCGCCACCTGGGTCTGGGCAATCCCGGAGGAAACGGATATCGTGCGGAAGGTCTGCGCAGCGGGCAGCGACGGGGCGAGCGGATGCTTCGAGCGGTAGGCCTTGACGTTGTCGCGCAGGAAGAGCGACGACTTGTTGACCGGATCGGTGGTCCGCGCATCCTCGAAATCCCAGTAGAAGTCGCCGTCGAGCCGGTCGCGGATGGTGTTCAGCAACACCTTCTCGCAAGCATTGACGGCGTTGAGTCCAACAAAGACAATCTTGCGATACTGGCGCAGCCGCGCCACCAGCGCCTCTTTCTCCTCGCCTTCGCGCAGGAGCGTCTCCGCCACGCGGCGGTAGATCATCCCCTCGTAGCCGAGATTCTGGGCAGCAAGTTCTTCCCGGAAAGCGGTATAGAGCGGATAAAGCACCTTCCAGGTGGTCCGGAAGAGATGCTTCTTGTCCAGGGTTTCAGAGGCGTTGATCTTCCGTCCCGACTGCAGCAGGAAGCTCTCCCAGAAGGTCTGGATGGCCTTACGCTGCTCCTCGGAGAGGAACGAATAATCGGTATCGATCTCCTTGAGGTCGCTGACGTTGGTGAAGAGGCGGCTGGCATCCACGAGGTACTTGTCCACATCGTCGAAGTCTCCCAGCAACACGTCGCCCCAATAGACGAATTCGTCAAAACTCTCCTTGGGCTCCTCGCCCGGCCACATCAGGGCGGCATAGTTGCGGTAGAGCGTATAGAGTGCACCGATCTTGTCCACCGGGCGGAGGCCCGAAAGATCGGTCATCAGATCGTTGATGGTCAACAGCTTGGGAGAGAAGACGGGCTTTCCGGCCGCCTCACCCAGGTATTTGCAGAAAAAGAGCGAGGAGCGGCGGTTGGGGAACACGAAACAGTATTCCATCAGCGCGTCTCCCGCCTCCGCATACCAGATACGGGCGATTTGTTCCAGAAAACGCATTCCCAATCCCTCCTATTGCGGCTTGCCCAGCAGCGCGAACATATTCTTTTTATAGGCCTCCACGCCCGGCTGGTCGAACGGATTTACATCCAGCATATAGGCGCTGATGCCACAGGCTTTCTCAAAGAAATAGAACAGTTGTCCCAGGTTGTATTCGTCCAGCTGCTCAATGGCGATGGAGATATTCGGCACACCGCCGTCGATATGGGCCATCCGGGTACCCTCCTGGGCCATCCGGTTCACATATTCGACATTCTTTCCGGCGAGATAGTTCAGACCGTCCAGATCATCATCTTCCTCCTCAATCAGGACTTCGCGCCGGCTGTTCTCGACGGAAAGCACCGTCTCAAAGAGCTTGCGCTGCCCCTGCTGGATATACTGTCCCATGGAATGCAGGTCGGTGGTGAAGAGGGCCGAAGCCGGGAAGAGGCCCTTCCCCTCCTTGCCCTCCGATTCGCCGAAGAGCTGCTTCCACCATTCGGTGAAGAAGCGCATCTTGGGATGGAAGCTGGCCAGCAGCTCGATATCCTTTCCACTGTCATAGAGCGCGTTGCGCATCGCAGCGTAGCGAATGGCCGGATTCTCGTCCGAATCCTCCGCGCAGATGCGCTGCATGTAGCGCGCGCCCGCCACCAGCGCTTCGATATCGTATCCCGCCAGGGCAATCGGCAAGAGCCCGACCGGGGTCAGCACGGAGAAGCGGCCGCCGATATCGTCCGGAATGGCAAAGGTGCGATAGCCCTCGCGGTCCGCCAGAGTCCGCAGCGCACCGCGGTTGGCATCCGTAATGGCCACAATCCGGCTTCGCGCCTCCTCACGGCCGTATTTCCGCTGGATCAGGTTGCGTACCAGCCGGAAGGCGATGGCCGGCTCGGTGGTGGTACCGGATTTGGAGATGACCACGGTGGCGCAGTTGCGCACCAGCAACTGGTCCTTCAGTTCCGCCAGATACTCCTCGGAGAGGTTCTGACCGGCAAAGACGACCTGCGGGCCGCTGGAAGAACTCATCGCATAGCCAAACAGGTGATTCAGTGCGGCGATGGTAGCCAGCGAACCGAGGTAGGATCCTCCGATTCCAATGACCACTACCATCTCGACCTCCTTGGCGATCCAATCATCTACGATGGCCAGGCAGTCATCGATCTGGCGCTGCCGGATCTGAGAAGGAAGGGTATTCCAGCCCAGAAATTCGTGCCCTGCGCCCGTGCCGCTCTCGAGCACGCCAAAGGCTTCACGCGCCTTGGCGAGACTGGCCACAAAGGCCTCCTGATTGATAAACGCGCTGCATCCGCTTAAATCGAGCTTGATCATAATCCATGTTTTAGCCGTTCCTACAAAGATAGCGATTTAATGCGAATAATTGCGTACTTTTGCCCGTAGAAAAACCGCGCAAAAGATGTTCCGGAAAATCAAAGAGTGGTATCAGCGGCAGAGCGACACGACCAAGGCTTTCGTCTGGATCGGTCTGATCTGCATCATCGGCATCATCATCCGATGGAAAGCCGTCCTGGCGGGTATCGCCAGGGGCTTTCAGTTCTATCGTTAAGCCTCACCGCCACCGAATCCCATCGGGGGCAGATTGCCCGGGAAGGGCTGCTCCAGTTTGATGGGACCGAACTGCTGTTCGTACTTCTGGAGGTTGTCCGTAAGGGCGTTCAGCAGACGTTTCGCGTGTTCCGGCGTCATGATGACGCGGCTGCCCACGGTCGGTTTCGGATACCCCGGCAGCATCTGCGCAAAATCCAGAATAAACTCATTGGCGGAGTGGGTAATGACTGCCAGGTTGGAATAGAGGCCGCGGAGCACTTCCGGACGGCACTCAAGGTCGACTTTGTTCTCCATAATGCACTAT
>JAEEGL012321479.1_pt1 | contig 15278 bp, 13 predicted proteins | sample 9134231 | NCBI WGS metagenome assembly JAEEGL01 (sample SAMN16246548, study PRJNA631951) | gut metagenome | biome: gut microbiome; feature: rumen; material: fiber-attached | host: Bos | place: Iran: Karaj | collected 2018-10 | reverse complement strand
TTGCGCCCGCTGAGCTGCTCCGGTATGAAACTGCGGCTGCCCATCATCCACTAACCCGGGAAAGGATCCGGCACGAGGAACAGGGTGTCCCCGTTGCCCACATTATAATCCGAGAGCGTCTGGTCGGCACGGCCGATCCGGGGGCGCAACACGCGCACTTCGTGTACGTCCGGGTCTTCTTTCCCGAAGAAATAATCCAGCGGGGCACCCGTCCCGTCAATCGACGGGAAGTCGAAGATCAGCCGGCCGTCACTGCCGACGGCGTGACGGAGGTTCGTCATCAGCATACTGAGGGGCGCCTCGGGGTTGACCACCTTGAAGCGGACCTTCTTGTTTTTGTACACAATGTCCAGAAAGAAATCTTCCATAATTATTCTATTGTTATACTTATTCTCACAGGATAAATATTCGCACTCCTGACCGCAATCATCTGCTGGAAAAGCGTCTCGGCCATCGGAAGTTTGTCGGCAAAACTCCGCCGGACGAAAGAGGTGCCGGCGAGGGTAATCTCGGCCACGATCTCATAGCCGCAACCCGTGTTGTCGCGCTGGAGGCGACGATTGACCCGAAGGCGCCGGACCAGGTCGCCGCCTATGCCGTACTGTACCAGCAATTGCTTGCTGCAGAAAGCCTTGACGTCAGCCATCGTGACAATCCGGTCGCCGGTCAGCATCTGATAACGCATCAGACCGGTGAGCGCCCCTTCATCGCGAATTGTATCCGTACCCGGAACAGGGGTGCCGATGATACGGGTCTCGCTGGGGAGGAAGCCGGACGGAGGGGTAAACACGCTGTCGGAGGTAAGCTGGTCATTGACCGCAGATCCCGAAGTCGTGAGGTATTTCACATTCAGACTGAAATCCTTATCCTTCAGCCGGGACAGTCCCCGCGGCATCAGGTAGACGCCGGAGACGTTGCGAAGGAGATTCTTCGTGCTCTCCAGACGGAGACGGGACAAGGCTGATTCCAAATCAAATACGGCATTGTCGACCGCAACGCCCTTCATACTCTGGAAGGCGTAGAAGTCTGAACGGTATTTGGTAATGATACATTGCAGGAGCTTCACCAGACTGCCCTGGTTGAACCTGTCTCCGGCAACGCCGCGGACTTCCAGTTCCATTCCCCCGTAAATCTGGGTCTCCGGCGGGCGGATGAGGTGCAGGAACTCCCGGCGGCTCAGATCCTTGTCGTCACCGTCCTTCACCCCGCCGGCAATCCGCGCGACCGGGCTGGAGGACGACAGACTCGCTTCACCCACTTCCGCATTGACGAGTACGACGGGATTGAGCGACAGGCAGTTTTTATCAAAGTGAAAGTCCTCCGGAATCCCCATAAAATCAAACACGAGGTCGATCTGCTCCGTCTCGGAAGAGAGGAAGGTCAGCGGGTTGTGGCGTTCGATGATAAAGAGCCGGATATTCTGCCGGGCAAAAAGATCCATCGGAAGCGATGACAGGCGGGGCGCCTGCCCCTGGTTGTAAAGCATCGCCTCCGGAGCGAAACTCCGGGTAAACGGAAGTTCCGAAAAATGCCACGGTTTGATGAGCGGCAACAACTGGCCTTTGAGGGAAACCGCCACGTTCTGGAAAGGAACGCCGTGAATGGCGAAGGCAAACAGGGAAAGGTCTGTCACCGGCTCCCTGAAGCCGAGGGACACCTTCCACCGACGGCCGTCCAGACGAACCACCGAACGGATCTGCGCGTTCAGGACGCGGGTTTCCAGAAGCGGAATAAACGGATGACGGGACGCCAGCATAAATTGGTATCCGTCCCCTATCGTCAATTCACCCACCTCGTCCTGCAAGGCCGTCTCAACCACGGCCGTAGCCGGGGTGGCGTGGCCCATTTCAAAGGGGACGAGAAGACGGGCGAAATCCTCCAGCACTTCCGATTTGAGACGTTCGAGCTCGCTGTCCAGTTCATTGGCCTGGTAGGCAAGCGCCATCATCAGCAACGAGAAAACAGGATCCTTCTCGATGCCTTCCAGCGCATCCGCCTGATCGCTCTGACGCCATACGGCAAGGGCCTCTCTAAGCAATTCCTCGGCCTTGTTGCGGGTTTCAAATAGCTGTTGTTTCATTACTTCCAGACATTAATGATCGATAAATACTGGTACGGACTGCCGGTCTCTGCGATGACGCCTTTGACGGTGATATAAATCTTGCGCTCCTCCCGGACGTAGGTCATCGATACAGCGATATCGCGAAGGCGCTGCTCGTAGGCCTCGATGGTCTTTTTAAGCTCGGATGCAAAGGTATTCAGATTGGTGGACGAGCCGGAAATCTTCTTGTTGTAAAGCCCGTCCCAGCCGGCGATAAGCCTCCGGGACCCGGAGGAATTGTAGACAACCCCTTCGTTTTCGTCGAAGATCTCAAAGCGCAGGTTGTTGAAGACAAATCCGTATTCGGGATCGGCCGCACTGCTGAGGCAAGGGGTCGACATCAGCAGTGCCAGCGCACTGTCGATGGCTTTGCGGGTATCTTCTGTCCGGGCGAGGCCGCCTTTGACCAACCGGAATGGAATCGCGATGCTCTTCATAGGCTACAGCAGGGGATAAAATTCTTCCTCTTCCTCCTCCGGGACATAGAGGGCATTGTACAGGGCATCGTAAAGCTCCTTGTAGAGCCGTTCGTGCAGCGACGGGTCGAGCTCATCCCGGAGCGAATCGTGCAGGCCGGGCTTCAGCTCGCCGGTGATAAAATTCATCAGGGAGGTGGACAGCTGTTCGCTGAGCTCAGAGCGGAGTTCTTCCTTGATCTGGCGGAGCAGATCGGCCCGCAGCTCAGGGTTGAGGCGCTCATAGAGTTCGGCCTTGGCCTGGGCGAGCAGGGCTTCATAGTCAATGCTGTTGTCTTCCAGCACCACGGTATCAAGAATGCTGAGGGCGCCCGAGAGGTAATCAGAAAGCCATTGCAGCCACTTCTGAATATCATACTGCGTCGCAGCGGGGATGACGATGGGGGTCTCCGTATGCGGGGTTACGATGTAGTAGTCGACCGCCTGCGCGATTTCCTGCGTAAGGCTGATGAATTCACGGACGTCGCCATTCCAGCGGTATCCCTTCAGGATAAACAGGTAACGGAGCAGGGCCCGCTTCCCCTCTCCCTCTTCCATACTGCCGTGCGCAGAGAGAGCCTGCAACTTCTCGATGTATGCCGCACCAAAGGCCTCGAAACGCGGATCCGCATCCAGCAACAGACAGGGAGGAATATAGTCGGCATCCACGGAAAACACCGCATCCGAGACGGAGAAGCGCGCCACTGGGAAGAGATCGGCCTTATCGAGTTCCTCCAGGGGGTGGATGGCGTATACTTTCTGGAGCGACACGCAGGGGACGCCCTCTTTTTCGAAAAGATGCTCCTCTTCCCCAAAGGCAACGGTCAGATAATACTTCTCCCCGAAAAGCATCGGAATCGTGATCGCCACTTTTTCGTCGGCATCAAGGATGCTGCCGGAAGGCAGTACGGCCATACAGCGGAAGCGGTCTATCTCAAAGGTATTTTTGACAAAACGGCCTTTGCAGTCAAAGGCTGCACCGGGCAAAAGCCCGAAACGGGACGCGCCAAGAGCCGCCCGTACAGCCATCTGCTGGCGGAAATCCAGTTGTTCGCCGAATTCTTTGAAAGCCTGGGCCGTGAGCTCCATACCGGGTGCCCAATTGATTCTGGTATTGATGTCCATTACACTAATGTATTATAATCAAGTATCGGTTGCTGCCCTGTGACGGGCCGGGGGTGTCTGATGAGGAGGTTGAGGCGGACGTCCATCGGAACGAACCACTCGCCGAGGAAGTCCCTGAGCGGCTGTATGTCGCGATAAAGATCCTGGCACTGAGAGGATGTAAGGTCGGGAATCAGAAGTTCATACCGAATCTCGGGCAGCCAGGCAAGGGTACTGTCGGATTCGCTGTAGCGATGTTCGGTCATCCTGACCTCGCACTGAAACACCGAAGCGAGCAGCGCCCGAATCAGGTCGAAATCGCCGCGGTGATGCCGTATGCAGGGCAACAGCACGGCAAAAGCGCGCACGTAAGGATCCTTTTCAGCCGCGAGATCAAAACCGAAATACGTTCTCAGGATGTAGCCGAGTTTGTCCTCAAGAAGTTCCTCCACGCAGCGCTCGGCCTTCAGCGAACGGCGGAAGGAGAAGGTATCAAAGGGGAGGAAAGCCTCCAAAAGAACCTTGATACGTTGCTCCAGGCCGTCGTGTTTTTCACCCCTGTCCCCCTTTCGCAATTCCTCTTCCCCCGAAATCAGTCCCTGGGGAAGCAGGCCGAGCATACTGTCGCGAGACAGCCGTACCCGGTTCTCCTCCGGCATCAACTCAAGGATGTCGTGGTTGTAGTTGCGGTAGAAGGTCCCGTCGTGATGGGCAATCCACTGCTCCTCCAGCTCGGGATAGAGCAGGGAAAGGAGCATTTCCGCCCGAATTTCCGGTATTTGCGTCATTTCGTTCATACCATTTCCAAATAACAGTCAGCCGTGTCCGTCGACACGGAAAGCACATCCTGCGGGGGAATTCCCAAAGCCGACAGGGTCATATCCTGATAAGGAAACGCCGCGTCGATCTCCCGGTATTCGTGCTGATACAGCGCACTAAGTGGCAGGCCGCCAAGCAAAGGATCCTGCGCCAGAGAGTCCGCAACCGCTCTTCCCGGCCGCATCACCTCCGTCCGCGCATCATTGTCACGACGGAAGACGGCATCCACGAAGCAATCTCCGGTAAGGTGAAGGGTAACCCGGGGAGACTGCAATTCCTCCCGTAGCACGGCAAGAGCCTCCCCTACCGGCATCGCATCCGTCACGGCCGTGCGGCGGACAGGCTCCCAGCACTCGTGCACGGGACAATCGGCATCGTAGGCCTCGAAAGAGGCCAGCCGGGTCGACAACTGCGCCCCTTCGTAATAGAACATCTTGCCGCACAGCGAGGTCATCTTCCCTTCGGAGAGCAGATCCGGATGGAGAAGCTTGAGGGCTTCCTGTACCTGTACCGCCCCAATCACCGAAGCGATAACGGACGTCGTGGGAGCCTTCCCGGCCTGCTCGTCGCGGCGGATGATCCCCGGACAGGGCATCCTGTAGGAGAGGTCCTTCCGTCCCTCCGGTCCGAGGCTGCAGGCATAGCAATTCCTGCCGGGGGCAAAGACCCGCACCGTCCCTTCGAGCGAATCGATACCGCCATCCACCCAGGGGATGCCGGCCCGCATACAGAGCCGGTTGATACAATAGCGGGCCCAGCGGTTGTCGACGCAACCGATGACAACGGCCATCCGTCGGATCAGTCCAAGCCCTACGTCGTAGGCAATATCACCCCGGATCGCGCGGACACTGAGACGCGGATTCATCGCACGGAGGCGCTCCGAGGCGACATCCACCTTCCAGCGTCCCTTTTCAGCATCTTCCTTCGTAAACAGGACCGAGCGGCTGAGATTGCCCGTCTCAACGCGGTCAAAATCGACCACGGTAATGTGCTCCGCTCCCATCAGCACGAGGTTTTTGAGCACTTCGTTGCCCAGGGCGCCGCATCCGACGACCATCAGTTCGGCATCGGCAATCCGTTCCTGTATGAAGGGGCTGTTATTCACCGTCCGGGTTCCATTTCATCTGTTGGGCAGCCTGCTCGTTGCGGGTAGCCGCTTCTTCCTGAAGTTTAGCCTGCAGGGCAGCCTTGTCGGCAAGGAATTGCTGATAGGCCTCTTCGATTTCCTGTTCTTTGTTGGCCCGGAACTGCTTGCAGAGATCCGCGTGGTTGTCGTGAATCTCCTGAAGCGCATCCTTGGCCTCCTTTATTTCATCCTCCGGCGCGTCGACGAGTTTCAGGGTGATCTCCCCGGTGAAACGGTCAAACGTCGCCTTGATCTTGGCATCACATTCGTCCGAAAGGCCCCCGACGGCATCCATCAGCACTTCGTGCCGGGCATCCTCCACAGGCGGCATCGTCGCAAGGATATACCGGCTTTCCTCGTCATCCGGGTCACTGTCTCCGAACTGTTTCACCTCAATGATGAATTCCGGATGGACGTCGTGCAGGGCGCGGATAATCGGGAACAGGTAATCCTTGTCCAGCGGATAGATTTCAAACTGGTCTTCGCGGTCCGGGGCATTCCGGGCCATCGCGACATCCTCGATGTGCCGGGGCTCGCCGCCGAGCTGCACTTCCACGGGCAGCAGGGATTCCGGACTGGCTTTGACGCAGAGGTTCATCAACCGGTAATTATAGAGGGCGGCATAGCCGCTCATTTTCTTCTGCGCCATATCAAGCAGGGATGTGATGGAAGTTCTCATATCTTTTTCTTCTTCAGTGACAGATAAACGTCGACCATATTGTTGCCCCGCGGGGGGATCTGGGAGGAGACACTCTTGTAACCCTGTTTGGAAAGGGTCACCTTGTAACGACGGGTGGCCTCCAGGCGGACGATCCGGGGAGTCTCCCCGTAATCCTTTCCGTCTATGCGGATGCTGGCACCCGCCACGTTGCAGTGAATGTTGACGAGGCCGTATCCCGTACCAATGGCTTCAAGGGTGATTTCCTTCGGGAACGAATCATCAAGCATCATCCGGAGGACCGTCGGCTGCACCCCCTCCTTCCGGGCTTCAAAAAGATGGAAGCCCAGCGAGAGGGAATCCTCCCACGCCCCGACGCCCTTCTTCTCCAGATCCACCCAGATTTCGGCAGAGGGATCGTGCGAAGTGACTTTGACCGGAGCAAGCTGAACCTTTGCCGCCGCGACGGCTTCCGGCGAAGCCGCTCTTTGGGGTTCCGTGCGCTTGATCGGGATGGGACGGAGATCCCGCTCGGTAAGCTTCAGGATCTTCTTTTCCGCCTTGCCCACAAACACGAGCGAATCATAGAAACACTCCTCCGCCCAGTAGAAATTGACCCGGTGCCAGCCGTCCCGAAGACGGAGGCTGGTCGCCTCTTCCTTCAGGATGTGCGCGCCGTCGATGTAAAGTTCGCCGCCCTTCCAGGAAGTCTTCACGGTGAGGAAGGAATAGAACGGCTGCAATTTGACGGGGATGTCCGTCCTGACGCTGTCCGACAGATCGAAAGTCCCCTCCTGAGGCTCGTAGAACGGGGCTTCCACCCGGTAAGAATGCGTTCCGACCGGAAGATAATACTCCAATACGTCGCTCCGGACAGACTGCTGGAGAGAGTCAATCCGGAGGATGGCATCCGCAGGATCGAGCCGGAAGACGACCCACTGCTTCGGGGCCTTGTAGTCGACGGTCGGGTCGGAAGCGAACAATAGGGCCCGGTAATGGTTCCCGGCCTTGAGGGACTTGCCGCGCGGAACTTTCCAGGTCATCTGCCCGTAGGCGGGATGCTTGACGGTAATCCAGGATGTTTTGCGGGGAAATTTGACCGTCACACCGGCCTCTCCCTCTTCCGCCTCAGCCTCCTGCTTTCCGCCTGCAAGGAAGGTAAAGCCCTTCTCGGGGGTAATGAAATCCACGAGTGCTCCCGTCTTGTCGACCGTCACGGTCTTGAATTTCCAGGGGGGGCGCTTGAGCCGGGCAAACTCTTCGATGCTCATCTGCTGGGCCGCAAGCGGCAGCAGTGAGGCCAACAGAAGCAGTATGACCAGACTCCCCTTTTTCATCCTATTTTCCTTCGGCCAGGCACACATTGCCCGGCATCGTTACACAAATGTTGCCGCCCCAGTTGCACATACACTTGCAATTGTCCAGCAGGGCGGGCAGGTTGGCAATTTTTTCCTGGCCGCCGGGGGCCCAGGGGGCCATAACGACCGGGACGCAGGGCATCGGCGTGAGCGTTCCCATCGCCGCTGCCGTAGCCGACGCTACCGTCGGATTGGCCAGCGACTGACACATTCCGAAAGGCATAATATTGACCATCGGCTTGTTATCCATAATGTTTCCGATGGGCTTGTTCTGGACCATCGGCCGCATCGGGTCGACGACCATAAAGGAGGACGGAGCGACTCCGAAACTGCATTTGAGCAGAGCTCCCGCACAAACGAACTTTCCCATAGCGCTACTTCTTTTCCGGGGCATCCTCCGCCTTAAGCTTCGCGCTCAGGCTGCCGGACGGCGGTGCCGGCGGCACGGGAATGCCATCGCTGATGTTGGACGACTTGAACGAACTCTTGGCCTCGACGTGGTCGACGGTCGCCTTCGGGGCCTTGAATTCCCCTTTGGCCTCCAGGGTGTTGTTGACGGTGGTCTTGCCAAAGACCGCCGTGTCGCTCCCCCCGAGGGCCGCCTTGCCGCCGGCAAGTTGCAGCGTGGCCTTCCCGTCGTCCTGCTGAGCCTCGAAGGTCTTGTCGGCAAAGAGGCCCATCTCCTCGCTGACGGCCTGGAATTTCTTGGACTTGATGTCCTTTTTCTTCGCCCCGAGGAACATCTTCTCGCTCAGGAGCAGCATCGTACTGCCCGCGGCGAGTTTGTCATCGGTGCGCTTCTCCTTCTCGACATCCATTGAACGGACGGAGACATCCTTGGCATTGAGCGAGATGCTGCCCGTCGCTTTGCCTTCGGTATCGGTGGCGGAGACATCGGTTTTCTCCACCCGGATGCTGAGAGAGCCTTCCTTCGTAAAGGCCTTCTCCTGCATCTTGCTGTCCTTGTACTCTTGGTCGACGGCCTCAATGGCAAAGGTCTTTGAGCGCAGGGTGATATCGCCCTCGGCGGGATATTCGCCGCTCTGGAGCACGCCCTTGTCGTCGTATTTCTCGTCCTTGGTATTGGCAGTGGACACTTCAACGCCCATTGCGTGAAGAAGAATTTTACCCTCCTTCTGAAGGGCGTTGGTCGCATCGATGGCCTCTACCTTGACCTGATTAGCAAGGATGCCGACACCCGCTTCCGGATTGTCGCGGAGGTTGCCGTCCCCGTCCCGGGAGACGATATCCACCCGTTCCGCCACAACGGAAACCGCCGATCCGGTCGACTCCTTCTTGAAGGAATCTGCCTTTTTGAGCGCCTTCTGCTCGGCCTTGAGACAAGTAAGCTGGCGGTTGATCTCCGCCAGGTGGGAAATCGCCTTGGCGGAGGCCTCATAACTTTGATATAGAGCGGCCGAGTATCCCTCCATCTTTTCGGCAAGGTCTGTGAGGTCTCCGACTTCTGTACGGACGACCATCACATCCGAGAGAAGCAGTTCCTGCTGCTCATAAACGGCCTGAATGGACTTGGCCGTGGAAGCAAAGTCATCGATACAAGATTTCGCTTCAGCCTCCGCATTAGATTTCTGCGTTTCAAGATCCTTGATCTGGTTATCCAGATTTTCTTTTTGCGTCTCCGCAGAGACGGAAGCCTCCAGCTGTAACTGGCCGTCAGCGTGGATCCGGACACCGCCATTTCCAGCCGCGCAAGGGGCCTGAGAGAAAACCCCGGCGGTCGCATTACCCTCCAGTACGATGCTGCCGGCCTGGCTCACGACCTCGGAAAGAGGCCCCACAACTGCTTCGGTCCCGTCAATACCGGGATCGGCGGCCACCTGGCGGATGCTGGCGGCCCGGGTCAGGACCTGACCGGCCGAACCAACCCCATCGAGGCCGACAGCCGTCGCACGCAAAACAACCTGAGATCCTCTGGTAGTACGGAGCATACCATCTCGATCAACGTCACCAATGATAATCTCAGGGGCTGAAATCACAATGCGGTGATCATCGCGTAGGAAATAACCGGCATTCTTGGCGCTAAAGATCTCATTCTTGAGCTGCAGGACTTCCTCCTTGTGACGACGGATTTCTTCCAGGTCCTTGCCGACGCTTTTCTGGAAGTCTTCCAGCGTTTTTTTCCAGTCATCGAAATTGTAATCCATACCTTATCAGATTTTTTTCAACTCATCCCTCACATCTTTACAGACCGCATCCTGGCGAGTTTCGTTTTGCCTTTTTTCGGTCGAACCGTTGTCGGTAAAGTGGTAGGAATGTCCCTTTTCCTCGGCAAAAAGAATCTGTCCGCTCTTCTCCGAACTCCACGTATCCGACTCCCAAGGGACGGCCTTCCAAAGCGCATCCTTAACACTGTCTCCCATTGCGGAGAAAAATTTTACGGCATTATTCTCGGAAGCTTTCGGGGGCTCCATCCTGATCTCATTGACATATTTGGTCCAATCGTCAACGTTAAAGGGCTGAGCCAGATTTAAAGGCGCAGTAGAAGCTCCGGCAACCGGAAGATATTGGGCGGGCGGTATAACAAATGACTTGAACGGATTTGAGTTAGGGTCACGAACTTTTTCGATTACCAGAAACATCAGTCTTCTGGTAACGGCTTTCCGCCATACTAAGCCATCCGTTCCCAATGTACGAAGAAGTTTGGCCGGAAATACCGTATTGCTCGTCCCGGCATTATTCCGGATATAATCTGATGCCGGTTTAATTTTTTCCATATATAACCCTCTGCTGCCAGGACGCCCCGCAACAGAAGATGCGGATACTATTGGACTGTCCATCGTCAGGATAGGATCCACATCTGCCGAGGAAAGCAGCGATGACACAGACTGCTTGGCATTTTTAACCATACGAGACCCCTTCATAAAAGAACCGTCCCCAAGTTTGCTGAACAAGGAGTTAAAATTATAAGAAAGCAGATGACGTTTCAGCTCCACTACCGCCATCAAGAGTTCATATCCATCTGCCCTGAACTTCAACTTAGGGTTCTGATCTTGTCCCGGATTATTGAAGACCGGATTAAAAACAAAATTCGATTCATATCTGACATAGTCATTAACATAATCAATGGGGGTAGTGAAATTAGCAGGATCCTTTCCTTTAAGGTCGTTCAGCATCGTTTCCAGATCCGCTGGCGTGGTTACAACCCCGGAAGCGGACCCTTGGAGTGCTGTCCAAGCAGAACGAATATGATTAATCGCATCTACAACCGCATTATACCGGACAAGAAAGTCTTTATGCCATTGATCCATAGAATCCCTCATATATTTGAGCATTTCCTTAAGAATCTCAAGTTCATAGGATTCACGCCATCTGCCGTCAAACGGCTTGACATTATAATCGGCCTGTTCTCCCGCAGCCGTCTTGCCGCCGGCCTGCAGCAGCAGGAAGCGGTTCGACTTGATATCGAGGGTGCCGTCCACCGGACGGACGAAAATCTCGATGAGCGTACGGAGGATCGAGAAGTCGAAGAGCTTGCCCACGCCCAGGAATTTGGTCAGCGCCTTGCCGATGTTCTTTCCGGCGTCTTCCGGGTCCCAGCCCGTGGAAAGCCAACCGAGACGGTGGCTGTCGTGCGCCATTTTGACGTTCTTGCCGGATGTGATCGAGATCTTGTTGTAAGCGGATATCTCGACATTTTTGCCGGAGATGGAGATATCGCCGTTGGGGGCCTCGATCGAAATGCCGGTGAGCGCGCTCATACTCACGTTCCCGAGCGGAGACGCGATGCTGATGCTGCGGTCGTGTGACGACATCTTGATGTTGTAGAAGCCGAACTGGTCGGTGAGTTCAATTCCGCCGAGCATCCGGGCGGTATTCCCGGCCATCGGAATCTTGAATTTATCGAACGCACCATAGCCCTGGAGGAATTTCCAGGCCGGGAACAAGCCGGACAAAAGGGCGTTTCCGTCGCTGGGGTCCGTCATCTTGATGGTATGGCCGTTCTTGGAAACGATGACCCGGCTGCCCTGCCGGGGAGCGGGAATATTCTTGGAGTAAAGCGTTCCCGTCACGTAAGGGCGCTCGATGTTGCCGCCTTCAAAATCGACCATCACCTCATCGCCCACTTCCGGCTGGAAATACATACCGCCGCCGGACGTAGCCATCGGCGAAGCCATCCGGATCCAGGGAGAGCCCGCCTCCGCCATCAGGAGCGCCGCCTTGGCCTCATCCAGTTTGATCTTATTGATGCGGTGTGCCTTCCAGGCTGTATCAAAAGCCGAAAGAGCATCTTTATAAAGGGTATCATCAGCGCCATCCTTCTGTGTCGCCGTCGCATCTCCGACGAGCGGGGCCTTGATATCCTTGGCAAATTGTTCAAGGATTTTCCGAGTGGACTCGAAGGACGTCAGCGTGTTGTCGTAATTATCCTGGTATTTTCCGTCCTTAAAAGTCTTTTCGGCATCCTCCATAGACGGCTGCCAGGGGAAGCGAATCCGGACACGGCCCTGTCCGACGGGGTCGCCGCTGTCGATAATGAAGGCAGGCTGTGCGCCGGCCTGACGGAAGGGGGCGTCCGGGAGGAGCGGCGGATAGAAGGCTGTGTCAGCCGCTTTAGTCCCTGTAAGGGGGATGGCATAGATTCGCTGGGCATAGCCTCCTGTGGGGCGGGCCACGCCTTCGACGGAGAATCCCTCATAATCGCGCTTCCAGTCGTTTGAAGAGGACATCTCCATTCCGATAACAACGTATGTCCGGTCATCGTGCGGGATGGTGATCCTGCTGCCCATCTTGACAGTGCTGTAGTCGGTCCCCATATCCACGCAGATGATTTGTCCTGTCCGCTCCTGCTCCCCTTTCCGGATCTTTGAAGTGTAATTCACCGTGATCCAATGATCTGTATTGTTATCGACTTTTGAGAAGAGGACAGCATAGTCATCCTGTGGATTCAAAGCCTCCTCTTCCAGGACCCGATTGCCCTCTTCGGTGGCTTTGCCAGACTTGATCTTGGCCTTGACGGCCGACTCGGTCTCCTTCAGGCCAAAAGTCGTAAGCATTTCCATCAGGGACGTGGAGTTGAGTACCAACGCTATTGTGCCCACCACGTGGCTGCCAATCTGGTCGGGGTCGTCGCCGCACCAAAGGTCTTTGACGGAATCCCTTGCAAAACGATCCTTGAAGAGCATCATATAATGCTCTTCGGATGCAATGCGGGAGTCGTTGACAAACGTCCCCTCATCCCGCTTGAGGAAAGTATCCGACGGGAAACCGGAACTGCCCGGCTCGACGGGGTCCGAATGGATGACACCTTTGGAGAGCGTCTTGATACTCTTGTCGGAGCCCCATTCCTTGACCGAATCCCGCGTATAATCGCTGACGGAAAGCGGACCTGGGGTCACGCGCTGGAAAATGACACGATAGGGGGTTGTAATATTCGTGACATTACTGGTCGCCGGAATACCGGCACACAATGTCCCGTCCTCGAAATAGAAGAGCTCACCGCTGCGGTTGGCCGTCCGGCGCAGAAAATCATAGAAGGTCTCATCGTACTGCACCAGATAGGGCTGGACGAGTTCGACCTGGGCATCGACCAATTCGTATTCGTCTGTCTGGCCTTCCTTCAGTTGCACGACCTTGCCCTTATACCCCAGTTGAGGCAAATTCTGGACTGTCGACTGAAGGGAAACGGAGGTCTCCGATATCACACCATCCACCTCGGCTTTGTATACCAGGGAGCAACTACTCTGGAGGGACGGAAGGATATCGTCGAACAGTTTCTGTCCGAGGTAAGCCTGGCTGAATTTCTGGAGGGTAAGGAGTTTGTCAACACTGAAAATATCGAGCTTGATGTATACGCAGTTGACGTCAACATCTTCATCTGTGGTAACATAGGTGCCGGAATCCGGATCATAATTGGTGACTTTACGCTTCTCCGAGCCTTTCTCAAATTGCGGAAAAATATCGTGGATGTAGTAATTCTCGGCAATCGTATAGGTGGCATCCACCTGCTTGTCGCCATTACCGTCCAGATGAGACTTCTCGACCAGAAGCGAGACGGGACGTTTGAGAAGCATCGCCGACATCTGTTGCATCGTGGGAGAAGTGCCTATATCCGTCGTCACCAGGATTTCGGCCTGAATATGGCCGGGCTCATAGACCCTGCGGACAAAATATACCCCGTAAAGGGACAAATTCATAGAGGAATTGTTGAACACGACACTCTGCGGGGTGTCATTTTGAATGACAACGCTCTTGGTGCTGCCCTTGAAGCCCGTCTTGTCGAGGCTGAGTTGATACGTATACGTAAATTCTGCCATCCGTCGCGTCTGTTAATCGTTGGTAATGATCAGTTTCAAGACCTTCTCCCGGCCCGGGTAGGAGATGTTGCTGAGGAGCAGCCGGCCGTGAAGGAGCATCTGCTCCTGAGAGCCGTCCTCCGTCTTCAAGGTTTCGAATGTTTCCTGTACATCGATGAGATAGCCCCTTGCCACCAAGGCATCGTCGCACGCGGAAAGTTTGCGCATTTCGTTGAAACTGGCGTTGAACAGGAAGCTGAAGGGAAAAGCAGTCCTGACCAGGAGCCGTTCATAGAATATCCTGCAGCTGTCGCCGGCGGAAATGCGGACCGTAAAATCCAGATAGGCCGGAACGGTGGGGCCATACGGCTTCCCGTCAAGATTGCGGGCCCGGTTACAGAAATAGCTGAAGTGCTGGACGGTGAAGCAGTTCGTCTGCCAGATATTGACTCCTTGTTCCGTCATATCCGCCGTCACGAGAAGGGCTTTCAGCTGATTGGAAAATACGGTGCTCATCTCATTTCGCATTAAAGATTATGTCTTCGACCGTCAAATTCTCCACGGCAATGCCGAGACGGAGAGCACGGCGGCTCTGCTGATCGATGTGATACTCTTCCGCAATGGAGTAGCAGATACCGTTCTCAAAAAGCACTTCCCGCCACTCGGTCGTCTGGTCGCGGGCCGTACCCGGGATCTCGATGAGGATGCGGCCGCTCATAGAGGCCTGTCCCACATACCACTCAATGAGGTTGAGATCCTCTTTGCCGGGGGCGATGACCGTCAACTCAATGTGCTCGCACCGGGCGTTGCCGTCAGGACGGGCCTCATTGTGCCGACGGAGCACCCGGCACTTGTATTCGCTTACCAGATACTCCCGGGAATAACGGCGGAACCCGTTGTCGCCGAACTGGAGTTTTGTAGTCAATGACATATCTGTTTCTTTAACAGGGCAAGTCAGCCGGGTTCTCCGGCTGACTTATAAGCCCTTGATTTTTAATAGTTTACTTCCAGGGATTCTCGTAGCTGACCGGGCCGTTCTCCAGCTTCTGGCAAACGATCTCGATCTCCTCGAAATGCGCCTGGCCGTCTTCCCACTTCTCAATGTAGTGGACACAGTAGCAGCCCGTGCCCTTGAGCTCCTTCATCGTGGAGCCGTCTACGGTGTTGAAGTAAGTAACGGTAAAATCGCGGGGATCATTCGGGGAAAGCATCCACTGGAGGAGCTGATTATTGCCGTCGTTCATCGCCTTGACACGGATGGTCACCTTGCCGCCGCGGGGAATACCGGAAATCTGGCCTTCGCGGTCCGTGGCCTGGTTGAACTTGTAGTCAATCATCATGACTTCCCTTTCTTCGAAGTCCTTGACCTCGAGCTGTACGGGGGTTACGTTTTCTGCCATAAT
>JAEEGL011206074.1_pt1 | contig 15278 bp, 10 predicted proteins | sample 9134231 | NCBI WGS metagenome assembly JAEEGL01 (sample SAMN16246548, study PRJNA631951) | gut metagenome | biome: gut microbiome; feature: rumen; material: fiber-attached | host: Bos | place: Iran: Karaj | collected 2018-10 | reverse complement strand
CCATGGACGGCCGTGGAGGTATGTTCGGCCGGGGCAGGCAGGGACAGCAGGAAAATGCCGGCGGGCAGATGCCGGAACCGCCGGAAGGATTCGACGGGCAGATGCCGGAACCGCCGGAAGGATTCAACGGGCAGATGCCGGAAGCACGGGAAACGTTTGACGGTCAGACGGCACAAACGCCGGCGGAATACGGCGGACAGGGAAATGCTGCCGGGGAATTCCGGCAGGGCCGCGGCGGTTTTGGAGGCCCGATGCAGGAAATGCAGCAGGAAAACGCAGGTATGACGGCAGAGGAGCTCCGCACGGCGCTGATGATTACGGGCGCGGCATTCCTGGTACTGCTGGCCGGAATCGGCGCCGCGGCAAAGACAAAGAACAGGAAAAATATTGCGTAATGGGCTCAGACGATGGTGTATCCGCCGTCTACCATCAGCAGGTGGCCCGTCACATAGCTGCTGGCATCGGAAGCCAGGAAAATGACGGCGCCGTTGAGTTCGCCTTCCTTTCCCGCCCGTTCCATCGGGCAGAAGGTACGGATCCTGTCCTGGTAATAGTCTTCATTGAAGCATTCCTTATTGATTTCCGTATGGAAAAACCCGGGCCCGATGGCATTGACAGTGATATTGTATTTTGCCCATTCCTGGGCCAGCTCCCTGGTCAGCATCAGGACGCCGCCCTTGGAGGCGCAGTAAGCGGAGGAGCGGGTTCCTTTGGAAGCTACCAGGGAGTTTATCGAACCGATGTTGATGATTTTCCCGTAGCGGCGGCGGATCATGCCCCGCCCGGCTTCGCGGCAGAAATAATAGGTTCCGTTCAGGTTGATATCCAGGACGGTTTTCCAGACCTCATCCCGGTTTTCCGCATTGGAGACGAGGCCGCTGCCGGCGCAGTTTACGAGGATGTCGATACCGCCCCATTCTTCTTCCGCTTTTTGAACAGTATTGATAACGGCTTCTTCACAGGAAGCGTCACAGACGAGGTCAAGGCAGCGAACGCCGTTGGCCTCGATTTTTTTGCAAAGTTCCGCCAGACGGTCTGCCCGGCGGGCAACGATGGCGGTATCGGCCCCCTGTTCCGAAAGTGCGAGGGCAGCCTGGGCGCCGAGCCCGGAGGAGGCGCCCGTCACCAGGGCGCGTTTGCCGCGGATATCAAAATAGTTCTTCATAAGACTCTCCTGTCTTTCTGCAACATTCTCAGAAATTCCCGTACTGTGTCCTGGCAATAATTTCGTCCTGCGTGGTTTTGGGCAGCAGGACAAAATAAGCGCTGAAGCCGGAAACCCGCACCAGCAGGTCACGGTGATTTTCCGGATGCGCCTGGGCATCCAGAAGTGTTTCCCGGTCGACCACATTGAACTGGACCTCCATGCCGCCCCGGCGCACATAGCTTTCAATGAGCTGCCGCACCATCCGGCGGCGGGCTTCGGAAGCCATGAAGGAGGGGGTGAATTTCAGGTCCAGCACCATGCCGCAGCCGAAGACATGGTTGTCCGTCTTGAGGTGGGAATTCATGACGGCGGTGGGACCGGTGTGATCCTTGCCCTGGGAAGGCGACTGGCTGTTGGAAAGTGCCGTCCGTGCCCTGCGGCCGTCGGGTGTGGCTGCAGTACAGCTGCCCATATAGGAATGCACTTCCGCGGCAACCAGGGAAAGCACGCGCTTTCCTCCCCGCACATTGGGGCAGGAGTCCAGATGGGCAAACAGGAGATTCGTAAGATCTCTCATCATCAGGTCCGCCTCATCGTTGTCATTGCCGTAGGTAAGCGGCTTTTCCGAAAGGATACGCCGCAGGATATCATTGCCGGCAAAATCGCTCTGCAGGGCCTCTGAAAGTTCTTCCAGCCTGACCAGGCGTTTTTCGAATACGGCGTATCGGATGGCCAGCAGGCTGTCGACCGCGGTGGCAGGCCCCAGGATATTGACAGAGGAATTGTTGTAGACGGTACCGCCGGCATTGACATCCAGGCCTTTTTCCGAACAGCCCTGCATGAGGGAGGAAAGGAGGGGCGCCGGCCAGGCGGTTCCGAGGATAGCCTCAATACGGTCGGTATAAAAGAGGCCCTGGTCCAGATAAGCGATCATTTCCTCTTTATACCATTCATAGAAGTCTTCAAAATTCGTGAAAGAGGCCAGGTCCCTGTCGTTTTTCAGGGGACAGGAATCACCGGTCAGCATGTTTTTGCCGTGGTTGAGCATCAGTTCCAGAACCTTCGGCATATTGAACTGGAGCATGGCGGGAAGGATCTCCTCATTTCCCACACCGATGATTTCCGCGCATCCCATGATGCCGAAATCACGGGCGTCTTCCAGGGAAAGTCCCTGCTGCAATTTGGTTTCGATAATGACCTTTTCTCCGAAAAAGGCAGGGAAACCGGTGCCGGCGGAGAGAAGGCGCATGGAAGCGTCCCAGACCCGGTCCGGCAGGCCGTCCGCCACACGCAGGGAGAGGAGCGGCTGGTCAAACCTCATTTTCTCCATGATTTCCAGGAACATGACGGTCAGGTCCGAGTCCATGATACTCCCGTCGGGAAGGGACCCGCCGATCGTGACGTTCTGATAGCCCTGGATAGTGGCGGAGAATTTGATAAAGAGGGCTTCCAGGATTTCATAAGCCTCATCTCTGGTCAGGAAACCGCTCTCCAGGTCCCTGCGGTAGAAGGAATCCAGATAAAGGTCCATCCGCCCAAGGGAGAAGGAGGCCGGCATGGTTTCCGCCAGCAGTGCTTCGTGCACAATCCAGTACAGTTGGACGGCTTCCCGGAAATGGACAGGCGCTTCTGTGGACAGGCGGCCGCACATGTCCGCAAGCATTTCCATATAATCCTGTCCTGCGCTTCCGGCCGGCGCATTTTCCGCCAGCCGGCGGTACTCCGCGGCATAGCGCCGGAGATAAGCGGAAAGCGCCGTGACACTCAGCAGCATTCCCTCTACACATTTGCGTTTTTCAGGATCCTGCTGCGCCTCCATATCCCTGCGGACAGATTCCGTGACGGCGCCAAGTCCTTCCTTCAGGATCCGGGGATAGTCCGCAATGACGTGACCCGAGAAATACGAACGGAAAAGCATGTTTTTTTCCGCAGTTTCAAACGCGTGCATGCGGGCAAGTGTTTCCGGGGAATGATCTGTGCCGGGAAGGCTTTCATAGGTCCGGATCTCCTCCGGGATACTCATTTTGCCGGCCAGGCGGAAATATTCCGTGCATTCCCGGAGGGCCACGGGAAGTGTGGTTTCATAGGTATAGCGGAAGGCGTGTCCGGCAAAAACATCACAGTCCTGCACCAGGATGCGTTTTTCCTGCAGAAACCGCTCGAAGCCGCGGGCAAAACGAAGGCAGGCGGGATCGTTTGGACATTCGGAAAAAGCCTGGCGGTAAACTGCCGTCCGGCGGGGAACCTCCTGCCAGTCCTCCCAGTCATTCCGATTGGCAAGGAGCTTTTCTATTCTTTTGGAATAAGCGGGGAAGGCGGGGATTTCATACCCGTCCGGGGTACGGCTGTCTGTGAAAAGCATGGGGGAAACCTCCGTTGAGAAAGACAGGCTGAAAACGGTCAGCATTTACAGAAAAACGAAAAGATGGCTGCCGCAATAAAAAACACATACAAATCCCCTTCTGCGGTTCCCCTCCCGCTCCGGTTTTTACTTTTATACAGGCTATGCCAATGAAGTAAAAATCGTCGCTGCGGGCCGGCGACGTCCGCAGAAGGGGACTTTGTCCTTCTGACTATCATAATGCGACAGTTCTGTTTTTGATTTTAGGCTTCGCAGCTCTCCCTGTACAGGAGGGCTTCCCGGGCCGTATTGGCAAGATACCGCATGGCTTCGACGGGATATTCGCCTGTGGCGGTTTCCGTCAGGGCCATCACGGAATGGGCGCCGTCCAGGACGGCGTTGAAAATATCGCAGACCTCGGCGCGTGTCGGTACCGGGGAATGCTCCATGGATGTCAGCATCTGCGTGACCACCATGAAATCTTTTCCGGCTTTTCTGCAGATAGACGCGATTTTTTTCTGGGCTGCAGGGAGTTCCCAGAGCTCCATATCGCTGCCCAGGTCGCCGCGGGAGACGACAAATTCATCCCCGTAGGGAAGCAGTTCTTCCAGATGTTCTATGCCTACCCGGTTTTCGATCTTTGCGAGAAGGCGTAGATGGCCGCAGCCTTCTTCCTCCAGTGCGGAGCGGAGGAATTTCAGGTCCTCCTCATCACGGACAAAGGGCTGCATGATCCCGGTGATGCCATAGGGCTTGGCATCCCGGATATTGATCAGGTCTGATTTGGCCATGGTGGCCGGCCGGACGTCGACGCCGGGCAGGGACAGGCTGCGGTCATTGCGGAGAATGCCGCCGCGCAGAATACGGCCTGTAATCAGGCTCTCCCCGAAATTGTTTTCCACAATGCGGCAGATGATTTTACCGTCGTCTATCTGTACCTGCTGGTCAGGTTTGAGCCAGGGGATCACGATTTCCGGCACAGGGATGCAGGCATTTCTGCGTCCGGCAAATCCGGCAGATGCTGCCGTGAATACTGCGGTATCTCCCTCCCGGAGAAAAATGGGGGCATTCAGCGTGCCCGTTCTCAGCTCCGGTCCCTGCATGTCGATCACAAAGTCGGCTTTGACGCCGGCCCGGTCGGCCGCCGCAAGCATGTTTTCTACCGGCTTGATATTGTCTTTAAACAGGGCGTGAGAAAGGTCCAGACGCATGCCGGTCATACCGGCGCAGAACATCTGGTACAGAGTTTCCGTGTCGCTGCATTTGGGTCCGAATGTTCCGTAGACTTTTATCATTCAAAACACCCCCATAAGCTCAAAAAGTATACATAACTTCAAAAGAGTAAACATATTTTACTCTTTTTGAAAACGTTTGTACAGTCTGCCGGGCGGAAAAAAGCATTTCTTTTCGGGACGGTTTAACGTGCGATGGAATAATTGTGCAGCATTACCGAAAAACAGACAGAGCGCAGAGCTGGTTATGCAAATATTGCATAATGAGTTGCGAAGTAAAGATATTTCACAAAAAAATACAAAAGCATTATGATGAATATAGAATGCTGGATATATGAGGGGTTATGCCCGTCCGGCATGTTTGTTTCTCGACATTTTCAGAAGGAAGGAGAAGTTATGAAAGAAAAATCTGTGAACACAAAGCTGCTGCATGCAGGAGAAAATGCGCTGGCCAAAAAGATTGCCAAGGGCGTATCTGTACCCAAGGTACTCCCGATCTACATGACCTCCGTATATTCCTTTGATGATGTTCCTTCACTGGACGCGGTTTACGCAGGTGAAGCGACCGGCTATATCTATGGACGTAACGGCACTCCGAACCAGGAGGCGGCGGCTGAATGCCTGGCAATCTGCGAAGGAACCGACGACGCGCTGCTGTTCGGCTCCGGCATGGCGGCCATTACCACCTGCATCCTGGCCCAGGTCAGCAAGGGCGACCACATCGTATCCTCACCGGTTCTGTACGGCGGCGTATATGATTTCCTGAAGAATGAAATGCCCAGATTCGGCGTGGAAGTCACCTTTGTGGAATTTGATGACGTCAGCGAAGTGGAAGCGGCAATCAAGCCCAATACCAAGCTGATCTATACCGAGACCATTGTGAACCCCACCATGAATATCTATGACCTGGATGCGGTTGCAGAGGTTGCCCACAAGCACGGATGCAAGCTGGTAGTGGACAATACCTTTGCTACCGGTTCTGTCTGCCGTCCCATGGAGCACGGCACGGATATCGTGGTTTACAGTACCACCAAGTTCCTGGGCGGCCATTCCGACATCGTCGGCGGCGCTATCGTATCCGACCAGAAGACGATCAACAGCCTTCGCCATGCACACTGCATCTACGGCGGACAGCTGGGACCGATGGAGTGCTGGCTGCTGTGCAGAAGTATGCGTACCCTGGACATGCGTGTTGCCAAGCATTCTGAGAACGCGCTGAAGGTTGCGGAGTTCCTGGAGAAGCACCCGAAGATTGAAAAGGTTTATTATCCCGGCCTGGCATCCTCACAGTACCGCAAGCTGGGCGAGAAGCTCTTCATTGACAACCGTTTCGGCGGCATGATGAGCGCGGATATCGCAGGCGGAGAGGAAGGTGCGAGCAAGTTTATCGCACTGCTTCCCACCATCAAGTTTGTACCCAGCCTGGCGGGCGTCAGCACGACCCTGTCCTATCCGGCCAAGACTTCCCACAGGGCATACAACGCAGAGGAGCTGAAGGCTGCCGGCATTTCCATGGGCACCATCCGTTTCTCCATCGGCCTTGAGGATGCAGACGATATTATCGAGGAGTTCAAGTTCGCACTGGACCAGCTTTAAGCAGGGGCAGCAAAGAATAAAATCTGAACAGGGGGAAACTGAATGAACGAAGAGCTGAAAAAACTTGCGGCCGAATATAAGGACGCAATCGTGGAGACCGCGCAGGAGCTCATTCGCCGCAATTCCCAGTCCAACGACGAAGGCGCCGTAGCCGCCTATGTGACGCAGAAAATGCAGGAACTGGGCTACGACGAGGTCATTACCGACCGGTACGGCAGCGTGTTCGGCGTGGTCAAGGGCAGCGGGGGCGGAAGCTCCGTTACCCTGAACTGCCATATGGATGTGGTGCATGAAGGCGATCCTTCGGTCTGGAAATATCCGCCCTACAGCGGTGAAATTGCGGAAGGCCGCATCTGGGGCCGGGGCGCGTCCGATACCAAGGGCACCATGGCCATCCAGATTTATACGCCCATCATCCTGAAGAAAGCAGGGATGCTTCCGAAGGGAGACGTGGTCACCGCCGCAGTCGTCTGTGAGGAAATTGCGGGATTCGGCTCCATGATGCAGACAAAGGATGAATTTATGCTGACGGATTATGCGGTCATCGGAGAGGCAACGGAGAATGACATTGCCATCGGAAGCCGCGGCAGGTGCTGCCCGTACATTACCATCAACGGCAAGTCCTGCCATGCGTCCATTCCGCACACCGGGCACAATCCTGTGGATTATCTGGAAAAGCTTCTTCCGAAGCTGAAAGAGGTGCAGATGGCGGACGATCCTCTGTTCGGGCCGTCCACCATGACAGTGACCCGCATCGATACGCCGAGCGACAGCAAGAACCTGGTGACCAATATCGTACCGGGCCAGGTAGTGGTTTACATCGATTACCGCCAGGTTGGCGATGATACGGTGGAAAATGTCAAGAAGAAAATCCAGGCCGTTATGGATCAGATCCATGTAGAGGGAATCACGGCAACACTGGATGTATATTATTTTCCGATGACGACTTATACGGGCTTTGCGGGAATGGGGTTCCAGGGGGAACAGCCTTTCAGCGTCAGCCCGGATGAGGACTTCATCAAGCTGGCGAAGGCAGCAGTGGAGAATGCTGTCGGTCATGAGGTCCAGACCAAGGCCTGGGCGTTTGCTACCGACACCGGACACTTTACCGCCAAAGGCGTGAAATGTCTCGGGTATTCTCCGGCGGAAATCAAGCTCTGCCATACCGCCGAGGACAGCATCAGCCTGGAAATGATGGACGAGGGTATCGTCGGTTATCTGGCGCTGGTCAAGGCCCTGGCGGATGTGGAGAAATGAGTTTCAGCGCCTGCCGGCTTATACCGCATTTATAATTTTAAGAGGGGAGTTACGACATGAAAGACAAAAAAGGTTTTAATGTGAACCCGTTCGTGTTGATATTCTGTATTGTCGTGATTGCATGGCTGTTCACGTTTATCATCACCCCGGGTACCCTGACTGACGGCGTTTACGAGCCCATGGCCCGCAACCCGGTCAATTTCAACAATGTTTTCAATCTGTTCCGCGCGATTCCGATGGGCCTGAAGGACACCTCCAACCTTGTGATCCTGATTCTTACCATCGGTGCGGCACTGGAAATCTATAAGAGAACCGGTGCTTTCGACAACGGTATTGCGGTTCTGGTACAGAAGTTCGGACAGGGATCCAGCACAGCTCTGCTGGTTGCCATGATCCTGATCTTCTCCCTGATGGGCGGCTTCCTGGGCTGGATCGAGGTTCTGATCCCGTTCTGCCCGCTGGTTGTTGCGGTCGTCCTGGCCCTGGGGTATGACTCCATCGTAGCAGTTGCAGTCGTTATCCTTGGTTGTATGGGCGGTTTCGTAGCAGGTCCTACCAACCTTTACACCGTAGGTGTCTGTAACGGCATCCTGCAGAACATGGGCATTCTTCCGGAGGGCAGCGACGTCTTTACCGGCCTTGGCTTCCGTGTGGTCATCTGGGCTATCATGACAGCCATGATCATTGGATATATCCTGATGTATGCCAACAAGGTCAAGAAGGACCCTTCCAAGTCCCTGATGGCAGGTGTGGATGTTTCCGACCTGGTAATGGAGCACAACGCAGAAGCAAAGTTCACCGGACGTCATGCACTGGTTATCCTTTCCATCGTAGCAGCTATGATCATGACGGTCATCGGCATGCAGAAGGGCTTTGGCGGCAAGAAGTGGGCGATCGACGACGTATCCGCAGTCTTCCTTGCATCCGCCATTATTTCCGGATTTATCGGCCAGCTGAAGCCGGCTGAAATCGCTGACGCATTTATCGCAGGTGCCAAATCCGCTATCGGCGGCGCCATGATCGTCGGTTTCGCCCGTGCGGTGTACTGGATCATGAATACGGCCAACGTTAACGCAACCATCATTTACAACGGAATCCAGCTGCTGAAGGGCCTTCCGCCCATCGGCGCGGCTATCGGTATCGTAGTGCTGGTATCCTTTATCAACGGCCTGATTCCTTCCGGTTCCGGCAAGGGCGCTCTGCTGAGCCCGATCCTGGTACCGATCGCCATGGAGCTTGGCCTGACCAGCCAGACTTCTGTCCTGGCTTACCAGTTTGGTGATGGTATTACCAACATGTTCTGGTTCAGCTACGGCACCCTGATGATCTTCCTTACCTACGGCAAGGTGCCGATCCAGAAGTGGTGGAAATTCTTCGTACCGCTGATGATCGCATTCTTCGTACTTGCATTCGTAGCCCTTGGCATTGCCATCGGCACAGGTTTCTGATTACACGTCCTGCAGGACGTTTCCAAGATTCCCTCAAAGAGAATACCCGGCCCGGCGCAATGCCGGACCGGGTGTTTTCTGTTTTTAACAATAAACCAGGAACTCGTTGCTGAGAAATATTCAAAAAAGGCGCTTCCTGCCGGAAGGGGCCGGAAAGGCCCTTATTTGCACACAACAGGGATCCGGTTCTTTAACGGATGACCCGTAAAACAGCTGGCAAGAGATTCCCTGCAGTATTCCAGCAAGCGGTCGCCCAGGCTTCCCGGGAGGGGAACATTTCCCTTCGGCGCAATCCAGCCCACATGCATATCCGTGTCGATCGGCGTCTTGATGGGAACAGTGGCGAGCTGGGATTCGATGAAACCGTCCCGCAGGAGTCCGGACCCCAGGGAATACGCATTGGAATGGGTCATGATTTTGCAAAGCGACGCGCGGTCCAGGACCTGGATGACCCTGGAACCGTGCAGCGGTGAAAGAATTTCTTCTGCGTATTCCACCGCATCCGTACCCAGGTCATAGCAGACATAGGGATAATTCTTCAGCTGCTCCTGGGTAACATATTCCCGGGTGGCCAGCGGGTGGTCCGTTGAACAGTATATATGGGGCTTCAGGGTACAGAAATGATGGAATTCCAGGTCATTTTTCTGGAGTTCCCGGCGCAGGAAATCATGATTGAAGGAGTAGTAGTAGATAAAACCGATCTGGCTGGAGCGGGAACTTACGTCCCTTATGATCCGGGAGGTCCTGTGTTCCCTGAGCCCCAGGGTATAGTGATCCCCCGCCTCTGCGAGCAGTCTCGAAACGGCCTCCACCACAAAGATGTAGTGCTGGGAAGAAACTGTATAGCGGACCGTTTCGGATTCCGGACTGGAGTAGTGTTCTTCCATCAGGTGAAATTTTTCCACCAGGGAATAGGCCTCCCGCAGGAATTCTTCCCCTTTCGGGGTAAAGACAATGCCTTTATAGTCCCTCTCCATCAGATCAAAACCCAGTTCGGATTCCAACTGCTTAATGGATTTGCTGACACTGGACTGCGAGATATATAGTTTCTGCGCTGCCTGGCTGATGGAGGAGCTCTGCGCAATTGCCACGAGATATTCAAGCTGCTGGATAGTCATATATAAATCCTCCTGTGATGAGTATCCATTTTATGCCATTTTAGCATAACCGGGCGGCAGAATTCATCTGTTACGGCAGCAGACAATGACATTTGAATCATTCTATTTATGCATGGCAGGAACGGAAGAAACGGCAATTCTCAAAGCGGTTTGCCGAATATATAATATACAAAGAGATAATTATGTCCGTATAGTTTACGGCAAAAGGAAACTCTGTTTTAAATCAGGAGGGTTTTAGCATGATCAACGCAAGAGAAATATTCAATGATTTTGTAAACGGCGTAGGCAAGCTTTCCGAGACCAACGGCGATTTTATCGGCAAGTTTGTGGATATTGACGGTTTTGCCGGAAGCGGCAACGGCGTCATTGATGATAAGACCAAGGAACTGATCTGTGTGGCGATCGGTATTTATAACCGCTGCCAGTACTGCATCTGCGTACATACCCGCGGAGCATACCAGGCAGGCGCTACCCGCGCGGAAATCCTGGCAGCTGCTGAAGTTGCCATCACCTTCGGCGGCGGCCCCAGCGTGGCCTACAGCGCATCCGTACTGAATGCGGCACTGGATGAGTTCGAACACGATTTCGACTGATAACAGAAGTTAGTAAGATGCCCCTCAGACCCGGGATCGGACCAGAAGAGAAGGTTCCGATCCCGGGTCGTTTCGTTCCGGAAGAGCCCGTTCCGGGAATGTTGTTTTAGAAGAAAGCGCAGAGAACAGATTATGATACAGGAAATCAAAGCCGCAAAGCTGGATACCACGATGCTTGAATGGAAAACAGCGGCCGGCGAACATATAGAAAAGGGAGCGGTTCTTTGCATTGTCCGACTGGGCAATATGAAGAGAACGGTAACCAGCAAATTTGCAGGAACGGTGCAGGAAACCTTCTTTGAAACCGGGGAACTTATCCCGGGCGGGAGTGTTATCTGCCGCATGGATGCGGAAGAAGAAAGCACCGGGCCCAAACCGGTGGAGCCGGGCACAGTGATTGAAGTAAAGGCGGAAAACTTCACCGGGCAGTCCGCAGTGATCAAAGAGTGGCTCAAGGCGCCCGGAGAAAGCTTTCTTCCGGGAGAGCCGCTGCTGTCGGTGGAGGCCGGCAAGCTGAGCGCGGATATTTCCATCCCCTGGGGCGGAACGCTGCAGGAAATCCTTTTTGAGGAAGAAGCCGTTATCCGGAAGGGCAATATCCTGGCGCGCGTCATCGCGGACGGCAGCGTGGCAGGGCCGGAGGCGCCCAAAGTCAAGGTGGCGGTGATCGGAGGCGGACCCGGCGGATATGTGGCTGCGATCCGGGCAGCGCAGCTGGGCGCGGAGGTCACCCTGATTGAAAAAGCAAGGGTCGGAGGCACCTGCCTCAATGCCGGCTGCATTCCCACAAAGGCGCTTTTACACAGCGCGGAAACGTACCAGACGGCGCTGCACGGCGCCAACGCAGGCGTGATGACGGAGCGGGTTACGCTGGACTGGAACCGCGTGCAGGCATACCGCCAGTCGGTTTCCGACAGGCTGGTAAGCGGCGTGGAAGGCCTTCTTCTGGCCAACGGCGTCAGGACCATGCAGGGAACGGCATCTTTTACAGGACCTAAAAAGCTGAAGGTGGTTTCCCCCTCCGGGCTGGAAACGGCACTGGAACCTGATAAGATTATCATTGCTACCGGATCCGGACCGGTCATGCCGCCCATCCCGGGCATCCGGGAAACCCGGGGCTGCATTGACTCCACCGGGGCGCTGCAGATGAAGGAACTGCCGGAAAGCATGGTGATTATCGGCGGGGGCGTAATCGGCGTCGAGCTGGCCTGCGCCTATGCTGCCATGGGAACCAAAATCACCATCGTGGAAATGATGGACCGCCTGATGCCGGTGATGGACCTGGAGCTGACCCTGAAAGCCCAGGAAATGATGGAAAAGAGAGGCATTTCCTTCTTCCTGGAAACGCAGGTGCTGGGCTTCCGCCAGAATACGGACGGACGGCAGGTGGACGTCATTACACGGGACAAGAACGGGAAAGATATAGTATTTACCGCGGACAAAGCCCTTGTAGCCGTCGGAAGACGGAGCAGCATTGCCGGCCTGGACACGGATGCGGCGGGCATTGCGACGGAAAGAAACCATATCCCGGTCAATGATAAAATGGAAACCAATGTGCCGGATGTGTACGCCATCGGAGACTGCGCCGGAAGAATCATGCTGGCGCACACGGCATCGGCCATGGGAGAGATTGCCGCTGAAAATGCGATGGGGTATAATGCAGTATATGACGAGTCGGTCTGCCCGTCCTGCGTCTACATGCTGCCGGAATTCGCGTATGTCGGCATCAATGAGGAGCAGGCGAAGGCACAGGGCATTTCCTGTAAAATCGGAAAATTCCCCATGCAGGCCAACGGCAAAGCGCTGATCATGGAGGAAACGGAAGGCTGGGTCAAGATTCTTGCAGACAAGGAAAGCGGCCGGATCCTGGGTGTCCATATCCTGGGGGCCAGGGCCACGGACCTGATCGCGGAGGCAGCCGTCGCCATGCAGATGAAGGCCACGGTATCCGACCTGATCCATACGATCCATGCCCACCCGACAGTGGCGGAGGCCATCCATGAGGCAGCCCTGGCGGTGGAGAAAAGGGCGATCCATTTCAAATAAAAGAACCGGCAGGCGCAGACCGGCCGGACAAAAACATAAGAAACAACAGCAAAGAAAGGTCAGAACACAGTATGGAAACCTATAATGAAATTCCCTGGCGGAAGCATGAAGACCTGGACAGATACGCCGTGGCGTTCAATGTGCCGGTCTGGCTGGGCGGAAAGAAGGTTATCGCCGACCGGGTGGTCAAGACATGCTGCCCGCACAACTGTTATGATACCTGCGGCGAGCTGGTGTATGTCAAGGATGAAAAGGTAATCAAAATTGAAGGCAACCCGGACCATCCCATTACCAAGGGACATCTCTGCCTCAAGGGCTTTGCCAATGTGCAGAAGATCAACAGCCCGGACCGGGTGAAATATCCTTTGCTTCGTATAGGAGAACGGGGCGAGGGCAAATTCAAGAGAATCAGCTGGGACGAGGCCATGGACTGGATGGTGGACAAAATCCGCGGCATCCAGGCGGAATATGGCTCCGAAGCCATCATTGAATACTGCTATTCCGGCAACCGTGAGCATATGGCCAAGGCCGTTGCAGGCAGGCTCTGGAACCTGATGGGCGCCTCCAAGCTGGTGGGCAGCTTCTGCCTGCTTTCCGGCGTGGCCGGCTCTGTAGGCACTGTCGGAAGCCAGTTTACGATGGATCCCCAATACTGGGCCGAAAACTGCGAAACGCTTTTCCTGGTGGGCCGCAACTGTACAGCGACCAATCCCCACATTTTCCCCTTCCTCTATCAGGCAAAGGAACGGGGAGCGAAAATCGTGGTGGTGGATCCCTATGCCACCGGCGTGGCGGCCAAGGCGGATATCCACCTGCGGCCCCGTCCGGGCACAGACGGCGCTATGGCGCTGGGCATGATCCACTGGATCCTGAAGCAGGGCCTGGAGGACAAAAAGTTTATCGCGGAACAGACCGTGGGCATAGAGGAACTGCGGGAGCTGGTGGAGAAGTGGACGCCCGAATACACGGAAGAGGTGACTACCATCCCGAAGGAGCAGCTGATTGAAACGGCAGAGCTCCTGGCGAAAACCGAGACTATGTTTGAGACCGGCTACGGGCAGCAGCGCTATTCCAACGGACACCAGGTGCAGCAGGCGCTGGCATGCCTGGCGGCAGTCTGCGGCAGCTTCGGCAAAAAGTCCGCCAATTACGACTGTATTTCCGGCATGGCCTTCCCGGGCATCACGGGCTTTGCAGACGGCGCGGCAGTAAGCGTACCGGAGGGAGCGGATATTCCCAAAACCAGGATGGTCAACATCGCCGCCATTGCCAAGGCGATCCATGAGGCCAAGGAACCCCCGATCAAGGGCGTGATTTCCTACCGCGGCGGGCTCATTTCCCAGCAGCCCAATGTGGATTACACCATTGAAGCCCTGAAGTCCCTGGACATGTTCGTAACGATTGAACAGTTCATGACGGACGACACGGATTATGCAGACCTGGTACTGCCGGGCTGCCATTATCTGGAGCAGTACGGGGTCCATCCGTCCTATTGGCATAATTATAACCAGATCCTGGTGCCGGTCTGCCAGCCGCCCTATGAATGTGTCCCGGATATCGAGATCTTCGAAGAGCTGGGCCGCCGGCTGGGCTACGGAGAGTATTTCCCGGAGGAGCGGACAGGCCTGGATTACTGCCGTATGCTGATCGGGAAGGAATGCGACTTTGACGCGATCGTTTCGCCCAACGGCCCTGCCAGGAACCCGGAGAAATGGTGTCCGGCCGTGCCGTACCAGAGTTTTGACACGCCTTCGGGCAAGTTTGAATTCCATTCTTCCGTACTGGAGGAAAGGGGAAAGAAGTATCCGGGACATTATGATCCGCTGCCGCGGTATTACGAACCGGATGAAAGCATTGCCGCCACACCCGGGCTGGCTAAGAAATACCCGCTGAATATTATTTCCCAGCATCCGTCCTTCCGGACCCATTCGCAGTATTATAACCTGCCCTGGATCAAGGAAATCGAGGGTCCGGCAAGGGTGTTCATGAGCAGGCAGGATGCTGCCGCCCGCGGCATACAGGATGGAGACCCGGTACACATTTTCAATGACCGGGGCGAGCTTACCGGAATTACAGCCCGCGTGGGCATCCGTCTGAAACCCGGCGTGGTGGAAATGTCTTCCGGCATGTGGGTCAAGCTGGGCGGAAGCGTCAACAAGCTGACCAAGCTGATTCCTGCCGGGCCGAGGGATATTCTGGCGGAGGACGGCATTCTTTATGATTACAATCCGCTGCTGGACGGCAATACGGGATCGTATTTCAATACCCTGGTAGAAATCGAGAAAATGCCGGAGCCGGGCAAAAAGCCCGCAGCGCGGAGGAAGGCACCGCTGAAAGGCGCGCCAGGGGCGGCTTCCAAGGCCGCGGCCGCAGCTAAAACCGCTTTGGCCGGGGCGAAGAAAAGCGCTGCAGCCAAACAGGCAAAAGGCGTTTCAATCCAAAAAGCCAAGACAGGCGGGAAAACCCGCGGGAAAAAACAGTGAAAGGAGGCGCGGTGATG
>JAEEGL011050378.1_pt1 | contig 15278 bp, 13 predicted proteins | sample 9134231 | NCBI WGS metagenome assembly JAEEGL01 (sample SAMN16246548, study PRJNA631951) | gut metagenome | biome: gut microbiome; feature: rumen; material: fiber-attached | host: Bos | place: Iran: Karaj | collected 2018-10 | reverse complement strand
GTGTTGTGGTCGTGGATGTGCTCGGCCATGTCTTCGAGCGACAGGGTGGCGTTGAGCTGGATAGTGCCGTAAGCCTTAGGCTCTTCTTCGGCGTTCATGGGGTTAGGTCGCATTCCGACGCTGTACTTGATACTTTGTTTCATTTTGATTGTGTTTGTGTTGTGTTGATGAATAATAAGACCCCTCTAAATCTCCCCGTCAAAGACCCCTCTAAATCTCCCCGTTAGGGGAGACTTCCCTTTCCGGTAGAGGCGGTGTTTGTGTATTGGCTTCTCAAGCGAATGGTCGCGTCGCGCATCGCGACCCGTCGCAGGGGCTTTCACGTCTATTCGCTTGCGCGATAGCGAACGTTCGTGTCAGCCAGCCAAAGACCCCTCTAAATCTCCCCGTCAGGGGAGACTTCCCTTTCCGGTTGTCGACACTGCGCCAGCCTCTCGAGCGAAGCGAGGCTCTCCCCCTGACGGGGGAGCGGGGAGAGGGTCTTGGACAATGCGGGGGAGAGGGTCTTTCCATTCCCCATTGTCCATTGTCCATTTTCCATTCCCCCAAAAAATAGGATGTGCTTGATTGTCAGGCACATCTTTTTTTGGGCTAATATTTCTTTGAAAAAAGGTGGTAAACTTGTTGGTGGTTCGGTGAATAATGCGTACCTTTGCAGACGGAACGCGACCTCCGTAGATGGGAGGCAAGCGATGAACGCCCGACATGGAAAACATGGCTGCATGGGAGGCGAATGGGAAGTTATATTATTCACTTTAACTAACGCATTATCAATGGACTATAAATGTATTTTTGAAAATTTGCAAGCACATTTTGCGGCAGCGCGGACGGAGCGCACGACGGCCGGCACGCGGTTCCGCCTGATGGGTTTGGCCGCCGATGTGGCGGAGGTGGCCGAGGCGCTGGAACGTGAGGTGCTGGAGCGCGTGCGCCACGAGGCTGTGCTGGACGTGGATGCCGACCTTGACTTCGAGGCGCTGTCGGCCGAGGTGCTGACGTGGGAGATAGAGGAAGAAGACCCTCTCCCCGCTCCCCCGTCAGGGGGAGAGCCTCGCTTCGCTCGAGAAGGTCCTCGAGAGGGGCTTGGAGCAGGTCCTGCCGGACTCGGCGAACAGGTGGGTCAGGTGAACGAACAGGTGGGTCAGGTGAACGAGGCGGCGGCTCGGGTGAACGAGGCGTTGGGCGTGCTGAGCGGTGTGCTGGCGGATATTGCCGAGCAGATGGGGCGCAGGCATAGCGAGGAGGAGTATGTGCGGTTGTATGAGGCTGAGAAGCGGCGCTATCTGAACTCGGGTACAGCACGCAGGGCGCGGCAGACGTTCGAGGAATGGAAGGACATCACGGGCGAACCGACGTTGGAGGACATCGAGGATTATCGGCTGGAGAAGGTGCTGCATTTGTTCGAGGATGGGATACTCGACGAGCGTGTGGAGCATATCCAGCGGGCGAAGCGCTATCCCGGCGAGTTGGATTTCGAACAGCTGGACAGCGGCCTGAAGTTGACGAAGACGGTGTATCACCATTATGCTGCGCTGCGTAAGTTGGTGGACTGGAAGGACGGGGCGTTGGTGGTGAATCCTGCGCGCGTGGGACAGCATTTCTATGCGAGCCGCCATGAGGTGAACGCGAAGAGGAACCGCACGCACTTCCTGAAGTTTATGCACAAGGTGGCGCTGGTGCAGGAGGAGAGGGCGCGGTTGGCGGCTGAGGAGGCGAACACGCAGAAGTGCCCCGATAGCCTGCGTACGGCGGAGGCTGAGGTGCTGTGGCAGAAGGCGCAGACGAAGGGCTGGGTGGACGATCAGCGGCAGCCCACGGGGCTCTCTCGCACGGATGCTGCATTGCTGGCTGCCAGGATGGCTGAGGTGTTGGGCATCGAGGGCTGGAAACCTTTCGAACAGCTGTGGAACCGGTTGAATATCCGTCAGGACTACAGCAAGGCGATGGGCAAGCAGGGTGCTACGGAGTTCATCGACGAGTTGAAAAGAGCGTTGAGATAACACGCTGACATACATCGCAGTGCACGGAGATGTGCCTGCTACGTAGCTATCACGGTAGCTGCTACGTAGCAGGTGCATCTCTTTTTTTGTGCGTACCTTTGCACCGTCGAAAGACACGAGTTCTACATCTTATTGTTTCATTCTGAGTTGGAGCGGAGGAGGTCTTCACGTGATCAAAGCTGGCCAGCGGAACTCCGAAACCTTCTTCTCGCAAAGCTCAAAACTATGGAATCTTTAAAAATTCATGCCGAGTGTGTTCACGGAGTGTTCAACAATGGCTGCATGGGCGTTGACGGCGTTCAGCGCATGACGTCGCTCGAGATTGCCGAGCTGGCGGGCAAGCAGCACAAAGACGTGATGCGTGCCATCAGAAACATGGAACCTGCATGGGAGAAAACATGTGGGCGCAAATTTGCGCTGACATCGAGAACGGTGATCCAACCTAATGGGGGACAACGCCAAGAACCCTGCTACCAACTGACGAAGTCGGAGTGCTTGTACATCGCCACGAAGTTCAACGACGAGGCACGTGCACGGTTGGTGCTGCGGTGGGAGGCGTTGGAACTGGCAGAACGGCGTCGCGAGCTGGCAGTGTCCCAGGGCAGCCCGCTCATCGACCTCAGCGGCTCGCATGGTTCACAGGCGAGCATCATCGTCGTCGTAGGCTCTGACGGCACGGCGGTGACACTGACGCCCGAGCTGCTGCGCCAACTGGGCGAGTGGCGTCTGTTGCTGCCCACGGCGGACTGTCGGCCTTACCACGGCCCGGTACGCGAGCTGGTGGCACGCACGGCCCACGGCATCGTCCGCGAAGGTGCGGACGACTACACGCTCTACATCCGCATCCCCTCGAAGGCGTATCTCGAGGCGCTGGACGTGAGCATGGAGACGTTCTTCGAGGCCGAGTTCGAGAAACTGATGGTGCAATGTGCCATGCACCATTCATGAAATCATCAATCGTGAAATCGTGAAATCATCAATCGTGAAATCGTAAAATAATGAACCTATGAGTTGTCATGTAATTTACTACAAGGATGGGGCGAAGCGAATGCGCCCCGTCCTCTCGCGGCCGGAGTATCTGGCCTTGAGGAATAGCGGCGAGCAGATCTTCAACGTGGCGGCGGTGCGCAAGGGTGATGCGTCGCTGAAGCACAAGCTCGTGCAGATGAACTACTCGTGCCTGCCGGGCGAGGACGGCGCGCTGAAGGGGGCCACGCAGGCGAGCGCGACGGTGGGCATGGACATCGACCACGTGCCGCAGAGCGAGATGGAGAAGGTGAAAGAGCACATCCTGGCGAAGCGCGAGGACCTGGGGCTGCTGATGCTGGAGCTGAGCGCACGGGGCGAGGGTTTTCATCTGGTGTTCCGTCGCCGCTCAGGGCTGAGCCAGGAGGAGAACCTGCGCTGGGCAAGCAAGCTGCTGGGCGTGGACTTCGACAAGGGCGCCAAGGACATCACGCGAGTGTTCTTCACGACCACGGCAGAGCCGGAGGACCTGCTGTATCTGGACGATGAAATCTTCCAGATAGAGAATGGACAATGGACAGTGGACAATGGACAATGCAAGCCCAACGGCGCGCAGCCTCTCGAGCGTAGCGAGGCTCTCCCCCTGACGGGGGAGCGGGGAGAGGGTCTTGGAGAGGGGTCGGGGGTGAGGCTTTTCAAGGGCATCCCCTACGCCGCTATCATCGCGGAGTACTGGCGGCGCACGGGCGGCGAGCCGGTGGAGGGTGAGCGCAACGACAAGCTGCATAGGCTGGCAGGGCAGCTGCGCTACATCACCGACAACAACGAGGCGACGCTGATGGCTATCATGCCGCGCTACGGGCTGAGCGAGGACGAGATGCAGGGCCTCATCCACTCGGCATGCACGGCCAAGTTCTACTCGATGCCGAAGCTGCTGGAGTCGATTGTCAATGCGCTAAGTAAAAAAGAGGACGATGAGGAGGTGCCCGACATTGAAGACGCCGACATTGCGCAGCCATCTCCCTCCCCGACGGGAGGGATTAGGGGTGGGGCTTTGCCCATCGGCCTGAAGGAGAGCTTGAAGGGTGTTCCCGAGTCGATGTACATGCCGGTGCTGTGCGCCGTGCTGCCGCTGGCGGCCGCGTATGCCGACCTGGTGGAGGTGGAGTACTGCGACGGCTCCCGGCAGCATCTGGGGCTGATGAGCATCATCCGCGGCGAGCAGGCCAGCGGCAAGAGCGTGTGCAAAGGCGCTGTGGACGTGTGGAAACGTCAGTTGGACGACGAGGACGCCATCGCCCGCTCTCGCGAGGAGGAATGGAAGGAGCGCAAGAAGGGGCGCAAGGCCAACGAGAAGGCGCCCGAGGACCCGAAGGTGCTCATCCGCATGGTGCCGGTGACGGTCTCGTGCTCGACACTGCTGAAACGCTTCAAGAACGCCAACGGCCACACCATCTACTCGTTCGGCGAAGAACTGGACACGCTGCGCAAGACCAACGGAGCAGGCTCGTGGTCGTCGAAGTACGACATCTACCGCCTCTCGTTCGACCGCGGCGAGTGGGGGCAGGACTACAACTCCGACCAAGCTGAGTCGGGCGTGGTACGCGTGGCCTACAACTGGACCATGCTGGGAACCCAAGGAGCCCTGCGCCGCTGCTTCAAGCAGGACAACATCGAGAACGGCCTGTCGAGCCGCGTGATGGTGGCAGAGATGCCCGACGCCAGCTTCGCACGAATGCCCAAGTTCGGCCATCGCTCCTCCGACGACGAGGCGCGCATCCAAGAGGCCGTGACCAAATTGCGCTCCTGCAGCGGATTCATCGACACCCCACGCCTGCGCCGAGCCATCGAGCGGTGGGTGGAGGAGAAGCGCGTGGAGGCTGCCAAGGACATCGACCACGTCAAGGACACCTACCGCAAGCGTGCGGCGGTGATCGGCTTCCGCTGCGGCGTGGTGTTCTACCTGCTGGAAGGCAAGGAGTCGAAGCGTTGCCTGGATTTCGCGCTGCTGATGGCCCAGTATACGCTCGACCAGCAGATCAGCGCTTTCGGCGAGGCGCTGCGCAACGAGTACGTCAAGGCCAACCAAGAGTGCCAACGCTATGGCGCGAACCACAGCGTGTTCGACCAACTGCCGCCTGTGTTCACGATGGACGATCTGAGGAGTCTCAAACGTGGCTTCTGCAGTGATGATTCATTGCGCACTGTCGTTTCGCGATGGCGCCGTGATGGCTGGATTGAGAAGACCGACACCAAACACTGGAAAAAGAATAATGCAACATTGTAGCATTGCAACATTGTAGCATTAAGGTTTTTCAACATTAAAACGAGCACTATGGAACTGATATTGAAACGCATAGCGAAGCGAAAAGGCTACACAATAGGCAAGCTCTATGTAGAAAGCCAAAAGACCCAAACCCAACAGACCAACCCCCAACAGACCCACCCCCAACAGACCCACCCCCTAACCCCTCCCGTCAGGGAGGGGAGTGGGCTGCGCGATGAACAACCCTTGGCCGTGGTTGAACAACCCTTGGCCGCGGTGCCCCTCCCATCCGGGAGGGTTGAAGACAGCCACGCCGCAAACGAACAACCCTTGGCCGTGGTGCCCCTCCCATCCGGGAGGGTTGAAGACAGCCACGCGCGGCACGAACAACCATCGGCCGTGGTGCCCCTCCCATCCCCGCGCAATGAAGCACCCTTGGCCGTGGTGCCCCTCCCATACGGGAGGGTTGAAGACAGCCACGCCGCCCTTCCGCCCCTTCCGCCCCTTCAAGACCGCGAAGAGCAGAACAGACGCCTCGTCTGCGACACCCTGGAACCCGCCGCGCTCGAACAGAAGACCACGATAGACAAGGCCACTGTGCTGCGCTCGCCCAAGAAGACAGCGGCACTGAAGCCTTTCGCCATCCCCGAGGGGCGGTACGCGGTGGTCGTCACCTGGTCGCCTAAGTTCAAGCAATGGCTGCCGCTGCTGCTGGGCGGACCGGAGTTCAACCAGAGATGGAAGGGCATCCGCATCCACGCGGGCAACACGGCCAAAGACACCGAGGGCTGCATCCTCGTGGGCGAGAACCGCGTGAAGGGCCAGGTGCAGAACTCGCGCTCCACCCTGCAACGACTGATGAAGCTGCTGGCGCAGAGACCTGAGGGCGAGGCCGTACACCTGACCATCGAATGACACCGAATGAACGACGAATGCGGCGTGACCTCAACGGATTGCGCCGCATTTTTCGTCGTAGATAGATGAGGGGGAGAGCGTATTTTCCTTCTTGTTTTGATTTTTCTTCTCGATTTTGTCCGAATGTGTGTGTTTTATGCTTACCTTTGCATCGCAAAATAGCAGATGATTATGCGTAAGCTTTATTTCATAGCCCTCCTCGCCTGTGCCCTGCCCCTGCATGCGCAGGACCTGGCCACCCGCCTCGCAGCCACCGACTACCGCCTCAGCTACGACCAGACGCGCACGCTCGGCGTAGACGTCCACGCCCTTGCGTTCTTCAAGGACAATGAGTATGGCGGCGATCAAGCCACAGGCTACACGCTGCCAGGCTTCTGGGTGCAACCGCGGCTCACCTGGCAACCCTTGGATGCCGTCCGCCTCGAAGCCGGCTTCCACGCCACTGTCTTCGACGGCACCAACAAATATCCGTGTTTCGCCTACCACGACATCGCACGTTGGAAAGGCGCTAAGTATCAGCACGGTGCGCACGTCCTTCCCTTCCTGCGCGCACAAGCTCAGCTGCGAAGGCTCACCTTCGTCCTCGGCAATCTCTACGGAGGCGCCAACCACGGCCTCGTGGAACCGATGATGAACGCCGAAGTCAACCTCTCGCAAGACCCCGAGATGGGCTTCCAGCTGCTCGCCGACCTGCCGCGCTACCACTTCGACGCCTGGATCAACTGGCAGAGTTTCATCTTCCGCGAGGACAGCCATCAGGAGGCTTTCACCGTAGGCCTCTCACAACGCATCGCGCTCAACGCTCCACGCTCAACGCTCCACTTCTACGTCCCCATAGACGTGCTCATCCAGCATCGCGGAGGCGAGATCGATGCTACCGACATGGGGGTACAGACCATCGACAACGGTGCCCTCGGCATCGGCCTGCGATGGAAGGCTAACACGAAGGTGTTCAAGGGTTTGACTGCCGAGGCGCTGGCACTCGGTTGCTGGCAGCAGACAGGCGAGTTGTGGCCTTTCGACAGTGGCGCAGCAGCCGCTTTCACGCTCAGCGCCGACCTCATCAGCGACCTGCGCCTGTTCGCCACCACGCTCTATGCCCACGACTTCTGCTCCATCTACGGAGCCCCCTTCTTCTCGACCTATTCCACGAAGACAGGAGGCCGCTTCTCGGACGTCATGACCTCCCACATCGGTGCAGAATGGAGCCATACCTTTGCCCGCGACTACGTGCTCGGGGCCAAAGTCGACACCTACTTGACACACACGGGCAAGGAGACGATGCCCGACGGCACAGGGCGTGCCTCGGCTTTCAATAATAATTTCTCGTTTGGAGTGTTCCTTCGCTGCAGCCCTCACTTCCTCGTGAAGCGCTTCAACCGATGACGTTCACCTCAGGCGCAATCTCGATGCCGAACTTCGCCTTCACGTCGGCCTGGATGCGTTCGCACAAAGCTGCAATATCCTTGCCTGTGGCTCCTCCGAGGTTCACCAGCACCAGCGCCTGACGCTCATAAACGCCAGCCTTGCCCAACGCTTTTCCCTTCCATCCGCATTGCTCAATCATCCAGCCGGCAGGAATCTTCACGCGCTCATTATCTACCTCGTAATGAGGCATCTCTGGGTATTGCTTCAACAATTGCTCGAAGGTCGCTCTTGGCACGATAGGATTGGTGAAGAAGCTGCCTGCATTACCCAGTTCCGTCGGTTCGGGAAGCTTCGACCTGCGGATTTCGATAATCGTCTGTCGCAGTTGGTCGGCCGTCAGGTCGGTCTCGTTGAAACCGCGCTCTTCGAGGGCACGGCGGATGCCGCCATAGTCCAGGCGCGGACGGAAGCTGTGGGAGAGTCGGAAATGCACGTGCGTGACGGCATAGCGGCCTCGCAGCTCGTGTTTGAAAGCGCTGTCGCGATAGCCATAGCGGCATTCCTCGGCGGTGAAATGACGGATTTCGCCCGTCTGCAGGTCCACCGTGTCTACGAAGAGGATGAAGTCCTTGGCTTCGGACCCATAGGCACCGATGTTCTGCACGGCGCTCGCACCCACTTCGCCCGGGATGAGCGACAGATTCTCGAGCCCATACCAATGACTATCAACGGCATATTGAATCCAGTCGTCCCACGTGATGCCTGCGCTGACGCGCACGTAGACGTAGTCGCCTTCGTTGGCTGTCACGTGGATTTCCCTCATGTGCGAATGCAGGATCGTCCCGTCGAAATCTCTCAGGAACAGCAGGTTGGAGCCGCCGCCGATGTGGAGTAGGGGGGTGGTGTCGCCTGTATCGCGATGCTGGCGAACGAAAGCCTGCAGCTCGTCCACGGAATCGTAATCCACGAAGTGAGAAGCTTTCACGTCGATGCCGAACGTGTTGTGCTCGAGGAGTGAGCAGTTATCCTTGATAGTCATGTCAATTGTTGAAGTTCAGTTACTTAGTTCTCGTAGTCGGTCAGTTGCCATTGACCGCTTACGTTGCGATGGAAGATCATCAGCGTCTGCAAACCATTGGCCAATCCCCTCATCTGCAGTACCATGCGATTGGGGTTGGGATAGTTCTGGCCATAGTTGACGTTGGTCAGCACGTCCTGCGGCAACTCCGGAGCAAACTCAAACCATTGGTCGGCGTCGATGGTGCCTTCGATGGTCTCGTACTCCGAGTCCTCGTCGATGGTCGTGTAGCGCAGAGGCTCGCGGATATGCTGGCGCTGATAGGTGGAGTCGGTAGCAAACTGACGGTAGAAGTCGAGGAAATCCTGCAAGTCGCTGTGCTCAAACGGCAGGTCGGCCATCTGTGTCAGCATCCAGAGGCCGTCCGTGCTGTCGCGCTCGAAAGCATAGACGTTGATGGTGCGGCTGTGGAGGTAGATCTGTTCCACGCGAGCCTCGCAGACCGTCGTGTCCTGCGACAAAGGCATCTGCGAACGCGTGTTCCATAGCACGGTGCAGAAGTCTTGTCCCAAGAAAAGGGCGTGATGGCGCCAGTCGCGTCGTTCGATGGTTTGCGTCTCGCCGTTGGCTTGAGAGACCACTAAGGGAAAACGAACGCGCGCGCGTTGGAGACGGGCGCTGAGGTCGAAGCGGAAAACAAAGTCATCGAACAACTCGTCGGCGATGATGGGAAGGGGCTCGTCGGTCGTCTGGTCGTCGAGCGCGAACGTGTCTTCTGACTCCACCAGCGCATCTTCGTCAAGGGAGTCGGACGTGTTCGGCGTCTCTAAGGCCGTCGACATAGATGCACGTCCCTGACAGCCAAGCAGGCAGGGCACGGATGTGCAGCAAACGACAACGAGGGCCATTAAGGCCGTTTTTCCTTTCATCTTTAGATGACTTTTGCTTTCTTTTTGGTAATTTCATGCAAAAGTAAGCTTTATTTTTCATTCAACGCGTATTTTTTCACAAGAATTATGTACCTTTGCGCAGTTTTTTGAATATATATCAATCAGAACACCTATAAATATGCTCGAAAGAATCAAGCAATTACTCGAAGAGGTGAACAACCTCACCGCGGCTTCGCCCGAGGAAGCTGAGGCTCTGCGCATCAAGTATCTCAGCAAGAAAGGAGAGATCAGTGCGCTCATGAATGATTTCCGATTGGTGCCTGCCGAGATGAAAAAGGAGTTTGGCATGCGCATCAACGAACTCAAGAACTGCGCTACCGAGCGCATCAACGCGCTGAAGGCTGCTGCCGCGGCACAGGAGACAGTGGCCGACGACCTTGACCTCACGCGCACACCCTATCCCATACCCCTCGGAACGCGCCACCCACTGACCATCGTCAAGAACGAGATCGTCGACATCTTCTCGCGACTGGGATTCACCCTCGCCGAAGGTCCCGAGGTGGAGGACGACTGGCACGTCTACAGTTCCATGAACTTCGCCGACGACCACCCTGCACGCGACATGCAGGACACCTTCTTCGTGGAGGCTCACCCCGACATCATCCTCCGTTCGCACACCTCCAGCGTGCAGGCTCGTGTGATGGAGCGCACCCAACCGCCCATCCGCGTCATCTGCCCCGGACGCGTCTATCGCAACGAAGCCATCAGCGCACGTGCCCACTGCTTCTTCCATCAGGTGGAAGGCCTGTACATCGACAAGAACGTGTCGTTCAAGGACTTGAAGCAAGTGCTACTGCTCTTCGCGCAGGAGATGTTCGGCCCCGACACGAAGATCCGTCTGCGTCCCAGCTTCTTCCCCTTCACCGAACCCTCTGCCGAGATGGATGTCAGTTGCACCCTCTGTGGTGGCAAGGGCTGCAGCCTCTGCAAGGGCGAGGGATGGCTTGAGATCCTCGGCTGCGGAATGGTTGATCCTGCCGTGCTCGAAGCCAATGGCATCGACAGCAGCGTCTACAGTGGCTATGCCTTCGGTATGGGCATCGAGCGCATTGCCAACCTCAAGTACGAAGTCAAGGACCTCCGCCTCTTCTCCGAGAACGACGTCCGCTTCCTCGAGGAGTTCACCGCCGCCAACTAATGCTTTACCTCCGCTCAGCCTCTCTCGCCTTTGGCGACCGCCAGTTGTTCCGCGATCTCGACCTACATGTCGGTCGTGGACAGATGGTCGGTGTCACAGGCGAGAGCGGTTGTGGCAAGACCTCCCTTCTGCGGGCTGTCCTCGGCTTTGTCCCCCTCACGGCTGGCACCATAGAGGTCTGTGGCTTCACGCTGGATGCTCGTCACATTCATGACATTCGCCAGCAGACAGCTTACGTGCCACAGGAATTGCAGCCTCCTGTCACGATCGGACACGACCTGCTCAGACTGACCCTCGACCTCTCCGCCAATCAGCCTCATGCAGAGCGTGAGCGCTATCAGGCGTTGATGTCTTCGGTGGGACTTGACCCTTCGTTGCTTGAGCTCTCAGCAGCGAAACTATCGGGCGGTCAGCGTCAACGCCTTCTCCTGACTGCCGCACTCTCTCTGCCCAAGCCGCTCCTGCTCCTCGACGAGCCCACCTCTGCTCTTGATGAGGACAGCACTCAGCGCGTCGGCCTTGCCGTGCAGCAAGCTTGTCACGAAGGGAATCGTTCAGCCCTTATCGTCTCCCACGACCCCATCCTCCTCGCTTTATGCGACCGTGTCCTCCAGCTATGATCATTCGCCATTTTCCATTGTTCATTTTCCATTCCCCATTCCAAGACCCTCTCCCCGCTCCCCCGTTAGGGGGAGAGCCTCGCTACGCTCGAGAGGCTGCGCGGTGTTGGGCTTGCATTGTCCATTTCCCATTTTCCATCGTCCATTTTCCATTGTCCATCGTCCATTAACTCTATGAAAGCCGCCCTCATCCAGCAATCCTGCACACCCACTCCTGCGGACAACCGCGCCCGCCTCGCTGCCTCCATCACCGATGTAGCCTCGCGTGGAGCTGAGCTCGTTGTGCTTCAAGAGCTCCACAACACGCCCTATTTCTGTCAAGTGGAGTCCGTCGATAACTTCGACCTTGCCGAACCCATTCCGGGTCCTTCTACCGAGTTCTTCGGCGCCCTTGCGCGTGAGCATGGCGTTGTACTCGTCACCAGCCTCTTCGAACGCCGGGCACCGGGGCTTTACCACAATACAGCTGTTGTCTTCGAGAGAGATGGCTCCATCGCCGGTATCCATCGCAAGATGCATATTCCCGATGACCCTGCCTACTACGAGAAGTTCTACTTCACTCCTGGCGACCTCGGTTTCCAGCCCATCAAGACCTCCGTGGGCAACCTCGGCGTGCAGGTCTGCTGGGATCAGTGGTACCCCGAAGGAGCACGTCTGATGGCCCTCGCTGGCGCCGACATCCTCATCTATCCCACCGCCATAGGCTATGAGAGCAGCGATACGCCTGACGAACAACAGCGCCAGCGCCAGGCTTGGCAACTCGTGCAGCGGGGTCATGCCGTGGCCAACGGCCTCCCCGTCGTGGCTGTGAATAGGGTAGGACATGAGCCCGATCCCAGCGGACAAACCAATGGCATCCAGTTCTGGGGCACCAGCTTCGTGGCGGGTCCCCAAGGCGAACTCCTTGCCGAAGCCTCGCAGACAGAACCCGAGAACCTCGTCGTTGACATCGATCTCCATCGCTCCGAGCAAGTGCGTCGTTGGTGGCCCTTCCTCCGCGACCGCCGCATCGATGCCTACCAAGACATCCTCCTCCGCTTCCGCGATTAAGTCTCGCCACGTTACACTCTGTCCACCCCCGCTCGCTTCCGCCCGCTTCACCTCGCTTCACCCCCTCGCAGCTGAATTCCTCGCCTCTCGCCGTCGTTCTCTTCGCCTCTTGCCGTCGTTCTCTTCGGCTCTCGCCGTCTCCGCTCTCTTCGGCTCTCGCCGTCTCCGCTCTCTTCGGCTCTCGCTGCCGCCTCTGTTCCCTTCGGCTCTTCTTGCCGTCACCTCTGTTCTCTGTTAGTCGTCCCGTCTTGTATGTTGCCGTTTTACGGCAACCCCTTTCCCTCTCATGGCAATCCATTTCACCCCTTCCACCTCCTCGATTAGCGACCTCACCCTCCACCTCAAGCTTGCCCATCAAGCAGGCCCTGAGCAGACCGAGATTCGCACCACCTTCTTCCCCGCCGAGTGGCATCCACAAAGCGGCGTGCAGCTCACGTGGCCCCATGCAGGCACCGATTGGGCGCCCCTCCTCGCCGAGGTGGACGATTGCTTCGTCAGCATCGCCCTTGAGATACTTGCCCACGGCGAACTCCTCCTCATCGTAACCCCTGAGCCCGACCGCATCAAGGCTCTCCTGTGCGAGCGTATACCCTCGCGTTTCCTCTCGCATGTCCGCTATTTCGAGTGTCCCACCAACGATACATGGGCACGCGACCATGCCTTCCTCACACTCCTGACCGAAGCCGGACCCCGCCTCCTTGATTTCCAATTCAACGGTTGGGGCAACAAGTTCCCTGCAGAGCTTGATAATGCCATCAATCAGAGGCTTGCAGGGCAAAGCCCCTCTCCCCGCTCCCCCCGTGGGGGGGAGGGCCGCCAAGTGGATGCCCGCGATAATATGAATGTCATTGAAGACACGGCTCTCAGTGATAACACATTTGACGGTAACGGAAAATATACCAGTGGACATGGAGTCCTCCCCCCCACGGGGGGAGATAGAGAGGGGCTTCTTCATGGCACCTACGAGTCCCATCTCGATTTCGTCTTCGAAGGCGGCAGCATAGAGAGCGACGGCAAGGGCACACTACTGACGACCAGCGAATGTCTCCTCTCGCCCAACCGCAATCCCGACCTCACACGCGACCAGATCGAGGAGCGCTTGCTGCGCTACTTCCATGCCGATCGTGTCCTTTGGCTCGACCATGGCTACCTCGCTGGCGACGACACCGACAGCCATATCGACACCCTCGCGCGCTTTTGTCCCAACAATACCATCGCTTACGTCCAATGCACAGATTCCTCCGATGAGCACTACGACGCCCTACGAGCGATGGAGACCCAGCTTCGCTCTTTCAGAGCCCTCGGCAAATTACTCGCCGAGGTCGAGGACGCTCCTTCGGCCACTGTGCCCAACGCGTCAGCGTCGGGTTTCCACCTCATCCCTCTCCCCATGCCTTCGCCCATCTACGACCCCGACGACGGCCATCGCCTTCCTGCCACTTATGCCAACTTCCTCGTCATCAACGGAGCCGTCCTTATGCCCACCTATGGTCAGCCGGAGAACGATGAGCAGGCTCGGCGCCAGCTACAGAAGGCCTTCCCCAAGTACGACATAGTGCCCATTGATTGCCGCGTACTCATTCGTCAGCACGGATCTCTCCATTGCTCGACGATGCAGTATCCCATCGGTGTCATGATACCCTAAACCACCATCCTTAGCATCAGCAACCCCTTCTCTTCACCCTCCATACTCAGCCCGTGGACATCTCCATCATCTCCTTGGCCATCGGCCTCCTCCTGCTGCTCATCCCCCTTTTCTTCTTGTGGAAACTGAGGACGGGCCTCGTTCGTGCCACACTCATCGCTGCCGGGCGCATGATCGTGCAACTCTTCCTCATCAGCATTTACCTCCGCTACCTCTTCGAGTGGGATAAGCCCTGGTTGAACATGCTGTGGGTAGTCGTCATGGCCATCATTGCCACGCACACGTTGGGCGAGCGCACGCGTCTGCCTCGTCGCATCGTCGCAGTTCCGGCTTTCGCCAGCTTCTTTGTTGCAGCCTTAGTCGTGGGCTTCTATTTCCTTTGTCTCGTCCTACAGCTCGACCATCCATTTACCGCCCGTTATTTCATCCCCATCATGGGCATCCTCATGGGCAATATGCTCGGTGTGAATGTCCTTACGCTCAGCACCTTCTACAGCGGGGTCGAACGTGAGCAGGCCACCTATTATTATCTGCTTGGTAATGGCGCTACGCGTTTCGAGGCGTGGTTGCCCTTCATGCGTGAGGCGGTCATCAAGAGCTTCACGCCTTGCATCGCCAACATGGCTGTGATGGGTATCGTAGCGCTACCTGGCACGATGATAGGTCAGATCCTTGGTGGCTCGGCACCTGATGTGGCGGTGAAGTATCAGATGATGATCGTCATCATCACGATGTCTGCCTCTATGCTTTCCCTTGTGTTGGCGCTTTGGCTTTCCACACGCCGCGCGTTCGACGACTTCGGCAGATTGCTTCACGTGAGTTCATGAGCAGTCTTTGCCTCATTCGCTCCTTGGAATAAATCCCATTTGCTCTCTGCGCAGGTCTTTTGAGAGTTTTTTTCATCAAAAAAGCAAAAAAGTTGTCCAAAGATTTGGCGGTTTCGCTGAAAGGTTCTATCTTTGCACCCGCTTTCGGGAAGGAACCCCTGCAAGAGCGCTTGCAAACATGGTTTTTCCGAAGGGCGCTTAGCTCAGCTGGTTCAGAGCGTCTGCCTTACAAGCAGAGGGTCAGCGGTTCGAATCCGTTAGCGCCCACAACATTGGCTCCTTAGCTCAACTGAATAGAGCATCTGACTACGGATCAGAAGGTTATAGGTTTGAATCCTATAGGAGTCACTTCTTTGACATCGTTGAGAGTGTGTCTGGGCGGATACCAGAGTGGCCAAATGGGGCAGACTGTAAATCTGCTGGTTGTTACCTTCGGTGGTTCGAATCCATCTCCGCCCACACATTTGCGGCAATAGCTCAGTTGGTAGAGCACGACCTTGCCAAGGTCGGGGTCG
>JAEEGL010564222.1_pt1 | contig 15278 bp, 11 predicted proteins | sample 9134231 | NCBI WGS metagenome assembly JAEEGL01 (sample SAMN16246548, study PRJNA631951) | gut metagenome | biome: gut microbiome; feature: rumen; material: fiber-attached | host: Bos | place: Iran: Karaj | collected 2018-10 | reverse complement strand
CAAATTTCATTAAATACTGATTTATTTACTGTTAGTATTCAAATTATGTGGGATTCTTTAGTTTGTGCTGTGAATTTCTTTTTAGCTATTACTAATGAAAGTTCTTCTTATGAATATGGTATGCCTTCTATGGCTTTTTTTGCTTTGTTTTCTATTTTTCAATTAAGAATTTTATTTCTTGCTTGGAAAAGTAGATATAATGAATTATTATTTGAAAATATATCTTTGTTTAGAAAAAAATTATTTCAATTTTATACAATATTTTACTGTGCATTATTTATTTGTTTAGTTAGTATAAGATTAATTTTTGAATATTATATATTAACATATTTAGTATTTTTCTCAACTTGGATTTTCCAAATTTATCATAGTGCAAAATCAAGTACAAAACCACCAATGTCATTTACATATATTTTTATATTTACATTATTTAAAATGCTTATTCCAATATATGTAAAAGCTTATCCATCAAATTTATTTGAATTACAACCAGCATATAGAAAAGTAATAATAATAGTAATTACATTATTTATAGAAGGAATAATAGTTTCACTTCAGAAAATATTAGGTCCAAAATTTTTCATTCCTAAATTTTTAAAAGGTGAACAATATGATTATTATCGTAATTTAAATGAAGTTACTGAAAATGATTTAGAAAGTATTTGTGCTATTTGTTTAGTAAAAATAAGAGATGATCCAACTAAAGAATCTGATATTAAATTAGAATTACTATCAAATGAACAAAATAATTATATGGATAATGATGATGATGAAAGTGAAGAAAAAAAAATTACTTTAGGTGAAAGATTAATTAAAGCTATTGAAGGTTGGAAAAATAATTTAACAAAAAAACCTTTAATGATTACACCTTGTCATCATGTTTATCATTCTATTTGCTTAGAAAAATGCTTACAATCTAAAAATGTTTGTCCTTGTTGTAGAAGTCAGATTCCTTCAATTGATGATCTTTAATTAAAATTAATTCAAAGTTAATTTAGTTTTAAAAATATTTTTAATTTATTAAATATTAGATTATATTTAACCAAAAAATTATTTTTAATTTCTTTTAATAAGATAAAAGATAAAAACAATATTATGTTTTATGATGAATTAAAAGAATCAACCATCCGAATTTAATTGAGGATAATTTTTTTGCTGATGAATAAATCATTTGTATTTTTTATAGATTTTTTAAGATAATATTTACAAATTGTTATGTTTTCATATATATTATATTATTTTATAATTTTATATAAATTGAAATTAATGTTTTATTATATTTATTTTTTAATAAATGAACAATTGGGATGAATATGATGATATTTCAGAAAATGGAGATAATGAATTAAATTATGAAAATATTAAAGAGAAAAAGATGTTAAATGAAGCTAAAAAATTATTATTTCTTAGAAAATTTTCATTTACAAATATAAAAAATAATGAACTTGAAAAAATTATTATTGATTGTAATTATGATGATAAATGTATCATGAAAAAAATAAATAATTATTTAATAAATAATGATAATAAATCAAAAGAAAATTATAAGAAATATTATCATTCCCAATATAAAAGACCAAAATATAAACATCAAAAACAAAATAAAAAATTAGGATATAGAGAAAGAGAAATAGAAATTGATTATGACTTAATAGATAATAATAATAATAAAGAAGAAAATAAAGAAAAAGAAATAAAAATAATAAATAATAATCCAAGTAGTAAAAGTACAAGTGAAAATTCTATTTCATCAACAAGTCCAGATAATTTAAATTTAAAACATTATTGTTCATCTCATTTATTTCATGAAGAACAATTATCTCCTTTTTCAAATGAAAATTCATCATTATATATCCCAAAAAATTCATATGTTTCTTATTTATTAGGTGATAATTATTTAAAGAAAGAACCATTTTATTCAGAATTAAAAGGAGCTAAATTTCCTAGTAAATTATTTCCAGGTGTTTTTTTTGATCAACCTATTGAAAAAGATATAATTCAAAAATCAAATTCAAATAATGACAATTTTATTTTTAATAATAATAATAAATTAAATTACAATTGGGATTTGGTAATAAATTATTATAAAAATTCCACATCTACTTCATTTTAAAAATTATTCATTAAATTTTTTATTTAAATTCATTCCTAATTATTATAAATAATATATAATATCTTTAAATAAAAATAAAAAGATATTTTTATAGAAAAAAAAGTTTTTTGTAATTATGATTAAATGATAGAAAAAGATAATTATTTTTCCAATAAAAAAAATGGAAGTTGTAAAAACTGATTGTTATAGATGTAAACAAAATTATGAAAATCCAATAGAATTGTCATGTAAACATAACATGTGTCAAAAATGTTTAACAAGAACAATATTAAAAAAATATTTAACAGAACTTCAAGATAAAGATACATTCATTATACCATGTAAATGCAAAAATGGAAATTTAGAAATGACTTTAAGTAAAATTGGTGAAATTATAAAACAAAATTTGGAACTTTCAGCAATAGAATGCAAAAAGCATAATTTAAATTGTATACAATTTTGTAAAGAATGTAATAAATTTTTATGTGAAAAATGTATAGAATCACATACTGATTTATTCACTGATCATACAGTTACAAATGTAACTGATTCAAATAATAAACCAATTTCAATTTCTGGTTTAAATGAAAAGTGTCCAAAACATAATAAAGACTTTACTTCCTATTGTAAAAATTGTAAAGTTTCATTCTGTAATATTTGCTTAAATGAAGAAGATGTTATTAAACCTCATGAAGGACATGAAATTGTTCCATATAAAATTTATTTTGATAAAGTTATTGAAATTAGTAATAAATTACAATTTAAAAATTATGATGAATGTAAAGAAAATATAAATCAAATTGAAGGAGAATTTGATAAACAATATAAAGAGAATTTCAATAAAAATGTTAAAATTTTAGAAAATACTATTGAAATATTGACTAAAACTTTAGATAATTATAAAAAGAAAATGGAATCTAAATTTGCAACTAAAAATTTAATTATGACTATAATTAAAAAAGTATATAATAACTATTATGAAGATTTAAAAACTGTTAAAGAAGGAAGAGGAAATATTATGCTAATGAAACATTTATCAAATGAATTTAGTGAATTTTCAGATTTAACATTTCATTCTGATTTAGATATAATTACATCAAAATTAGAAAAAATAAAACAAGATTTAGAAAATGAAGACATTGCAAATTGTGTAATATTCAAATATTTATTTTTTGCTAAAAAAGAATTAAAATTAGAATCAACAATTAAAAATCAATTCAAACTACAAATAAATGACATAATAGAATTAAAAGACGAGAAAATATGTGTAGCATCAGAAGATAATACGATAAAAATTTTTGATAAAGAAAATAATGTAAGTGTAGTATTAAATGGTCATGTAAATGGAGTACGTGCATTATGTTTATTAAAAGAGGGAAAAATTGCATCAGGTTCAGCAGATAAAACTGTAAGAATATGGGATTTACGTCAAAATAAAACAATAAATATTTTAAAAGAACAAAGTAATCAAGTTATAACATTAAATTTATTACATGGTGATAAATTAGCATCTTGTTCCTTTAGAGAAATATTTATTTATGATGAACATTTTAGACAAAAATATGTTTTGAAAGAACATTCTAATTGGATTAGAGGTATTATTCCAATTGATAGATATAGAACTGCAACTTGTTCTGAAGATGGTACTATTAAAATTTATGATAAACATTTTAGAATGTTAAATACTCTTAAAGATCATAATGATTCTGTTATGTCAATATGTTATTTAAGAGATGGTAGAATGTTAAGTGGTGATAAAAATGGAAAAATTATTATTTGGAGTAAAACACTTTCTTATCTTAAAGAATTTAAAGCACATGAATCTAGTGTTTTATCAATTAAACAATTAAAAGATGGAAGAATTGTAACTTGTAGTTCTGATAAGACTATTAAACTTTGGGAACTGGATTTAACAGAAATTTCTATTTTTAAAAATCATACTAATAATGTTAATATAATTTGCACTTTGAAAGATGGTGGTTTTTGTTCTGGTGGTTCTGATTGCATTGTTAATATATATCATTAAGATTTAATTTAGTTTTATGTTTAAATTTTTATGGTTTCATTAATTAAAAAATATAATTTTTTTAGTTATTATAACAAGTAAAAATATTCAATATTTATTTTTAAATAAATAATAAAATAAATAAATAATTTAATTTAATAAATCCAAATAAAAAAAATATTTTTCATTCATAACAAATGGTAAGAGCATTAATAGTAGTAGATTGTAAAGGTCATTTAATGGGACGTCTAGCATCTCTCATAGCAAAACAACTTCAATTAGGTCAGAGAATAGTATTAGTTCGTTGTGAACAAATTTTAATAAGTGGAAAACATTATCGTAACAAATTAAACTTCATGGACTTTCTTCATAAAAGAACAAATACAAATCCAAAAAAAGGACCATATCATCAAGTAGCTCCAAGTAGAATAATGTGGAGAGCAATAAGAGGAATGTTACCATATAAAACAGCAAAAGGACAAGCTGCTTTAGGAAGATTAAAATGTTTTGATGGATGTCCAGTTTCAGTTAATGCAAGAAAAAAAATGGTTATTCCAGAAGCTTTAAAAGCTGTTAGATTACAACCAAGAGCTAAATATTCTGTTTTAGGTAATATTGCTAAAGAATGTGGTTGGACTAAACAAGATTTAATTTCTACTGTTGAAGCTAAAAGAGTTGCTAAAAATCATGCTTGGTATTTAAAGAAAATTGAAAATGATAAAAAAGAAAAAGAAGCTGTTAAAAATAGTGCTGAAGTTCAAGAAGTTAATAAACAATTAGCTGAATATGGTTATTAAAAATTTTTTTGGAGATAAATATTTAAATAAATTTTTGATAAAAAGAAATAATGGAAAATTTAAAATGTTTTAAAATTTATTTTTTTATCTTATTTAAATTATTATTTTATTGTGTTTTTTTTCTTTTAATATAATAAAATGAAAAATAAATAAATATATAATAAAAAGTTTTATTATTTCAAGTTTTCAAAATTTATTTTTGAAAATTTAAAAAAATGGAAAATTATGAACAAAAAGCAAAAAACATTTTTACACTAATAAATAAATTCAGAACAAATCCAAAACAATTAGCAAATCATTTAGAACAAATAAAAAAATATTTAGACATCCCATCAAAAATATTAAGTGAACCAAATAAAGTTCAAATTCAAATGGTAGAAGGAATAGATGCATTTAATGAAGCAATTTCCTTTTTAAATAATATATCACCATTAGAACCTTTAAAATGGGATGAAAATTTAGCAAGAAGTGCAAAAGAACATGTTGATGATATTGGACCTAAAGGATTATTACAATATACTAGTTCTGATGGAACTGAACCTGAAGATAGAATTTGTAAATATGGGAATTATGTTGATAATTTAGGAGAAAATATTGATTTTGGACCTAATGATGAAATGGGTGTTATTGTTTCTTTAACTTTAGATGATGGAGAAGATAATAGACCACATAGAGAAAATTTGTTTGTTACTGATTTTAAAAAAGTTGGTATTGCTTGTGGAATTCATCAAACTGAATTTCAAATGTGTGTTATGGATTTTGCTTTTGATTTTATTCCTTTTGATAATAAGAATAAAAATATTAATAATAATCCAATTGTAAATTTAAATTTAGAAGGTAATAATTTTGATGAACAAAATAAAAGCTTACAAAATGTAAATGAATTGAGTTTAGCACAAGAACCTAATAATAATATTAGAAATAATAGTCAAAGTCCATTTGTTAAATTATCTCTTGAAAATGATGATATTAAAAATTATCAAGAAAAAATAAAGAATAGTAATAATATTGAAAATGAAATAAATCAAATGAAAAATATAAATCAAAATTTAAAAGTAATTAAAAAAATAGTAGAAATAACAAAAAAAATAATTTATACTTATGATGATGGAACTACAAAAGAAATAACAGAAAAAACAACTCATACATTTAATTAAATAAAATTTTAGTATAATAAAAATAATCTTTTATTATATTAAAATATTTTATTAAAAAAATAAAATATTATTTAAAATTAATTAAATAAAAAAAATATTTAAATATCTAATAACCAAAAAATGGTAAAATTGTAAGAAATAAAAAAATTAATAACAAAAATATAGTTATAAACCAGGGAAAGTTGTAATAGTCTTAAAAGGAAAAAATGCAGGAAGAAAGGGGATAATTGTAAAATCTAATTATGAAAGCAACAGAGAAAGAAAATATCCACATTGTCTTGTAGTAGGATTAAGTAAAGGACCAAGGAAAGCAACAAAAAGATCTCTCAAAAAATTAGAAGACACAATCAAAAAATATGAATCAAAAGAAAAAACAAAAGATAGAGTAAATAGATTAAAAAGTTTTGGTGTTTTCATTAAAACTTATAATATGTCTCATTTACTTGTTACTAGATATTCTATTAAAGATGATTTTGGAGTTGAAAAAGGATTAAAAAAATTAGAAGATATGGAAGCTAAAGTTAAAGAAACAAATACCAAAATTAATAAACTTGAACATGAAAAGAAAGAAGAAGGAAAAAAAGAAATTGAAGAACTTAAAAAAAAATTAGGAGAACAAAAAGATGATTATAAAGGAATGTTAAATGAAGTTAAAGCTTCTGTTGGAACTGAAATGTTTAATAGATATATGCAAGGATTTGTTAGAGGTAATAATTCTGCTGAGAATGAAAGACAAGAACATACAGAGTTTTTATTTAAAAAATTAAAATTCTAAAATCCTACTTTTTAAATAAAAAAAAATAAAAATATCAAACTCAAATTTTTTATTTAATACTCCCTAAAATAAAATTTAAAATTTAAATATTAAAAAAAAAAAAAAAAGAAATATAAACCCATAAATAAAAAAATTCTTGTTAATAAATAAAAAAATAAATTACAAAAACCATAAAATAAAAAAAAATTTAATGTGAGCATAACTCTACCATTAATTTTTGATAATCTCCACCAATATCACTTTTAATATCATCAACCATATCTTTACCATATAATTTCCTATAAAATGTTTTAATTTCAGGCATATCAATTTCATCTCTAGAAATTAAAACTCTCATAAGTAAAGAATCATTAGTACCAAAACCTTTAATAGCATCTTTAACTCTAGTAGCAAAATATTCACTTGGAGATAGAGTAGCATAAACTATTGCTTTAAAAGCTTTTTTCATATTTCCTGAAAATTCTTTTTCTATTGCTTCTAAAATTGTATCACCTGTTAATTTATGATATTCTTGAGAAATTACTATTAATTCTTTAGGAGATGCTTCTGAGAATATTTTTGAAAATGTTGATTCATCTGTTCCCCATTTTGCTGCTCCTTTATCATATAATAATTTTGCTTTTTGTTTACATTCTTCCATATTTGGATTTTTATTTTCACTACGTGATCCTTGTACTATTGGTAATAGTAATTTTATTAAATCTCCTTTAATATCACTTTTTAAATCACTTTCTAAATCTTTTCCTATTTTTTCTTTGTATTTTTCTTTTATTTTTTTCATATAAGAATTTGGTCTTGAACATATTATTTCGATTAATGAATCTTCATCTGTTCCTGCACCTTTCATTGCGTTTTTTAATTGATCTACATCATATTCTATTGGATCTTTAAATAAATTTACTGCTGCATCTTCTAATTTACCTCTTAATTCACTTTTTAAATCTTTTATTAAATCACGACTAAATTGACGTTCATATGATTCTTTTATTTGAACTCTTTGCTTTTGGGTTCTGTTTGCTACTATTTTTATTATTGTTGCTTCATCTGTTCCCATTCCCTTCATTGCTTTACGAAGATCAGCAGCATCTTGGTCTATATTCATTTTTTTATAATATTTTGATTTTTTTATTCGTTTTTATAGTTTTTTTTCTCAATAATACTGTTTAATCATTCATTTTTAGTTTTCTAAAATTAATATTTTTTATGATAAATATTTTTTTTATTTGTATTATTATATTAATTTTATTTTCTTTATTGTATGTTTTTTCAGTTAGTTATAGAAGTTTGACTTTTTTTTTAAAATAAAAATAAATATTGATAATAAAAAATGGCATTAAAATTTTTTTTTATTTTGAGAAAATATTAAGCAATTAAAAACAATTATTTTTTATAAAAATCAAATTTATATTTTTAATATATATTTATTTCAACAATTTAATTTGTATTATAATCTAATTTGTCTATTTTTTATGAGAATATGTTATTTCTAAAATAGTATCAATAATTAAAAATAAATATTTGAAAATTAATAAAACATACAATATTTTGTTAATATTTATTTAAATATAAATTTGTTTAAAATAAATTATTAATTTATTAATAATAAAATTCTCATATTTATAAATGTCATCTCATCATAAAATATATTTGGAGAAATTTCAAATCTATAAAATTTGAATAATTATAAATAGTTTCAAGAAGTATAAAAAATTCTCTGAAACTAATAATCTTTTTTATAAAATTTCCAATTAATTAAAACCCAATAAATTATATTTATCATCATTCAAATCTTAATTTTTTATATTCCAAAAGACAAAAATAATAACTTTTAAAGTTTCTCCAGTATAATTGATTACATCATCAATTTTATTATCCCTTAAAAAAATAAAAATCAAAAAAAAATAATTTCAAAATTCAAAAATTATAAAATAATATTTCACCTTTTCACAATCCCAAAAAAATCTACCCCAAATCACCTAAAAAAATAATCCAAAAAATCCCAAAATTAATTTGCAATACAAAACTATCCAATTAAAAAAACCTTATAATTTCCTAAATAAAAAACCAAATTAACAACCTTCTAATCCATTTACAACCTCAGCATAAAAAAATAATAATTTTTTCAATATAAATATACGAAAAAAATAAATAAGAACTATATAAAAAAAAAATGTCCTGTTGTCCATGTGCCAAAATTGAAAAAGTTCACGGAAGGGAAGTCCTTGACAGTAGAGGAAACCCCACAGTTGAAGTTGAAATAACCTTATGTAACGGAGTAAAAGCCCGTGCAATGGTACCAAGTGGAGCCTCAACTGGAGAAAGTGAAGCTCTTGAACTTAGAGACGGAGATAAAAGTAGATATCTTGGTAAAGGAGTACTCAAAGCTGTTGAAAATATTAATACTAAAATTGCACCAGTAGTTCAAGGAATGGATGCTTTAAATCAAGTTGCTATTGATAGAAAAATGCTTGCATTAGATGGAACTCCATTCAAAAAGAATTTAGGAGCAAATGCTATTTTAGGTGTCTCACTTGCTGTTGCCAGAGCAGCTGCTAAACATTTAGGAGTACCACTTTATAGATATATTGGAGGTACTAATGGAAAAGTTATTCCTACTCCTTGTATGAATGTTATTAATGGTGGTGCTCATGCTGAATCTACTGTTGATTTCCAAGAATTCTTTATTATTCCTGCTGGATTCCCTACTTTCAAAGAAGCTTTAAGAGCTGGTACTGAATGTTTCCATGCTTTAAAAAAAGTTGTTAAAGATAAAGGATATGAAACTGGTGTTGGTGATGAAGGTGGATTTGCTCCTTCTTGTAAAAATGGTAATAAAGAACCTTTAGCACTTATTGCTGAAGCTGTTGCAGCAGCTGGATATAAATTAGGTGAACAAATTTTCCTTGGTATGGATGTTGCTTCATCTGAATTTTATAAAGATGGTAAATATGTTCTTTCAAGATCAAAAGAAGGTGAAAAAACTACTGATGAAATGATTGCTTTCTTAGAAAAATTAGTTACTGATTATCCAGCAATAATTACAATTGAAGATGGTTTAGCTGAAAGTGATTGGGAAGGATGGAAAAAACTTACTGAAAAATTAGGTAGTAAAATCCAATTAGTTGGTGATGACTTATTTGTAACTAATCCAACATTCATTGAAAAAGGTATTACTACTAATGTAGCTAATTCAGTCTTAATTAAAGTTAATCAAATTGGAAGTTTAACTGAAACTCTTGATGCTATTAAATTAGCTCAAACTAATGGTTATACTTGTATGGTTTCTCATAGATCAGGAGAAACTGAAGATACTACTATTGCTGATTTAGCTGTTGCATGCAATGCAGGTCAAATTAAAACTGGTTCTGCTTCAAGAACTGATCGTATGGCTAAATATAATCAATTACTTAGAATTGAAGAAGAATTAGGTGAAGATGCTCAATATTTAGGAATTAAAGCTTTCCAAAATAGAAAATTTGCAAAATAAAGATTTTGGGATAATATAATTTAAAAATTTATTTATTTAAAAAATTTGAGTGTTTTTTGAATTTATTTTTATTTTTTTTTTCAAAATAATATTTAAATTAAAAAAAATGTTAAAAAATGAAAAAAATGAATTTCCAAGTGATCATTTAGGAAATATAACATCAATAAAATTTAACAATAATTCAAATAGATTAGCAATAAGTGGAAATGATGGTAAAATAACAATATTTTCATATGATGAAAACCTAAAGCAATTAAATAAAATTCCAGATACAATAATATTAAAAAATAGTCATAATAATTCAATAAATGATATATCATGGTCACATCCAAAATTTGGTAATTATATTGCATCATGTGGAGATGATAATAATATAATAATATGGAAAGAAAAATCAAAAAATGATTTTGAGAAAATAATATCATTTTCAAATCATAAAGATAAAATAACATCAATTGAATTCGCGCCTTATGAATATGGATTAATTCTCCTTTGTTCTTCTTTAGATGGTTTCATTAGTATTTATATGTTTAAAAAAGAAACAAATAATTGGATTGAATCAATAATAAAATCTAATCATAATCATGTTAATTTTATAAGTTGGGGACCTTCAAATTTTCCTATTAATTTAGATAATGTTTTTAATGATGATGATTATGATAATAATGAAAATTTATCTAATATGAAATTTGCTTCTTGTGGTGATGATAATGTTTTTATATGGGAAAGTGATAATAATTTAATAAATGATTTTAATTGTAATATAATTTATAGAAGTAATTGTGAGATTAAATTTGTTTCTTGGATGAAATATGTTATTTATTCTTTTAATATTATTGCTGCTGGATGTGAAAATGGTGATGTTATTATTTTAAAACAATATGATGATAAATGGTTAAATACTTTTACTATTAAAACTAATGGAATTATTTATTCTGTTAATTGGAGTAAATGTGGTAATTATTTATGTATTAATTCTGATATGAAAAATAAATATTATCAAGAAAATTTAGATGATAAATTTGAAGAAATTCAAATAAGGAAATAAAAAAAAATATTCAAAAGTTTTATTATTAAAGAAATATAAAAATTAAATTAATTTAAAAACTGTTTTATGCTTATATATATTAAATAAAAAAAAATTGATTTTATATAAAAGATATATAAGAATTATTAGTTTTTTTTCTAAAACTCAATCTATATACATTATTCTATATAATAATACTAAATGTTCAATTTAAAAATTTAATTTATGTATTCTTCATTTTCATTTTCAAAATTTTTATAAAATGGATTAATACATCTTTGTTTTCTATAATTAAATTCATTAGAATCTGGTCTTGTAATTGGAAAAAATATATTATCTAACATATCATCATTACATAATTTTTCTTCACTTTTTGATTTTAATAATTTGAAATCATTATCCATTTCTTCTAATGATATTTCTTCTAATTTTTTTGTTGGAGTTGGTGTTTTTATTTTATGAAAATTAAAATAATTTCTTTTTGACATTCGAATTGGTTTTGGAGTATAAATTTTCCCTATTTTAATTTCATTGTTACAGCAACTCATTTAACTAATAATAATTTTTTAAATCATTTAAGATATATTTATTTAAACTAATAATTATAAAATAATAATAAAATAAAAAAATTAATAATTTAATAATAAATAATTTAAATCATTTAATAAATATTATTTTTATTTATGTTTAAATTAAAAAAAATAGTACTTTTTTAAACAAAAAAATCTCATGATAATAATAAGAAAAAAAAAAAATAAAAAAACCCCATAAAAAAAATTCTAATAAAAATGATAATATAAAAAATGGGAATATGTACAACAACAAATAAAGGGATGAAACAAAAAAATAATCCAAGTCAACAAATAAAGGAAAAAACTGAATATTTAGAAAAAACATACGAAAATGAAAATGAGAATAATAAATTTCCAGATATGCCAATATGGGGTAATAATATAGTAAAAGGATTTGGAATAAAAAGAATGCCAGGATATAAATGTGATTTAAAAATAGATGAATTAATAAAATTAAGAGATCAATTTTGGGCATCTAAAAAAACAAATAAAGCTCAATGGAAAATTATACATCAAGCATGTATCTTTGATCATATTAAAGGAGAAGATTATTTATATAAAAATAAAATTAAAACTGTTGATGGTTGTATTAATGAATGTATTGATTCAAAAGGGAATATTTATAAAGTTCCTAATTATTGTATTAATGATCCTTATTTTGAATTAGAAATTTTACCTAAAGATAATTTACATAATGAAATTATTGAAGTTAAACTTATTGATATTTCTAATCAAAGAAATATTGAAATTAAAGTTAATGAAAGTGAAAAAGGTAGTTTTTTAATTCAAACATTTGCTGATCAATATAATATTGATTTAAATAAGTTTGTTATTAGATTACTTTTTGGGGGAGGAATTATTAAAGAAAATGATAGTTTATATCAACATAAAGTTAAAGATGGATATATTATTCAAATTTGTGTTGCACAAAAAAATTAGGTTTAATATTGTTCTTTTATATTATATATTCTTTTAAAAAAAAGGATTTTATATATTTTTATATTTAAAAAAAAATAGTGATTTTTTGATAAAAAATAAATAAAATTTAATTAATAATTCGATTTATTTAAATAATTTAAATAAATAAATGAAGATTAGAGAAATAATTAAATCTAAAGTTCCTTTATATACTAAAGAGAAATATTTTGATTTATTTATTGAGATTATATGTAATTTAAAATCTATTTTAAAAAAGGATAATAAATCGAAAATAAAATTAATTTTCAGTGAAGATTTTTTTCAAGATGAAAAAAATAATATTATAAATAATAATTCAATCAAAGAAAATTGTATGAAATATATTCAAAAATTAGAAAATTCAATTTTAAAAAATATATATTATAATGGAAAAAAATTATCTGAAATAGAATATTTATATTTAAAACATTTAGCAAAAGAATATAAAAAAAGACTTGATTTAATATCAATTCAAAATAAACAAAAAAAAGAATATACTTTAAATATATATATCCAATTATGTCAAAATCAAATATTATTAATAAATAATCTAAAAAATAAGAGAAAAAGTATAAAATTAAAAAAAATATGTAAAAATTTATCATTTCAAGAAAGAAGAAATAATTTATTAAAAATTAATGAGCATCAATTAACAAATTTTTCAGAAGAAGAAGAAAAAAAAAATGTAAATTTATTTATAGGTAAATTTAACATGAAGAAATTTTTAGATAAAGAACAAATAATTGAATTAAAAAAAGGAGATTTTGTAAATGCATATATATTTAAAAATAAATTTGATAAACTTAAAGGTAGACCTTTTATATTTAGACAAAATTCTATTTTAAATAAGAAAAAACAAAGATTTACAAATAATGGTTTACCTGTTTATTATGGTAAAAAAGGAAAAATAAATGTACATAGATTAAGTTCAATTGCAATTGATAAATATTCTGTTCCTATTTCTTTAATTAGAGAAATAAGAAAACAAAAAGAATTAGAAGATAAAAAATTGAAAAAAAATGCTTTTTCTTCTCATAATTTTAAAATAAATGAACCTGAATTTAATAATATTGAAAAAAAAAGTATTGAATGTTATACAAATAGACAAAGTGTTAAAATTCATAATAATAATTTAATTAATAAATATAATTTTGAAGGTCATATTTATTCAAAAAATAATTTTTCTGCTAGAAATATAAATAATAAAGGGACAAGAAATAAAATAAGTTTAAGGAGTTATTTATCAAAAGAAGATTTATATTATTAATTCAATTATATAATTGTTTTTTGAATATAAATTTCTTTTTAATAAAATTAATTTATATTTAACTAATTATTAATTTAATTACTTAAATTCTTTTTTAATACAATTAAAATAATTAATTTCATTTTTTCAAAAATTATACAATAAAAAAAATTCTAAAAAAGAAAAAAAAAATAACCTAAATAAAAAAAAATGTCAAGTAAATTTCTAATGTACAATCGTCCAGATGATGAATCATTTTATCGTCCTCAAATATTTCATTACAAATATAATACATGTATAGAAAAACCACGTTTATTAGAAAGATATGACCCAGATACATTTAAATCATTATCATCTTTAATGCAATCAACAAAAAATTTACCAGTTACAAAATATAATCTTCCTCCAATAAATAAAACAGAACCAGCATTAAAAGTAGCAAAATCTCAATCAATAATATGTCCTCAATGGTTAAAATTTGATAAAGTAGTTCTAAAATTTAAAGGTTACTTTAATGAACATGTAACAGAAAGTGCATATGAAAATTGGAAAATTCGTCCATGTACTTTATTATATTATTTAGATGATGATACATTTCATATAATTGAAGATAAATATGAAAATTCTGGTATGCCACAAGGTAATTTAATTAAAAAAAGAAGAGTTAATATTTGGGATAAACCAATTAAAAGTCCTGTTGATTGGAGAGATATAAATATAGGACAAAATTTATATATTTATGGTAAACAATTTAGAATTTGTGATTGTGATAAATTTACTCTTGAATATTATACTAGAAATGGTATTGTATTAAATCCACCTGAAGATATTCCTACTATTGATTATAGTGTTAGATATAAAGATGTTGATTTTAATAAAATTAAAAAAGATATTGCTTATATTAAAGAATATAATGAAGTTGCTTTAGGTGGAGGTCATCCAAATGGTGGTTTAAGACAATTTTTAGATAATGATAGGAAAGTTTTAAGTTTTGATATTGTATGGTATGATAGTATTTATGATAAAGAAGAAAAAAAATATAAATTAAATTATTATCTTTCTGATAATCAAGCTGAAGTATGTGAAATTAAAGTTAATAATTCTGGTAAAGATCCTTTTCCTCGTTTATTAAAAAAATCAAAATTACCTAAAGAACCAATAAT
>JAEEGL010559786.1_pt1 | contig 15278 bp, 9 predicted proteins | sample 9134231 | NCBI WGS metagenome assembly JAEEGL01 (sample SAMN16246548, study PRJNA631951) | gut metagenome | biome: gut microbiome; feature: rumen; material: fiber-attached | host: Bos | place: Iran: Karaj | collected 2018-10 | reverse complement strand
CAACAGCATGGTGATAAGAGCCTTATTGGAACTATAATGAACGTGTTATATCCAGTAGACTATAATTATACAAATCTCATAACAGAAGACATGAAGATTTTGGATGTTGGATGTGGCGATGGTCAATTCTTAAGATGGCTTGAACGTTTGGGGTGTCAAAATCTGTATGGTTTTGAACCTTACATTGATAATGAAGTGAATAAAGGGAGTATTAGAATTCTAAAAACAGATTTATTGAGCTATGATGGCAATGAATGTTTTGATGTGATTACAATGATACATTCGCTGGAGCATGTATATGAGCAAAAGGAAACAATTAAAAAGATATATTCTTTATTGAATAACGGTGGAAAGGTCGTTTTACAACTTCCTTTTTTTTCAAAATACTATTGGAATAAATATGGTACAGATTTATATACGCTAGATCCACCAAGACATTTTTATATTCATACCTACGATAGTCTGGTTGGAATGATGAAAAAAATAGGATTTAGTTTGATTTATTTTGATACGGAGTTTGATCCAGCTATACCTCAGATGGCGAAGAATGTCAAAAGAGGAAATACGCAAAAGAACATAGGTACAGGATTTATATCAGGAACTATTTCAGCATTATGTTCTATGAGAATTAGGAAAAGGTTGAAGAATCAAAAAGACGGGGCTATAGCAACGTTTATTTTTGAAAAATGATGAATATGAGTAAGAAAACAAAAAATCTACTAGTATATATTAGTCCCTCAATAGGGATAGGTGTTGTTTTACTTATCGTTTATGCAATGAAAGGCATATATCCGTTTGGAACAAGAGGAATAGCATATTATGATATGCCACAATCTATGATTCCTTTATATTATCACACATGGGATGTTTTTCATAGTGTAAAATCCATATATTGGGATTGGAATTCAGGAATGGGGGGGTCCATGGCTGATACTATGGGGAATTTCATATTTAACCCGTTCAATTTGTTTTTTCTTTTTATCAAAAGAAATTGTGTCTGTGATTCTATGTCTATATTCCTGATAATTAAGCTGATGGTATCAGCTTTTTCTATGTCATTATACGTAAAAAGAACGCATCCAAACATAAAGAATGATGTTCCAGTTATAATGGGGGGACTTTATTCTGCGTGTGGTTATATTTTGCAGTATTATACGAATATTCATTTTTTAGATATAGTTGCTGTATTTCCGCTGATCGTTTATTCATATGAATTGCTTGTGACTAAAAGTAAGTATTTACCATATCTTCTATTGATGTCATACGGGTTTATGACAAATCTGTATCTCATGTATATGGTTTGTGTATATTTGATATATAAGGTTTTTTTATATATTAAAACTGTAGATAAAGAAGAAAAGAAATCAGTAACCGCAAGGATGGGGATTGTAACATTTAGTGCTCTTGGGATTTCATCATTCTCGTGGATTCCCATGATTATGTTATTAATTAATTCACAGAGGGTTGGAACTAGCGCTGCATCTACTGGATATATTGGAACGCTGTTTACGTCATTCTGCGAAATGCATGGGCAGAAGGAATTTATGTTATACGGGTGTGAGTGGGTTTTTGCACTATTGATTATTTCAATTGTTATAACAAAAAGAAACATGTGCGATTACAGACAGCATATATATATCTTGATTCTGTTAATACTTCCGATTTTTATAGAGAGTATCAATATCCTTTGGCATTTAGGAGGGTATGCCCACTTTCCGATGAGGTTTGGGTATATTCTTACATTTGAATCAATCTGTCTTTTTACGAAGATTATGGAAAAAAACACATTGGAAAGTCTGACAACACTTGGAGATAATAAAATCAGTGGTTATTTGTCATTAACCTTAACAATAATCACGATAATTGTCATATTTTCTTTTGTTATGTCATTTACTGAATTTGGGATACGTGATTTAAACATGTATAATGGATATTGGATACTTGTAGTTTTAGTTGCATCGTCAGTTTTTTTTTCTGTTATTTCCAGAAATGATGTGATTATAAGAATTGTTGTATACTCCATCATAATTAGTCAAATATGTGTTGGTATGTATTCTTTCATTGGTCCGCAAAGAGAAATGTTTTCTGAGTGCTCTCCGGAATTGTTGTATAAGGCAGTTAGTGTAGCTGACGAACTAGAGATAGAAAGCCATGCCAACGAACGCTATAAAAATATAGATAACTCAATGATAACCAATTATCCATTTGTGACAGGACTACCTGCAGTATCAAACTGGACATGGGGTACAAACGCCAAATTAAGGGAAACGGAGAATGCATTAGGGTATTCAAGCTCATATACCAGATTGTTAGATAATGGGGGAACAATTTTCTCAGATGCATTTTTGGGTATGCGTCACGTAATTACTAAAGGAACAATTAATGAAAAATTATATGTAAAATCATCTGAAAATCAAAATGAAGATTTTTATAATATGATAGAGTATCTTCCTTTTGTGATGTATAGTTCTGGCAAACTTGATATAGTATTTACACAAGAAAAATTTGAGAATAATAACAAATTGTTCTCAGCACTTGCGGACGATGATACTGAGTTGATACATATATATAATGTGAATAATCTCGAATATGATATTATACGTGGAAAAGAATGTGTATTAAAAGTACGTATTCCCATTGAAACAGAAGGGACAGTTTATGTTTATTCTAAAAATATGACACGGGGATTTGCAATAATAGAGAATGGAAGAATTAAGATGCTTCCGTATCAAACACAGACCGAAAATGTCATTTATCCTGCACCTTTTCAGAACGGGATTATTGAATGTGGAACTTATGAAAGAGATACTGAACTTGCCTTTTTGATACCAACTCAATTCGATAAAAGTGACGAGGATTTCTTAGACGATATTTCGATAGGAGTTTTGGATATGGAAGTGCTTAGACGAGAGTATAAAGACATATGGAAAAGACAGAATCTGGATGTATCATTTATGAAAAACAGTATTATTATAGAAGGGAATGTTAAAGAAAACGGTTATTTATATATTCCAGTTGGATATAATTCAGGATGGCATACGTATGTAAACGGTATTAAAACCGCAATAGAATCAGGTGTGAATGGTGCAGTTATCATGTTGCCTATAACTGCTGGAAATGTAAATGTTAATATGCGTTTTAGTCCAATTGGCTGGGAAATAGGTATTATTATATCAAGCTTATTTGTTTTGTTTGGATTATTTGTATTTTTCGTAGAGCGTAAGAGAAGAATTATGCTCGAATGTGAAAGAAAAATAGGGATAATTGCGTACCCAGTAATAAGAATTATGGGGTGGGGACTGATTACATACATGTACCTTATACCTTTATTAGCGTGGGGGTATATGCAGTTGATTAAGCTTATGAATGTGACGTGATTTATGTGTGGGAAAAGTGATGATTTTAAACAGATCATAGGGTTTATTATTGTAGGGATAACGAATACATTGGTGTCTTATGTATTTAACATTGCAACACTGTTAAGCCTTAGAAAATTGGAATTTGAATATGACTATATTATAGCTAACATCGTGGCATTTGGAGGGAGTGTGCTATGGTCATTTAAGTGGAATAATAAGTATGTATTCAAAGTGAAAAATGGTGAAAGAAGAAGCGTTGGTAAGGCTATTGTTAAAACATATATATCTTATGCTTTTACTGGGATTTTTTTGAATAACGTGTTGTTGTGGATCTGGATAGAGAAAGCCGATGTTTCAAAATATCTAGCTCCGTTTTTTAATCCGGTTATAACGATTTGTTTGAATTTCGTCTTAAGTAAGTTTTGGGTGTTTAAGAGCATAGAATCGGATTCAGAGGTTAATAATGATAGTGAGAAAAAAGTTTAGACAATTAAAAGCGTGCAAAACATTTGGCGAGATTTATAGTGTTATTGGTGAAAAAGGATTTGAACATATTGCAGAGGTTTTGCTTAAGGTTTTTTGCTTTTCTCCAGTTTGTGCTGGTTTTATCAATTACTATATGTTACTGGATATATACACTTATAATGCATATGAGTACAACGACAGATTTATGACTATATCCAACATGGTGTTTTCGCTAATAACTATATTCTTTTTGACATATTTGGTAGGGAAAATTAGTTACAATAAATGGAAGATAGGAGATATTTTTCACATTCTATTAAAAAGGGAGCCATGGTTCATTTTTTGGATATGTTTGTTGATCTGGACTATAATTCCTTGCTTAACGTCTGTAGATATACGAGGAGCGTTTTTTGGCGCTACGGAACTCTCAAGTGGTTATATTTCACATATATATGTTTTGTGCATTATGGGATGTTCACGCATTCTTTCAAAAGAAGGTGAAAGGAGAGTAGTCAACTTTTACATCGTCATATCAGATGTTCTAGCGTTTATTATGTTAGCTTATCAGTACGATATTCCATTTGCTATGAGATTTACAGCTACAACGGGACTTTCCGTGTTCACCAATGCAAATCATTATGGTTATTATCTTGCTGTAGCTACTTTATGTATTGAGGGAATGTATTTTCTAAGTATAGAAGAAAACAAAAATAATGGAAAAAGTGTTAAAGCAACAATCCTTTACCTTTTGTCATTTGTTATGCACATACATGCTCTTATGATAAATGATACTATGGGAGCTTTTGTGGCAATATTTATATCGACAATAATATTAGTGATTATTTGGTGTGTGAGAATAGGAGATATTCGGTGGTATCATCTGTTGCCATTAATGATTATTATGTTTATGGTACTTCTTACTTTGTATGGCGTGATTACATCCAAGGCAGGTAGTACTATTGGTATAAGTTTATTAATGATGTTTCATGATATATTCAAAATCGTTGGAAGAAAAGAGGGATTTCAAAGAGCGGGTACTGATAGAATTGGGCTTTGGATAGAAACGATTGAAGCTATACTAAAAAGACCTATACTAGGATATGGCCCGGATGTAATGTATGATAAGAATTGGAATGCTTGCATCAGTCTAACTCCACATAATGAATATCTTGAGTGCGCTTTGTATATGGGAGTTCCGGGGATGATAATGTATATTGGTGGCTTGATATCTTTGTTTGTATGTAGAATTAGAGTATTGAGGAGATTACCGTTATCGATGATTGTAGCATCTTGTGCTGCAATATCATATCTTATAAGTGCTTTTTTTGGCGTGAGAAAGTATCATACGGTTGCATATTTGTTTATGTTTATCGGATTGGTTTTTATGAAGAGTGACAATGATGGAAAGAAGAAAACTAGATAATAAATGCATAATCAGTTTCTTGCTAGCATCTTTTTGTATGTTAATGGTTCTTTGGAATATGGGAGTTTTGTGGCGAGGAGATAATAGTCTTATAGAAGGAGATTTAATGGAAAACTATATCCCTGCCATTAAAGCATTGTGCAGGGATATCATTAACAGAGAAAGTATCTGGTACTCTTGGAATATTGGTATGGGAATGAATACTTCTTTGTACAACGCATACTATGCCTATAATCCATTTAATATTCTCTATCTGATTTTTTATAATTCTTATGACAATGCTGTTACAATTGCAATTATTGTGATTAAGACGGGTACGTCAGCACTATGTTTTCATCTATTTGTAAGTGAAGCCCATGGAGTAAAGTCTCCATGGGCAATAGTGTTTTCGATACTTTATTCTATGTGTGCTTTTCAGGTTAGCTACAATATAACAAACATCATATGGTTAGATGCCATGTTTGTTTTACCAGTTGTTTTTTTGGGTATAAATAGAATGATTAGTGAAGGAGAATATAGACTTCTTCTGTTTGGTTATACTTATATTTTTGTATTCCAGTTTTACATGGGTTATATGATTGGCATTATAAGCTTTATATATCTGTGTATCAATTTGATTAATGACGCTTTTGATGAGAATAAACGACTATGGAAAGACAATGCTATCATGTATTCAAAAATACTATTTCTAGCGATTGGGCTGGCGGCATTTATTTGGCTCCCGACTGTTTATTTTATAATGAATAATCAACCAGCTGATGCTTCGGAATTTGGTAGTATTGAGCTTTCACTTAAGGAATTGTTAAAACAGTTGATGTGGAGGAATATTGTTGGCTCATATACACAACTCCCGAATCTATATTGCGGGGTCTTGACAATGGTATTATGTCCTGTCTTTGTTTTATCTTCGAAAGTTGAAAAAAGGGATAAAGTTGTATACATATCCCTATTGATTGTAATGGTATCATCTTGCTTTATTCCTTGGTTATATAGATTATGGCATGGATTTGATGCTCCGGATGGCTGGTCATATCGTTTTGCATATATTATTTCATTTTTATTATGCACTATAGCGGCTATAACTGCTTCAGAATTCAGAGTGGACAGATTGCTTGTGAGTGTAGTTATTATATTGTGCGCCATGACTGAATGCATAACTGCATATTGGAACCAGCCTATATTGCAAAAACGGCTAAGCAAACTTGATTATGATCTTTGGAATATAAGTGAAAAAGAAAATACGTATACATTAGAACAAGATACAGATTTTTTTAGAGTAAATACAATGAATAACTATAGTATAAATCCTGGAATATACTATGGTTATAATGGAATATCGTATTTTTCTACGGCTGAGAATCCCACTGTAAGAGATACACTTTCAAAACTTGGACTATACTCTTCGCCGAGAATGCTATTGAATTTTGGCTTGACTCCAGTTACTGAGATGTTACTTGGTGTTCGGTATAATTCCTATGGAGCTTTGCAAGTGGAAGGGGGGGGAAAACAGGATCTTTTTTCTACAATTATTGAAAATGAAAAAGCATTGGGGATAGGTTATATGGTAGCGGGAACTCCGACAGAGTATATACTTGATTCTAAAGATGCGTTTGAGAATAATAATCGGCTTTTATCAGTAATGATAGGAAAAGACATTAGTGTTTTTGAACACATATCTGAAGATGATATCGTTAGGGAAGAATATGCTGTAAGAGTAATAGATAAAAATGGCGAATATGAGATAGAAACCGATCATCCCGATGTCAGATTAGATGATGCACATCTTACTTACCATGTTATGTGTGATGACGATTTAGGACAGGCTTATGCATATGTGGAAAATGATGCATCTATCAAATCTGAACAGGGATTTATTATGCAGGGGGGATATGAAAATGTTGTACGATCAATGGGAAATGTTGCGGTATCATATATAAAATCACTTGAAAGAGAAGAAAATGGCTATAGACTGACTATTACACCGATAGGTGATGTTATGTATCAGCCCGTAAAAGACATACTGTTTTGTTACTTGAATAAACAACAGTTGGATGTTGCATACAATTTATTAGAACAAGAACAGTTGCATATTATGGAACACCATGATGGATATATAAAGGGCACAATAATGGTTAAGAGTTCTAATAGAACATTATTTACTACAATTCCTTACGAAGAAGGATGGAAAGCTAAGGTAGATGAAAAAGAGATTGATATACAGCCGATATTGAATAATACATTTATAAGTATAAAGATGCCAAGTGACGGAGAACATACAGTGGAATTAACTTATAAGCCAAAGTTTGCTGATGTAGGAACAGCTATTTCGGTGTTATGTTTGGGGGGAGTAATCATAATGGAGAAAAAGTATTCAGATAAAATAAACAAACAAGAAAGAACAGACGGAGAATTAAGGTGCGAATTAAAGAAATAATGATAAAGAATAAATATAATCTCATAAGTTTTGTTATTGCATCACTGTGTATGTTTCTTACGCTTTCGTATATGGGAGTCTTGAGTACTGGTGATTACAGCCTTATATATGGTGATTTGTTTATGAACTATATTCCTGCAATCAAGAATCTTTGCAGGGATATTTTAAATGGTGAGAGCGTGGGATTCTCTTGGAATATAGGCCTCGGCATGAATACTACTATGTATAATGCTTATTATGCCTACAATCCGTTTAATGTTTTGTATTTATTTTGCGATAAAACCGAAATAATTACAGCTATAATAATAATTCTTAAGACAGGCATAGCAGCCATGTGTTTCAGAATTTATGTTGATGAAATACATGATATAAAGGACATGCGCGGTGTTGTGTTTTCAGTCTATTATTCAATGTGCTCATTTCAGGTGGTTTTTAATACGGTTAATATTATATGGCTTGATGCAATGTTTGTATTGCCAATGGTTTTTCTTAATATATATAGATATTTGAAAAACGGAAAAAAGAGTAAACTGATATTTTGGTACGCTTATATATTCACTTTTCAATTTTATATGGGTTACATGATTGGGGTATCGAGTGCAATCTATTGCGTGGTTTTAATTGTGATTGAATCTAGACGAACAGGTATTAGAAGTCTACTCAAGTACTTCTGTGGGTATGTAGTATGCGTAACAATAGCAGTCGCTATAGCGGCAATAATATGGGTTCCTACTGTGTGTTTTATGATTGATCATACATGGTTTAAGGAAGAAGCTTTTGAAGGCTTAAAAGCCGGAGTTTGGGATATAACGGGACAATTGTTTTGGGGGCGGGTTGCTGGATTGTATGTTGACCTTCCAAATCTATACTGTGGAATTCCTACTCTAATATTATCGCCTCTTTTCTTTACCTCAAGAAGAGTAAAAAGAGAGTTTAAGATATTATATGGGGCAATGGCGGGGATTCTATTAATATCTTGCATCTCAACACCTCTATACATAGCATGGCACGCATTTAATTACCCTGATGGTTGGACTTATAGATTTGTATTTGTTTTATGCTTTGTTTTGTGTATTATGGGGGCGCAGACTGTAAATGCAGAAATAAGAACTCAAAGCGTGTTAATTTCAGGTATTGTGGAGATAGCGATGCTTGTGAGTGTGAGTTATATAAAACAGAATTATATTGATATAAAATTGACGCTAGTAAACATTGGAATTATGGTATTATGGGCAATAGGATTGTTCATTTATAAGAAAGTTGGAGTACATGATAAAAGTGTATTGATTGTGTTGGCATTAATTGTGGTGTCGGTTGAGTGCGTATCAGCATATCTTGGCCACGATGAAATAAAGCCTGAGATGAGTAAGACTCAGTATATGTTTTGGGAGTATACTTCCAACGAAGCCATGAATAATCTAAAAAAAGACACTGAATTCTATCGCGTAGATTACAGAAATGCTTACAATATTAGTTCGGGTATGGAATGCGGTTTCAATGGTATATCGTATTTTTCTACAGCTGAACTTCAAAGAGTTAGGTACGCGATGTCTTTACTGGGCTTGCATACAACAGCTAGAATCGTTAGAGACTATGGATTAACGCCTGTTACGGATATGTTACTTGACGTAAAGTATCGTATAGAAGGAACAATAGCCAAGAAGGATATAACGGAAGAGACACTTCATGCAAGAATAATCGAGAATAAGAACATTCTAGGATTAGGCTACATGATTTCTGGTGATGCGGATGAGTATGATTATGCTACAGACAACTCATTTGAAAACTCTAACTATCTTACGACTTTGATGACTGGCAAAGAGATAAGGCCATATAAACAGGTAGAACCCGAGAGAATGTATTTAAGCGGAAATGGTATTGACCTTATAAAGAGTGAAGGCTATTATTTGCTGAAACCTTCATCTACAGTTAATGCTGAAAATGATATCAATCTGACATTTCACATAATAAGAGATTCAAAAAAAGAGGGATATGTGTATATTGCTAATGAAATGTCAGCTGTAATGACAAATGATGGGGAATATATGATGCAAGGAGGTCCTGAGAATGAATTGTTTGATGATGCCCATGTGTCAGTTTCATACATAAAGGAACTTGAGCGGGAAAAGGACGAGGAAATACTAAGGATTATTCCACGCGGAGAACCAGATGAACAGAGGTTTACTGATATTTTTTTCTATGAATATGATAAAAACGAAATGGAAAAGGTATATGACGATCTTAGTAAGAATCAGCTGATGATTGAAGATTATAGCGACGGCTATATTAAGGGAAGCATAATTGTACCAGCAAGTAAACATATATTATTCACAACTATCCCTTATGATAGAGGGTGGAGAGTCAGAGCAAACGGCAAAGAAATTGAGACATTTGCAATATTTAATGGTGCATTTCTTGCGTTAGAATTAAAAAACAAAGGGAAATATGAGCTAGAGTTTGATTTTGAACCAAGGGGATTACGAATGGGAACATTAATTACTATAATTGGAGTATGTATTTATTTGGGATGTTTTGCTCGAGAAAATGAGCAAATCTTAAGGAATATTAAGAAAAACGCAAAAATCTTATAAAAAATTTAAGTTTTTTATGAAAAAATATTGTAATAAGATTATCTATGTGTTAACATAAAAGCACATAGATGGACAACTGTGTCTAAAGAGGTCATATATGAAAAGATTAGTTAGATCAAGAGCAAGTAACGAAGGCGTGACGCTTATTGAACTTATAGTAGTTATTGCAATAATGGCTACACTTACTGGATTGCTAGTTCCGCAATTCATGAAATATGTTGCTGACAAGAGAAAAACAGCTTGCCTGGAGAACAGAGAAGCTGTAGTAAACATATGCGAGAAGATAGTCTACAGTGGTGTACCACTTAGCGATCTCACTACTTGTGTAAACACAGTAGTGGCAGGCGCGGCATACACTTCTATTCCTGATGAATATCAAGAGGCTTTAAGGAGTCATTGGGAGTGCCCGGAGCACGGAACTATGACTGTTACTGTTAACAATGGAATAATTGAGTGCACATGCACGAATCACAACGAAACCGGAGACCAGGTTGTTGCGGACATGGTAACGTGGAGTGGTGCGGAAATTGAAACGTATGACCCTAACTTTGATATTCCTGCATATACACCCGTACCGGATCCGGAGACACCGTCAGGAGAAACACCATCGGGACACACACCATCGGGACATCACAGCATAGTTGACACTTATTGGCCATATCCAAACCACGCAGATTGGCAGAATCCGTCGAAAGTAGATGGCGGCATTGGTTCTTCGAATCCCGCTTTGTACATAACTGTTCCTTCAGGCAAGTTCCCTATGAGAAACTCTAATGGAACATATGCTTATTATGTTGCAATAGACAAAAACGGGACACATTCGCTTAAGATTGATTACATGTATGCTGCGAGTCCTCAATTGTATCTTAACGGACCGAACAATGAGGGTGTTATAGCATGCAACGGCACTGAATATACTGAAGAGAGCATAAAAACGGCAGCAGGGAATTATCCGGGACTGCTCGAATCAGGAACTAGCACAAAACCTTTTGACGAACAAAAATATTCGATCGCTGGCGGAACCATATATTTTAATGGAGTGCATAGATACATCTATTTCCACCAGGGACAGGAGTACACTGTGCTTCCCACCGTTGCAAACACTGCGTCAAATGTTAACAAGTGCGGCAACTGGTATTTGATGAAAGATACTGATGAATTGAAATAGAAAAATACGACAGCGTGAGGATATACACTTGAGCATGATAGGTTTACAGCGCAAGAAAATGCGCTTAGGCGATTTACTTATAAAGAGTGGGACTATTACTCCGGAACAACTGGAAGCGGGTCTCAGAAAGCAACGAGAGAGCGGGAAAAAATTAGGTGAAGCGCTCGTTGAGATGGGTATAACAACTGATGATTCTATAGCGGTGGCGTTGGCAAATCAGTTGGGGTACAATATGGTCAATCTTACCGAAGTGGAGATTGACAAAAAACTTTTTGAGATGTTTCCCCAGTTAACACCTGCTATGCTCAAGAAGTACAACTGCATACCTTACGAGGTCGCCGCTGATTCGGCGAATATACTACATGTAGCTATGGCTGATCCTATGGATATGATGGCTATGGATGATATCGGAATCATAACCAACATGCAGGTTGAGCCCGTTGTTTCCACCACAGCTGACATTTCTAGAGCCATCGACAAAGTATTTGGCCACAAAGATGTTGATACAAAACTTCAGAGTTATGCTGATGAACGAAAAGCGAAAGAAGCTCAAAATGCTGATGATGAGTCTAATATTGAGATTGAAAATTCGCCGATCGTTCAGCTTGTTAAGAGTATGATAGAACAGGCTGTCAGACAGAGAACATCTGATATACACATAGAACCGATGGAAAGTGGCGTTCGAATCAGATATAGAATTGATGGCACGCTTTTTGTAAGAAGCAATTATTCGCCTCAACTATTACCGGCGATAGTTGCCAGAATAAAGATCATAGGAGGAATGGACATCTCTGAAAAGAGAAAGCCTCAAGATGGACGTATCACGCAAGTTGTAGACAGACAAGAATACGACATTCGTGTGTCTGTTCTGCCTACAGTATATGGCGAAAAAATAGTTATGAGACTTACCTCCAAGACAGGCCTCACCAGAGATAAAGCGGACCTTGGATTTAATCCTCAAGAGTTGAAAGTGTTCGACCACATCCTTTCAAATCCTCACGGGATATTACTTGTTACCGGCCCTACTGGTTCGGGTAAGTCAACTACACTATATACAGCTTTGTCCGAGTTGAATTCTACGGAAGTCAATATTATTACTGTAGAAGACCCTGTCGAAGCAAATATAGATGGAATCAACCAGGTTCAGACGAATAATAAAGCGGGTTTGACATTCGCATCGGCGCTCAGATCCATCCTACGTCAGGATCCAGATATCATAATGATAGGTGAGATTCGAGACAATGAGACTGCATCTATCGCGGTTCAGGCTTCCATTACAGGACATATGGTTGTTAGTACATTACATACTAACTCAGCAGCAAGTACCGTAACACGTTTGGCTGATATGGGAATTGAGCCATATCTTATAGCTGATTCTGTAGTGGGAATTATGGCGCAGAGGCTTGTAAGAAGATTGTGCCCTGCATGCAAGAAAGAATATGAACCGACTGAAGAGGAAAAAGAGCTTCTTTGCATTAAACCTGGAGATACATACACAATCTTCAGACCTGACGGATGTAAGATGTGCGATGACACTGGTTATAAAGGCCGAATTGGCGTATACGAAATTATGGAACTTTCACATGCCTTAAAGCTTGTTATTTCAAAAGGTGGCACGGCAGATGACATCAAAGAGCAAGCTCTTAAAGATGGCATGAGCACGCTTAGGATGAGCGCTACGAGATATGTTTTGCAAGGAATAACGTCCATAAGCGAGATGAAGAAGGTTTCATTTGATGAGTAGACAACACGAAAGTGTGTCAATATATAATGTATAGAGAATATAGTTAGGGGATAGGAGCATAATTATGGCAGATTATAGCTACGTGGCCATTGCGGATAATGGCAAAGAAGTAAAAGGTACTATTGTTGCTGAAAACCCTGATTCCGCAAGAGTGCAGCTTAAAGGACAGGGGCTTGTTGTTACCAGCGTCAAAGAACAGGGACTCATGGACAAGGAGATCTCTTTGGGGTTCAAAAAGAAGATCCAGGCAAGAGAGTTGGCGGTATTTTGCAGGCAGTTCGTTTCGATGTCTAAAGCGGGCGTAACAATTCTTGAGTGTTTAGCTCTACTGAGAGAACAAACCGAAAATCCAAGACTGGCACAAGCAATCAGAGATGTGCAGACGGATGTAGAAAAGGGTGAAACTTTGGCGTATGGACTTGAGTCACAACCTGATGTGTTCCCAACGCTTATGTGCACAACTGTAGCGGCCGGTGAAGCGTCTGGCTCATTAGAAGTTAGCTTAGAACGAATGGCTGATCAGTTCGAAAAATCAGCTAAAACGCAGGCACTTGTGAAAAAAGCTATGATATATCCGGTTGTTGTAGCGATAGTTGCGCTGTGCGTCGTAATACTGATGCTTGTCAAGGTTATCCCTAGTTATACGGATATGTTTAATGATTTGGGAACTGAACTGCCCAAGATTACACAGGCGGTTGTCGCGGCCAGCGATTTTATTATAGCTTATTGGTTTATTCTTGCACCGCTTATTATAGCTATAGTTGTAGGAGCAAAAGCGTACCTTAAAACAGATGCGGGACAACTCATGTGGAGTACGGTACAGGTTAAGATACCTGCTGTAAGGAACTTAGTTGTAAAGAGCGCTTGCTCTTCTTTGGCGAGAACTCTGTCAACTTTGCTTGCGGCTGGAGTTGGATTAACTGATGCGGTCGGGATCGTTTCGGATACAATGACGAATGTGCTGTTCAGAGATGCTCTTAGATTTGCGAGAGACGAGGTAATGAAGGGCGTACCCCTTTCTGAACCAATAGAGGATAGCGGGTTATTTCCGCCCATGCTTTATCATATGATGAGAATTGGCGAAGAAGCTGGTAACTCGGAAGAAATGCTCACTAAGCTTGCAGATTATTATGATGAAGAAGTTGAAATGGCAACACAGTCGCTTATGGCCTTGATGGAGCCGGCAATAATATTAGTACTTGCTGGAGTTGTAGGCGTACTTATTGGAGCCATAATGGCGCCTATGCTTGCAATGTACCAGGCGATGGATAACATGTAAAAATGAATTAAACATCGGATTGTAGGGGTTCGGTGCTTAAGATAAAAGATGAAAACTAACAAAAAGAAAAGGAGAAAATTCATTATGAAGAAAATGAACAACAAAGGTTTTTCACTCGTTGAGTTGATCGTTGTAATCGCGATCATGGCAGTTCTGGTTGGCGTACTTGCACCCCAGTTCATTAAGTATGTAGAGAGCTCAAGAAGATCTACTGACGTTTCTAACGCTGAGAATATCAGATCTGCGGTTCTTGCGGATATCGCAGACGGCAAGATCACTGGAGGAAGCTCAGGTGTTGCATGTCAGGCTTCAGTTCCCTCTGCACTTGGCGAAATTCCTCAGCCTAAGAGTAATTTAGCAAAGAGTGGTGGTATGAACTTCACTTATACTTACAATGCAAATTCTGGAACATGTTATGTTTATCTTGGATCATATGACCTTTCATCTACATCAGGCGTTTCTACATACAAGGATGCTCCGTAATTAAACTAATGACAGTTATTTACAAATTGCGTTATGAATAATACGATTTTAACTATTATATATATGTTGGCCTTTCTATACGGAATAGTAATTGGAAGCTTCTTAAATGTGTGTATATATCGCATTCCTAAGAAGGAAGATATTATAATAGTTAGATCGCATTGCATGACATGTGATCACCAGTTGCAGTGGTATGATAATATACCACTGTTCAGCTGGATGATACTGAGGGGCAAGTGCAGATATTGCAAAGCCCCGATATCTCCACAGTATCCAATAATAGAAGCTTCTAACGGCATATTGTGGTTGCTGGTGGCAATGATAAAGGGGAT
>JAEEGL015587850.1_pt1 | contig 15279 bp, 10 predicted proteins | sample 9134231 | NCBI WGS metagenome assembly JAEEGL01 (sample SAMN16246548, study PRJNA631951) | gut metagenome | biome: gut microbiome; feature: rumen; material: fiber-attached | host: Bos | place: Iran: Karaj | collected 2018-10 | reverse complement strand
TTCGCCTCCCGGCTTAAAGATATAGGTGGGGATGAGTTCCGAGTAGGTGCCCTTCTTGTAGAGCGTATCTTTCTTCGTAAGGATGTCGTTCTCCCACCCCACAGATTTTACTAATGGGGCATCGTACCCCTTACGAAGGATGAGTGCGTAGTAAGAACCCAGGACATCGTCCGCCTTTATGTATTCAATAGCAGCTTCGTCATCCTTCAGGGCAGCCTGCACCTCTCGCCAGCTGGCCTCCAGTGACTTCGTGTAGTCATCAAACATACGTGATGATTGTTTTAGTTCGCTCCAGATAGTTTGTGCCTGTTGCCTGATATCGGAGGCTTGGCTTTCGGGTAGCGAGGTGTCGTCGAGTTGCTGCATGAGCTGCATGTATTCCTCAAAGCGGCGCAGAACCGATCGGTTGCCGGATTGCATGATGACCTTGCGTAGCTGCTGGTCGGAGCGCAGAAGATAGCCTTTGCCGAAGAGTGCAATGTCGTAGGCCAGGCCGCGAAGGAGTGCAGAGTCGCGTTCGATGTTGTTGCACACCTGAGTGGTAAGTTTACCGATTTTCTCTATAATCTTCTCTTCGTTGCTGAACGTCTCACGCTGCAATCCTCGGATTTCGTTCCACATAGCCATGACATTGTCGTATTTCTCTTCTCCTTCACCATCAGGATTCAGTCCGCAGTCACGGTATGCAAACCAGAGATCGGAAGATAGGCGCTCTTCCTCCTTGTCGTCAAGTCGTGAATATGATAGGCCTATGGAAAAACTCTGGCCAATTGGCTGGAATGTTGGCCATTGGATACCGTTCACCCTTATTGTATTTACGAGGCTATTGTTCTGCTGTTTTGTACATTCTTTTCTGATGGCCTTGCGCATCTTGTCGGCTTCCACGGCAATTTTGTAATCTCTACTACTATAGTCGGTTGCGATGCTGCATAGCATAGTCATCGCATCGTAGCTTTCCCTGTATGCTTGCAGGTCGCTGTGCTGCTTAAGGGTGTTGAGGATCTTGACGAAGTCATCCGCCAATTGTTCGCGTTTCAACTGCGAAAAATGGAAATAGTTGCTCCAGAGGTACATACTGCGCATGATAAAGAACTTCTGAGCTGTCAGCTTCTCGTTGTCTTCTTCAGACTCCAATTGCTTGATGGTAGAATCTAATTCTTGTCGTGCAAGAGTTAAAGGCTGTTGGAAATAGCCGTAGATGATGACATCATCGAGCCAGTTCATGGCCTGGAGCAGCATTGCTGCATGAAGTTCCAGTTGCTTATCCTGCATTCCTTGGTACACAATGCCTTCCATCGTCAAATAATCCGTTCTTTCACAGTGTAACCAAGCTTGTGCCAACAGGTCTAAGGCAAGTTTTTCGATGTAATACTGGTTATTGCTTTCCTTGATAATACTCCAGCACTCGTTGAGGCGTGGAGCAATCTGTTCACGTAGGCCCAATGAATCGGCACATAAGCTCCAACCGGCAGCCGCATTGCTTAATTTCCAAAATGGAAAAGAATTCTTATCCTTATTCTTTATCTTGTCTTTGTAGTAACGATAGGCAGTATCGTATGCTACCATGGCCTCTTGGTAGTTCTTGTCTCTAAGGATGTTGTAAATTGATGGAGTCTTGGGTTCCTCCTCCTTTGGCTGCGTGTCTTCCGTATCATCACTGGTTTCACCATTCCTCTTTTGTTTCCATGCTTCGTAGGCAGCCTCATATTCTGCTATCTTAGCAAAATAATCTGGAGTCCCAGGCTCGCGAAGAGTGATGGCATAAGCTTTGACCCAGCCATCGCCGTATTTCTCAAACTGACAGCGATCTCTGATCTCTGCTATGTGCTGTACTTGCGGCGAATCCTCGCCATACATTTCCTGCATCTTCAGGCGATATCTGTTCAGGACGCTGTCAGCCATAACACTATCGTTTGTAGCCAGGAATGCCGTTCGGGAATGTTTGAGCAACGTTTGCCAGAAGGATTCTGTTTCTATGCTGTCCATCTTCTCCAAAGTCAGCAGCTTCGAATGTAACAGGTCCTGCTGTATCATTGCCAGAGAATATTTAGTGGTGTCGCTGGCGGAATAAAAGAAGGTAAGTCCTTCTTCATCCCTGAAAGAATCGATTAATAACAGACCGTTATCTGCCAGTTTGCGACATTCGGTGGCAATGACTGCCACATAGTTCTGGTCGAGTTGGCGGTTGATGCGTTCCAGTGCATAGCTACTGGCGATGCGCGCCTTCACGTACTGATGGTCAGATAGGAGAACGAGGCACGAATAGAACAGGGGCTTGGGGTCGTCTATCTGTTGCAGTGTTCCCAATATCTCGCTGACCAGTTGCGCTCCTTGATGATTATCTCCTGCCGCCGAAAGCGCTTGTGCCAGCAATAGTGCAGGTCCGGCGTAGGCCATATTATTCTTGCCATCTTTCTCTGCAATGTTGTTCAACAAAGTCTGTGCCTCGTTCAAGAGTTCTCTGTCGAGCTTACCTTCTACGTTTTGAATAATCAGCATGATAGAGATTAGCGATGGTGTTGCATAAGTATATAATTCTTGAGAGGGGTCTAACTCTTTTAAGCAACGTTTAATGCATTTCCGGGCTTCCTTGTATTGGGTTGTTGCTATGTAGATATTTAACCTGGAGATGATGGCCATGAATCGAGTCATACTGCTCGCGCCCTCTATGGAACGTGCTAACTCTTCAGCCTCTTCGGCCATCGTTAATGCTACCTCATACCGACCTAATTTCGTGTTCAGTTCAGACATGTTCTTCAGGAATATGGCGCGGTTAATGCTTTTTTCTCCGAAGGTCTTATCAACATACTTCAGCTGGCGTTCGATGACTTGATCCAGTTCTGCGTAACGTCGGGTCTGTGCATAGTAACCTCCAAGTACATCTAACATCTCACCTCCGAACTGACTATCCATATCGCCCAATTCTGTCAGCAGTGAGAAGATTCGGTCGAACGTGGCTTCTATCTGGTCGCCGAGGCCTGATACGGCATAGATGTTGAGGCTCTCGCGCCATACCTGGAGCATAAAGTGATTCTTCTCGCCAAAGAGGGTAGAGGCGTCCCTTATAACGTCATTCAAATGGCTGACAGCTTCCTCGGTTCGTCCCAGATAAGCCAGTGGATAGCATAATTGCAAGCGGGTGTTTAGTGAAGACTGATTATCCTCGCCCAACTCTGCTTTTTGCTGTTCACAGATGCGGTTAATGGGTGCAAGAGCTTCCTCGTGCTTATTGTTCCTTAAGATAATGGGCAGCTGATCTATCAAGGAGTCGCTCTTTTCCGTAAGCCTGCGATCTACAGGTGGAAGCTCATAAAATATGAAGTCGATAGATTTGGCCTTTGCCGTCTGGCCCATTTTATGGTAACATGAAGCCATCCAATGCTTACCGTAGCCAAAACGGGCGCTGGTCGTGTCCATATCTAGTCTGTCGAGAGAATCCACCTGAGAGAAAAGGGGGATGGCTTCGGCGTAACGTGTAGCCTGATAGAGCTCAACGCCCTCCGCAAACAGTTGGTTGCTGCGTTCGCTTTGGGCACAGACCCCAGTGACACGGACTAATAGCGCCAGCAGCAGAACAATCCTTCCGACGCAATATATTTTGTTCCTACCGTCAACCATAAATCTTTTGTCTTATACGTTTTCCGCCTGCAAAGGTAAGCATAATCTGTGAGATACTTTAGTCTTTTGCAAAATAATATTGCTTCCTTTTTATCTCCTGCCACACGCGAGGGTCGAGGCCGTTGCCATCGTAGTCCGGATTGTGGGCTATGGCTTCGCGAACCATAGTTGAAGAAATGTCAAGCAGTGGGGTCTCGATCATCGTTACACCGTCGGGTAAGGTGGAAGGGTCAATAGGATAGCCAGGTCGTGGATAGATGAGTAACCGGTGATGACGCAGGATGTCCTCAGGCTGGCGCCAACGGGGGAAGTCAATCCAATTGTCAGCGCCGATGACGAGGACAAAGTCCCTGTCAGGATGTGCCTCGCGAAGGCAGGAGAGCGTATGCGCCATGAAAGAAGGACGAGGCAGACTGAATTCAAAATCGCTGACGCGAAGTCCTTTCTTTCTGCCCACGGCTAATCGTGCCAGTCGCAGACGGGCCTGATCTTCGAGCAGACCTGCTGCCGGCTTCAGGGGATTGTGGGGCGAAACGAGAAACCAAAGCTCGTCAAGGAGGTTCTGACGAACAAGCCAGCTTCCGAGGGAGGTATGCCCTAAATGGATGGGGTTGAAGCTGCCTCCATAGATTCCGGTGGTCATACGCGTGTTAACGTTCCAGTTATTCTACGAGAAAATCATTCAGGATCTGATAGGCCTCGGTCTTGGCGGTCTCCAAGTCATCGTTGACGACAATGCGGTCGAAGCGTGGAGCGAAAGAGAGTTCGTAGGCCGCGCGGTCGAGACGTTGCTGAATGACTTCCGGGGCATCAGTGCCTCGACCTTCCAGCCGCTGGCGCAGAGCCTCGATGCTTGGTGGTTGGATAAACAGGCTGAGAGCGCGGTCTCCGAAGTATTCCTTCAGACGCATACCGCCGTGGACATCAACGTCGAAGACTACGTTCTGTCCATCGGCCAACTGCTTCTCCACCTGTGACTTCAGGGTGCCGTAGAAGCGGTCGGCATACACCTCCTCATATTCCACGAACTCATCGGCGGCGATGCGACGGCGGAACTCCTCAGGAGTTAGAAAGAAATACTCTACGCCATCCTGCTCCTGACCTCGTGGCGGGCGGGTGGTGGCAGAAATGGAGAATGCGAGATGCAGTTCCTCGCGGGGCATCAGACTGCTGATAATGGTGCTCTTGCCGCTACCGGAGGGAGCACAGAAGATAATGACCTTGCTCATGATTCAGATATACAATAAATAAGTAGGTATTCAGAATTATTATACATTATCTTTGTCTGTAGGTGAGTTCCTGTTTTTTATTTCTCTCTGGCGCATCTTTTCCTCTTCCTCTCAGTCACTTAGCCCGCTAAGTTCCTTCGAAGAAAAGAAAAACCTGCATCCATATAGAAGATAAAAAACATAAAACTAATTATGAACACCTACTTACTATAGTTACATGACATTCAGGACCTGTTCCTTAATCTGTTCGAGTTCGTCCTTCATACGGACGACAATGTTCTGCATCTCGGCGATGTTGCTCTTGCTGCCGGTGGTGTTGATTTCTCGTCCCATCTCCTGAGCGATGAATCCGAGTTTCTTGCCCTGTCCGTGACCGTTTTCCATCGTCTCGCGGAAGTAGTTGAGGTGGTTGCGCAGGCGCTGCTTTTCCTCGTTGATGTCCAACTTCTCGATGTAGTAAATCATCTCTTGTTCCAGACGGTTGCGGTCTACCTGCACTTCGGGGATGGAGTTGAGTCCATCAACGATGCGGTTCCTGATCTTCTCTATGCGTGCTTGCTCGTAAGGTTCAATCTGGGCCAGCAGGGCTTCGATGTTGTCCACTTTTTCGCGGAACTTCTTTTCCAGTGCTGCGCCTTCTTGACGTCGGAAGTCCATCAGATGTTCAATGGATTGTTGCACGGTGCTGCGAGCTGCTTCCCATTCTTCATCTGCGAGTTCTACGATTTCAACTTTGGTCATTACGTCTGGCAGACGCAGTACGGTGGGGAACCATTGTTCTTCGGGTTCGTCGAGATCCAACTCTTTGCTCAAAACTCGTATCTGATCTACATACGCCTTGAAGACTGCGCGGTTGATGGGCGTGGCAGCACTGGATTCATCGCGTTCGATGTACAGGCAGAAGTCCACCTTGCCGCGCTCTAAGGCGGAACTGATCATGTTTCGAATCTCCATTTCCTTCTCGCGATAGATGGGCGCGATACGAGTCTGCAGGTCCAGTGCCTTGCTGTTTAGTGATTTGATTTCGGCAGTAATTTTCTTTGTGCCAAATTCGGCAGTGGCTTTGCCGTAGCCTGTCATGGATAGTAACATATCTTGATATAATGATTTAACGATTATATTGATAATGGGGTTAATGGGAAATTACAATGTTCCAATATTTCGATGTTTTAATGTTTCAATATCTCAACCTTCCTTGTCTCCTACTGCCACCTGATACTCGTTCCAGAGCTCATCGACAGAGCATTTGCGACCAAGGACGTAGCTCATGGCGGCATCCCATGACCAAGGTATTACTTCGAGGCAGGAGCGGTTGATCTTACGGATGAAATCCTTGTCTTTGTTACGCCGAAGCCAGTCAAAGAAGTAACCAACGTGGCGGTAGCCGTCGGTGTAGCTGCCACCCTTGGGACGATCTTCCTCTCCATGGAATCCTCCGTTGGCCAGACGTACGGCATCCGCCGTTCCTTCTATGAGTTGCCATACGACAGGATTTTCTCCATAGCCTCCTATCCCCTGGGGCTCGAGTTGGAAGGCGTGGGTCAGTTCGTGGAGCAGCACGCCGCGGGTTTCGAAGTCCACGCAGGCGGTGTCGAGGTTAGTGTAGGACTTCTCCACGTGGCGCGTACTATAGAATATTTCCACGTAGCCATCCCCGCCATCCTTTGCTGAGACACCCGGGTCGTCCTTCAGTATATAACGCAGACGGTGGAGCTGAGGGATGCTGTCTGTGGGGGCAAAATAGAGAGTTCGCATCACCTCTCGTGCCACCTTCCGGATGTAGCCGTCGGGATTGGGAATCAAGGCGCGATAGATGGCTGAGCCCTTACTGTTCCGGTCTTGATCGATGAAGTCGATGGTATTCAGGTGCGCATCCCAGCGACTCTCCTCGGTGCTTGTGAGGGAGTAGGGCTTGTCCTCAATTTTCAAGCCTCGTTTGACCTCCGGCTTATTCGTCATCTCGAATTCCAGAGTGCAGCCACTGGTCAGTTGATGGTGGGTGAGATAGAGTCGGGAATAGGGTTGGCCGTTGAGCAGCACACGTTTGACATAGCGATTGCGGTCGCTGACTTTAGGGGCCTTGATGATGATATGTTTGCCGTTGGGTAGCGTCACATCGGCATAGGGGACGTATGGTGCCCCAATCACATATTGATCTGTCCCTGGACAAACCGGATAGAAACCCAGAGAAGAAAAGACGAACCAGGCTGACATCTGTCCGCAGTCATCGTTGCCACCCAATCCGCGTATGTCATTACGGTACATCTTATTCATTATTGTTCGCAACCATTCCTGGGTCTTCCAGGGCTGGGAAGTCCATGCATATAAATAAGGTATATGGTGGCTGGGTTCATTGCCGTGGACATAACCGCCTACCAGGCAGTCGAGGGTGATGTCTTCGTTGTCTTCGTAGTATTTTTCAGGCAGGTGCATGGAGAACAGCTGATCCAGACGCTGGCGGAATACATCCTCACCGCCCATAGCCTCTATCAGGCCGAAGACATCATGCGGCACATGGAATGAGAAGTTCCAGGAGTTGCCTTCGATGAAGCCCTCGCCGTAGGTCTGCAGCGGATCCATAGGTTCTTTATAGCGGCCGTCGGCATAACGTGGAGTGGCGAAACCGGTGCGGCGGTCGAAAGTATTGCGGTAGAAACGGGAACGGGCTTCGAAGTCATCAGCCATCAACTTGTCGCCCAACTTCTTGGCTGCGGCGGAGATGGTGAAGTCATCGTAGGCATATTCGAGGGTGTTGGAAGCTGCAGTGCCGTCGTGGTCGAAGGGAGCGTAGCCACGTTGGATATAGGCTTCGAGGCCAGGGAAGCGGTTCCATGTAGCGGTAGCCTTAAGGGCTTGCAGTACTGCATCGCGGTCGAGCTGTGCACCCTTGACAATAGCATCCGCCACAACGCTGACCGCATGATAGCCTGTCATACACCATCCTTCGTTGCCCATCAGGCTCCAAACGGGAAGGATATGGTTGGCGCTTTGCTGCTGGTGGGCAAGCATCGAACGGACCATGTCGGTATTGCGGTCTGGCTTGATAAGTCCGAGCAGGGGATGCAGTGCGCGGTAGGTGTCCCAAAGCGAAAAGACCGTGTAGTTCTGGAATCCCTCGCGCTCATGAACATTGCCGTCTACGCCACGATAGCGGCCGTCAACATCCGAATAAACCGATGGGTTTATCATCGTGTGGTAGAGCGATGTGTAGAACATTGTCCGCTGGTCGTCAGTACCTCGTATTTGCACTGAGGCCAACTGCCGCTCCCATTCGGCTTGTGTTTCCTGGCGTATTTGTTCGAAGGTCTTGTCGCCTGCTTCTGCCTGCAGGTTCTTCAGGGCACCTTCCGTGGAGACGGCCGAGAGGGCTACTTTAACTATTAACGGTTCGTGCACTTGCGAGTCGAAATCAAAGTAGGCAACGACTGTGCGCCCGCCAATATCGGGGAAATTACGATGCAGCCCGAGCTTACCCCAGAAACCTGTGTAGGGCTCTCTCTTTCGGTCGCGGTAACCATACTCCTTAATAGGGCGGGAGAGGGTGATGGCGAAGTACGTGTAGTTGCAGCGTGCCCAGCCTTCTGTGATGCGGTAACCGGTGAGCAGCGTATCGTTCTCCACCCTCAGGCTGCTCCACAGGACTTTGCTGTCGTAGTTGTAGATTCCATGTGTCAGGTCGAGAATAAGTCTTTGGGCATCAGCTGTCTCGGGGAAAGTATAGCGATGGACGCCTACTCGCTGTGTGGCTGTCAGTTGCGCCCGCACTCCATTATCGGCCAAGGTTACTTCGTAATAGCCGGGATGTGCCTGCTCAGTATCATGGCTGAAGCGCTGACGGTAGCCATCGTCGGGATCCTCGCGAGTGCCCGGGTTCAGCTTCAAGGCTCCTGTCTGCGGCATGATGAGCAGGTCGCCGAGATCGCTGTGACCTGTGCCACTGAGGTGAGTGTGGCTAAATCCCACGATTGTCGGGTCGTCATATTGGTATCCTGCGCAGTAGGCATAGACGTCTGCCTGATAATTCCCGTCAACATTGTGGGGGATGGTGTCGGTATCAGGACTAAGCTGTACGGCTCCGAAGGGGGCACATGCTCCTGGGAACGTATGGCCCATACCGCTAGTTCCAATAAAGGGATTGACGAGTCTCACCAGTGGGATATCCTCCTGCGACAGTACGTGGGCCTCGATACAACAGGACGTGATGGCCAACACGACCAGCCGTAAGAGCATTTGTGAGTATCGGTTCATTACAATTTTAAAAGAGGTTATAAAGAGGTTTTCTGGACCTGCTTTTTGCTATTCGGGTGCAAAAATACAGCTTTCTTTGCTTCTTAACCTCTTCCGAAGCGTTATTTTTTCCTAAACCTGCGTTTATTCCAAGTCTTTTCACTAAATTTGCGGCCAAAATGCAAGAATAATGTCCTGTATACTTCATATTGAGACCAGCACGAAGGTCTGTTCCGTGGCCGTTAGCCAGGACAGTGCCTTAATCTTTGATAAGGCCGATTTCGACGGTCCTAACCACGCTTCGGTCTGCGGCCCTTTTGTGGAAGAGGCGTTGAGTTTTGCCGAGAGTCATGCCATTCCTTTGGATGCGGTGGCCGTCAGCGAAGGCCCAGGAAGCTACACCGGCCTGCGCATTGGCGTATCGATGGCCAAGGGGGTAGCTTACGGACGTGGAGTGCCTCTGTTGGCTGTGCCCACCCTGAAACTCCTTACTGTTCCTCTGCTGTTGTTCCGCGAGGACTTGCCGGAGGAAGCTCTTTTCATTCCAATGATTGATGCCCGAAGAATGGAGGTTTACTCCGCTGTCTATGACCGCGCATTGCATGAGGTTCGGGCTACGCAGGCGGATATCATTGATGCGGATAGCTACCGCGAATACCTGGACCGCGGTCCTGTATGCTTCTTCGGACCTGGTGCGGAGAAGTGCAAGGAAGTTCTTACTCATCCCAACGCCATCTTCATCGACAATATCCACCCGCTGGCGAAATACATGCAGCCCCTGGCGGAACGGGCACTGTGGAATGGCGAGACCGTGGACACCGCTTACTTCGAGCCTTTCTATCTCAAGGACTTTGTGGCTACAAAACCCAAGGATCTCCTTCACTCTTTGTAGCAATGGCAAAATCGTCCAATTATCCCATCTGTATAATCGTCAAATCGTAAATATAAATGACTTACAACACTCAACGCGAGAAACTCATTCTCCCTGAATATGGTCGTGGTATCCAGGAAATGGTGGCCATCTGCCTCGGTATTGAAGATCGTGCACAACGTCAGCTTTGTGCCGAAACCATTGTCGGCATCATGGCAACGATGAATCCTGAAGGTCGCCAGCAAGCCGACTACGAGCACAAGCTCTGGGACCAGTTGGCCATACTCTCCAACTATCAGTTGGATATCGATTGGCCCTATGAGGTCGTCAAGCAAGAAGAGATGACGGCTCGTCCGCGTCCACTGAAATACCCGATGCAGCGCATTCGCTTCCGCCACTACGGCCATCTGACAGAAGCCTTCATGAAGCACCTTCGCGATATGGAGGAAGGTCCTGAGCGCGAAGAGCTCACAGGAATGATGGCCAACTACATGAAGCGTAGTCTCTACAACTGGAACCGCGATGCTATGGATGAGCGCAAGGTTGATGCCGACTTGGCTTCATATACCGACGGCATCGCCCGTGTACCTGAAGGCTTCCGCTTCGCATCCGTCACCAACGGTCACCTTCCGGGCAGTAATGCAAGCAAGAAAAAGCGTAAGCGCTAATAGCAGAAATGTAATACGTCCAGACGTATGTTGAATTCCTTTAAGATAGAAGGGGGGCATCGCTTGATTGGCGAGATCACTCCGCAAGGTGCTAAGAACGAAGCACTTCAAGTGCTTTGCGCCGTGCTCCTTACCGACCAGCCTGTTCGCATCTCGAACATTCCGGACATCGCCGACGTGAACAACCAAATCCAGTTGCTTCGCCAGATAGGGGTAAAGGTGACTCAGCACTCCAAGGGTGACTTCACGTTCCAAGCTGACGAGGTGAATCTTGCTTTTCTCGAGAGCGATGAGTTTCTGGGCTGCTCTGCGAAGTTGCGTGGAAGCATTATGTTCGTGGGGCCGCTGCTGACTCGGTATGGTCGGGCCATGGTCTCCAAGCCTGGAGGGGATAAGATCGGGCGCCGTCGCGTGGATACCCACTTCCTTGGAATGGAGAAACTGGGTGCACAGTTGACATACGACAGCGAACGCAGCCTGTTCCGCATCGAGGCACAACGGTTGCATGGTGCGTGGATGTTGCTGGATGAGGCTTCTGTTACCGGTACTGCAAACATTATTATGGCTGCTGTGTTGGCAGAAGGAACGACGACCATCTATAACGCTGCCTGTGAACCTTATGTGCAGCAGCTCTGCCGTATGCTCAACCGTATGGGGGCACGAATAGAAGGTATTGCTTCGAACCTCCTTACTATTCACGGCGTCAACCACCTGTCAGGCACAACCCATCGTATCCTGCCAGATATGATTGAGGTGGGCTCCTTCATTGGGATGGCAGCGATGTGTGGCGATGGAATACTCATCAAGGATGTCAGTTATGATGACCTTGGTATCATTCCATATACCTTCCAGCGTCTTGGTATCCAGATTGTTCGAATGGGAGATAATCTCTATATCCCACGCCACGAGCACTATGAGATTGAATCCTTCATTGATGGTTCTTTCATGACCTTTGCCGATTCGCCTTGGCCGGGCCTCACGCCAGACTTGCTGAGTGTGTTGCTCGTTGTGGCTACCCAGGCCAAGGGCTCCGTGCTTATCCATCAGAAGATGTTCGAGAGCCGCCTGTTCTTTGTAGATAAACTCATAGACATGGGTGCACAGATTATCCTGTGTGATCCCCACCGTGCTGTCGTTGTCGGCCACGACCACCAGCTGCGCCTGCGTGCATCCCGAATGACTTCTCCAGATATCCGTGCTGGTATCGCTCTGCTCATCGCCGCAATGAGTGCTGAGGGCACCAGCATAATCAGCAATATCAGTCAGATAGATCGTGGCTACGAAAATATCGAGCAGCGACTGAACGCTCTCGGTGCCAAAATCACCCGAATCGATAGTTGACTTTCTATGATCTCCGACTCCGACGTTTATAAAATAGGTACCCTCACGCGCACGCACGGCATTCGCGGTGAGGTCGCGTTTCAATTTACGGACGATGTCTGGGACCGTGTGGATGCGGATTATCTGTTCTTGAGGTTGGACGGACTGCTCGTGCCCTTCTTCCTTGAGGAATGGCGCTTCCGCTCTGATAGCGTGGCATTGCTGAAGTTCGAAGATGTTGATGACGCTTTCGCGGCATCGCGTCTTGTCGGGGCTGATGTTTGTTTTCCCAAGGAACTGACGCCCTCAGACGTCGATGAAGAAGATCTTACTTGGAAGCACTTTATCGGCTTCGAAGTGTTGCAGGAAGAGCAGAAACTCGGTACCGTATCTTCCGTTCTCGACCAAACGGCGAACGTCCTGCTCGTGATAGAGACACCCGAGGGAAAGGAACTCCTGATTCCTGCTCATGAGAATTTTATCCTCAAAGCCGATCACCGCCAGCGCCTCCTCCTCGTCGATATTCCAGAAGAACTGTTGACCCTGAATAGCTGAGAATGTTGCCGTTCCGCGGCAATCAACAAGACCCGATATGAATCAAGAAATAAGAAAGAAACAAATAGCCATCCTCGGCTCCACAGGCAGCATAGGCACTCAGGCCTTGGAAGTCATTGCCGAGCATCCCGACCGTTTCGAAGCCAGAGTACTGACGGCTAATACCCGCTGGCAGCTTTTGGCCGAGCAGGCGCGTCGTTTTCTGCCCGCTGCCGTCGTGATAGCCGATGATCGCCACTACGAGGCGTTACGTTCCGCCGTCGATGACTTGCCCGTTCAGGTCTATGCCGGTGCCGATGCACTCTGCCAGGTGGTGCAGTCCTCTGAGGTCGATATGGTGCTGACGGCCATGGTTGGCTTCGCTGGTCTTGCACCTACTCTTTCCGCCATCCGTGCCCGCAAGCCGATAGCTCTGGCCAATAAGGAGACGATGGTTGTTGCAGGAGAACTCGTCAACCGCCTATGCCGCGAATACGAAGTGCCCATTCTGCCTGTCGACAGTGAGCACAGCGCCATCTTCCAGAGCCTGATGGGCGAGGTGTCGCCGATAGAGAAGATTATTCTCACTGCGTCCGGAGGCCCCTTCCGCACCTTCTCACGTCAGCAACTGGAGGACGTCACGCCTGCTATGGCCCTGCGTCATCCCAATTGGGACATGGGTGCAAAAATTACCATCGACTCCGCTTCGATGATGAACAAGGGCTTCGAAGTCATCGAGGCCAAGTGGCTCTTTGGCGTGAACCCCGAGCGTATTCAAGTGGTGGTGCATCCGCAGAGTGTGGTTCACTCTGCCGTACAGTTCTCCGATGGTGCCGTAAAGGCCCAGCTCGGCGTTCCCGATATGCGAGTGCCTATTCAACTTGCCTTTTCCTTCCCTGAACGCTTACAGAGCAGTTTCGATCGCCTGGACTGGTTCACCATGCATTCCCTGACCTTCGAGCAGCCGGATACCAATCGTTTCCGCTGCCTTGCTCTTGCTTACGAAGCGCTTCATCGCGGCGGTAATGCTCCCTGCATCGTTAATGCTGCCAACGAGATTGTCAACCGTGCGTTCCTTGAAGGCCGTTGCCGCTTCCTGCAGATGGCCGATGTTATAGCTTCGACCCTCGAGCGAGCCACATTTATTCAGCAACCCACTTATGAGGACTATCTCGCGTCGGACGACGAAGCCCGTCGCCTCGCCGCGTCCCTCCTATAAACACACCACAATATTTCAATTTTCAATATCTCAATTATCAATATCTCAATCCCATGAGCGTTTTCTGGATTAAAACACTACAATTGATTCTCTGCTTCGCCCTTCTTATCATCTTGCACGAGGGCGGTCATTTCTTCTTTGCCAAACTCTTCAAGGTTAAGGTAGAGAAGTTCTACATGTTCTTTAATTGGAAGTTCCACCTCTTCTCCACCAAGGACAAATGGTTTGCACGACTCTTTCCGAAAGTAGCAGCCGGCGAGACGGAGTACGGTATCGGCTGGATACCTCTCGGCGGCTATGTCAAGATTGCTGGAATGATTGATGAGAGCATGGATACTGAACAGATGAAACAACCTGTTCAGGAGTATGAGTTCCGTGCGAAGCCCGTATGGCAACGTTTCCTCATCATGGTTGGCGGTGTCCTTGTTAATTTCATCCTGGCGCTGTTCATCTATGCGATGATTCTCTTTTCATGGGGCAGCGATAGCCTTCCCATCCGCTCCATGCAGGATGGCTTCTCTTACAATGCAATGGCCGAAGAAGTCGGATTCGTGGATGGCGACATTCCCGTAGCCGCTGACGGCGAGGCCATTGAGGCATGGGACGGTACCGTTTACCGCATCCTCTCCAAGGCACAAAGTGTCACCGTACTTCGCAATGGTCGGGAAGTGACGCTTACGATGCCCGAAGGTGGCCTGAATCTGCTGGAGATGATAGAAACTGAGCCGCGCTTCCTTTCTGTTAACGTGCCTGCCGTCATCGACAGCGTCATGCCTTCTTCACCTGCAGCCCAAGCCGGAATCCTCAATGGCTCGCGTATTCTGGAAGTCGATGGCCAGCCTATTCAGTGGTGGGGAGACTTCGACCAAGTCATGGGACGTAAGAACGACGTGCTGGCCGCTGACTGCTCTCATGAGGACAGTGTGCGGTTGCGGACTCTTCCTGTGGTCTTTGTTGCCGCAGAGGGTGCGGCGCCCGATACGGTCGTCATCCGACTCGATGAGGACTACAAGCTCGGCTTCTACAAGCGTGCTTATACCCAGCACTATCGCGAAGCCTATGTCCATCGTGACTACGGCTTCTGGGAAAGTATTCCTGCGGGCATTGCCTATGGCTGGGAAACCCTTAAGGGTTACGTCAGCGATCTCAGGTACCTATTCTCGAAGAAAGGCGCTCAAAGCGTAGGAAGTTTCGGCACCATAGGCAGCCTCTTCCCCCCCGTGTGGGACTGGGCTTCGTTCTGGAACATCACAGCCTTTATCTCCATTATTCTTGCTGTGATGAATATCCTGCCCATTCCCGGCCTCGACGGCGGTCATATCTTCTTCCTCCTTGTGGAAGCCGTAACGCGTCGTCCGCCCTCCGAGAAGTTTATGGAGCGTGCGCAGTATGTCGGAATGGCTATTCTGCTGGCCCTTATGGCTCTCGCTCTCTTCAACGATGCGATGAAATTCCTCTTCTGAAATAGAAAAACCAAATATGAAAGCCTGTGCAGCACTACGCTACACAGGCTTTATTTATGGCTCTTCACGATGCCTGCATCACGTCATTCTTGTGAAGACCCTTAAATGATACTTTAAGCACACATTATAT
>JAEEGL015186176.1_pt1 | contig 15279 bp, 28 predicted proteins | sample 9134231 | NCBI WGS metagenome assembly JAEEGL01 (sample SAMN16246548, study PRJNA631951) | gut metagenome | biome: gut microbiome; feature: rumen; material: fiber-attached | host: Bos | place: Iran: Karaj | collected 2018-10 | reverse complement strand
ATTATCATACGAACCAAGAAAGAAATTAATTTATCATAGGGGAAAGTGTTTTTCCAACCTGCAGTAGTAACATAAATCTGGCTCTTATTAAGCGTTTCTTCTTGATGAACCGATCCATCCATAGCGCGGCGCGCAATTGCCATAATAGGAATAATAACTTCTTGTAAAATCTGTCCATCAACACCAACGCACTCTTCAACAAGTCCGCCATGTCGACGCTGACCTCTAGAAGACTCCCTGGCCGCAATGTTGTCTAAAGTTGAACCATTTTTAAATACATATTTAACTTTATCTTTTCCTTCAAGCGTTTTACCTCTTCGCCAATCAATTTCTCTACTAAATGCTGGAATTAATTGACAAATTTCTTGTACTTTATCATGTAAAATGCTCGCAGCTTGTTCTTTTCCTCCAGATGTAACAAATAAATTGCTTCTTGGGAAAAGAATACATCTAACCATTAATGCCATAACTGACAAAAATGACTTAGAATAAGCACGAGGAAATACTGCATAAATATATTGATGTCGCATTACTGCTCTCAAAAATACTCTTTGATAAAAATAAAAATGAAAAGTTTCATCAGTTTTATCTTCTTCAGCAGTTCCTCGTACTAAAAAATCGACAAATATGTCTGGATATTCACGCCAAAATGCCACATATTTTCTTACCGTTGGCAAAATGGCATCAATTCTTTCTTCAGAGAGACCTATTTTTCTTCGTTCACCGCTAAGGTCTAATAAATCTTTAAGAGCCATACTATTCCTCCTCTGGATAGTCGGCCGCAGATTCATTTTCTAAAAAATCAGAAAAATCATTGAAATCATTATCATGTAATTCATGTTCCAATTCTTCAATTGTCATATCATCTTCCATAACAACGTTTTCTTCTTTAGCCTCTTTCGCTTCTTCATCTTCTTTTTGATTCTGCTTAATAGCAGCTTCAATCATATTACTTAAATTAGTTTCTTCTCCAATTAGTGTTCTAGTATAACGTTTCATATCTAATAAAGTTTCATCAACTTTATCTTTTGGATCAGTAACATAATAACGTTCAATATAACCTTGCTTTTCACAAAGCATTACTAACTCACCAACTGAATCAACAAATTCACCATTTGCTTCTTTGTTCTGTGCAGCTGTAAATTTACCAGATTTCATAAGTTCATTATAAACTTTACTCATTTTCTGATAACCTTCAACGTCACCAATATCAATTAATTGATTACATTTTAAAGAAGTTTTACAAACTAATTTAAGAGTATCCTCATGACCTGCGCCTTGTATATCATAAGAACGCATCATATCTTCATATAATTGTTCAAGACGAACCCATTCAGAAGGCTTATAAGCCTTACCCCATTTTAATAAAAGATAACGCTTATCTTCTTCGGTTAAATCTAAATCTTCATCATCGTCCATCCCAGATGGAGAGAACGGCTGAGCCACTCCCGCAGGTTCATCTTGATATACAGGAATCTCAATTTCTTTTTCTGGCAAAGGTACAGTAGCACGATCAAGGGCTGCCGCAATATCTGCTGCACTATACCCTTGTCTTTTCATAGTTTCTTCAATTTTTTTATTAGCCATTTCTTGAAGAAATTCTGTATCTTTCCAACGATATTCCCGATATTGTTTCAGCTTCATCTTAGACAGATAGCGACCAAGAATGGTCGCTCCTGTTACCTTTTTACCGGGCCCCGCATACGAATGCATTAATTTATCCCATTCTTCTGGAATATATGGCACATCAGCTTCTTGTAAAATCCATAGATAAGTATTAGGATCCCAATTATCTACGTGCATTGTCATACATTTTTTACACTGCGGGAATTTTCCATCATTAGGATACTTTTCTAAATTATTTGAAGTATAAAATTGATCTGCATCTAATGTTTTATTACATTTTTCACAATAATATTTTTTTCCGTCTGCCATTATAGTATCCTCCTTAAATATTTTTAAATAAATGATCTTCTCATTTATTTACTTTTGGCCTTACTATTCCGGCACTTTTTACAAATACTATAAAAACCATCTTTTGAGGTTTTATTTTTACTAAAATATTTATTGTGAGCTAATTTAATCTCGCCGCAACGACTACATTTCTTATATTTACCTTTTTCAATATTTAAATAATACCAATATAAATAATCATCTTCTGCTTGCGACGCAATTAATTTAGGAATCTTATTTCTCCATAAACTAGAAATATATTCTACACTGTGTGTAAATCCAAATTCTTCTTCTAATATTTTCTGTATTTCAATATTTTGTTTACCATCAACTTTACATTCTACAATTCTTTCATATAAAGGAAAATCTTGTAATGCTCGTTCACTAATATTATCAAAATCTTCAATTAACCATCTTAAATCTGATTGTAAAGCCTCCCAACTATCTTGTTTTAATCTAGAATAATTACATAATATAGCGGAGCAACATTTAGGATCTAACAATGTAACTCCTTCTGGAATTGGAAAGCCATTGTCATCAAAATCAAAGATTTTTTCAGGTATTTCTAAACGATATGTTGAATGAGTTAATTTATTAAAAACAATTGGTTTACGATAAGCATTTTTGATAACATATTGGTCTTTCCGCATTTCTATTAAAGCATGTTTAATAGTATAAGCATCCTTACCTTCTGTATGTTTTAGTTTTATATCCCAATTATCAATAGCTTCTTTCAGTTGTTTTAAAAAAGGAATTTCTTCTACATCTTTTTTCGTAATTGTTATCTTCGGTTTGAATATTTGATATTTATCTTCATTAATTAAACTATATATACCATCTTCGCCATTCTCTAATTGGGAAACAAGACCTTCAAAAGAAGTTTCTCTCTGATTAACTGTTTGCATATGATTATCAGTCAATATTTTTTTTTCTTTTTTTTCTTGTTTCTCCATACAAAGAACAAGATAGTCTGCTAATATTTCTAAATATTTTTCATTGGGTTCTGGATTTTCTTCCAGAATTTTTTTGACTAGCTCATTTCTTTCTTCTGGAGTTTCTAAAGAATAATCTAACTTTATCATTCATAACCTCCAGTATTAATTACATATATATTTTAGCATAAAAAACTTTTATGGTCAAATTTTTAGAAGTTTTTATTGAAAAAATAATTAAAATATTATATAATATATATAGAAAATGAAAGAAAAACTCTAACCTAAACCTATTATATATAAATTTGGTAAGGCGGCTTCAAGGATCTTTGAGGCCGCCCAGCCGCAGGGGTATTAAAATTTTGGAAAATATTAATTTAACAACTCTTATAACTCGTTATCGACAAGAATATGATTCAAAGCATCCAACGCAATCTTTTTTTAATTTACAACCAATAACAAAAGTTGATATTTTTGGTCAACCTATCCAAGAGTTAGGTTCATTAGATCAGTTGGAAGAAGCTGTAGATAGAGAAAAAAATCAAAAAGATAGAGATGCATGGGTATTTCGTAAAATCTTGGACGATACAGAAGGACAATACTTCCAAGAGCTAGTCGCAATGATGGGTGATAATTATGGTTTAAAGCCGTGTGACGGTTTTCTGTGGCCGCAGTGCACATATTTTTGTGATGACTATCCTAATTGTGATTATGTAAAAAAAGCCCAAAAGGAAACCGAAGAAAAGAAAAAGCCAAAAGTAGAAGATACGAGAAAATCTGCGGGCGGTGGGTCTACCGGATCGGAAAAAGCTAAGAAAAAGAGGAAAAAGAAGAAGAAATGACTTACACAACGAAATATAAAATAGGCGACAGAATTAGATATAGAATTAAAAAGAGAGAAGAAGTAGAAAGTCCTTGTTATTTTTGCGGCGGGAGCGGTGAAGCATTAGACTATCAGGGTCATTTGGAAGAATGTCCTGCGTGTGAAGGATCTGGTTACCTTTGGGATGAAGTACCAGTTGAGAAAGAATTAGAGAAAGTTATTACAGAGATTAATATTACAGAAGACTTGTTTGGTAAGGTGAAGATTAATTATCGGGTCAGTCATTATGAGTATGTAAAAGAAGAAAATGTAATTTCGTGATTGAGAATGGAAAAAGATTTCAAGATTGTAGGGGCCAGACAAAAACATTTTGCTTGTTTTAAAAAATTTTTTTCCCGAAATACACCCCCCTCTCTAATGTCCAAGTATTGACGAGACGCGCGCGTGGCCAGACACCTACCCCCCAACAACAGCCCCCTATGATCGCCGGCTCGTTGGTGGGCGCGACGAGCCGTGTTTAACGCAAACAACGCACAGGCAAAAATTTTGCCATACATCGACAGAGAGCGAGCAAATGCCACTATCCCGAAACTAATAAGGCGCGACACATCAATACATACACAAAAAAAATATAAAAAATTTTACGCAGACCCCTTGACAAATCCGGCCAAGGGGTTTATACTATAATCAAGAAAAGGGAAAACAGTAAGACAGAAAGAGGTAGACAAAATGACGAGAGAAGAACTGTTGAGAAAGTTAGAAGAACTGGAAGAGAGAGAGTTCTACATCAACATGAGCGATAGATGGACTGAAGAAGATAGACGGCTCCTCAACAACATCGCTAAAGAGAAGAGGACAGTACGGCACATGCTCAACGCTAACGCCTAACACAAAGAGAGAAAGAAAGAGAGAGAGGACACACAATGATGACAGACAGAGAACAGATGCTGTGGGAACAGATGGTAGAATTAGGCGTTGCTACTGATGAAGAGTTAGGCCTTGCTACTACACTGTGCGGTACTACCGTAGAGACATTAACAAGAGTACTGTACATTCGCACAGGCTACAGAACTATTGAGCAGATGCTTGAAGAAGAATAAAAAAATTATAAAAAAAGTGTTGACAAATAGACCGGCCTATGCTATACTATAATCACAGAGAGAGATAAAGAGAAAGAGAGGACAAGACAATGACACTCACAAGCAAAGACGTAAACACACTCATCAGAGTATACAGCGTAACGCTCACCAAGTACAACACTTACGCAAAGACGTGGAAGACAGAAGCAACAAGAGAAGAATACATCAGCAAGCTTGACACCTTAGAGAACTTGATAGAAGAGTACGCTGAACTGCTCACCGACAAGGCGCTTGTGCGCTACCTAAACCTGCAAGACAAGCGTGATGACATCGGTGCTTATTGGTAAAGAAGGCAAATGCCTTCTTTTTTTTTATAGTGTTTGAGCGGCGCGTCCTGGGCTGTGACGCGCCGAGTTTACCACATACACAGGCACAGCAAAAAAGACACGCAGAGCAAACGCCACAGCACAGCGACACACGATCCCAAAAAGAAGAGAAAAAAAATTATAAAAAAGTTGTAAATAGGTGTTGACAAATCCGGACGCTTTTGCTATACTATAATCACAGAGAGAGATAATAAAGAGTTAAGAAAAGGAGAGAAAAAAATGGCTATTTACAATTACGAAATCAAGACCCTCAACGCTGAAAGAGTTAGAGTTCTGTACGATGGTGAACTCATCTGCAAGTTTAACAGAACTAAGGAAGATTTACAGGAAATGGTAGAAAGCATTCTCGACTGGGCGTGGGAAGATGGAACGATTAAGAGCCACGACCGCAAGAAAGTAAAGGCTGAAATCGTCAACAAAGTAATGGAAATGTTTGCCATCTAATTAAAAGAGCCGAAAGGCTCTTTTAAAAAAATTTAAAAAACTTTTACTAGACCTATTGACAAATAACCCAACATCGGCTATAATAAAGACAAGAAAAGGGAAAGGAAACAAAGAAAATGAGAAAAATCTACTTAGACATGGACGGAACAATCGCAGACCTCTACAGAGTGGAAAACTGGTTAGCAGACCTCATCGCTGGCAACGAAAGACCGTACAGAGAAGCCGAAAGGCTGGTAGAGGAAGCAGAACTTGCGAAACTGGTAGCCGATGGTTACGAACTGGCGATAGTCAGCTGGCTGGCAAAAAATTCCAACAAGGAATACGATAGAAAAGTCAGAAATGCCAAAAGAGAATGGCTGAAAGAAAATTATCCCAACATCAAGTTTACAGAAATTCACATCGTGAAATACGGCACTCCTAAAAGCAGAGTGGTGAACGAAAGAGGAATTCTAGTAGACGATGAAATCCCCAACAGAAGAGAATGGAAAGGGGTTGCGGTAGACCCGAAAATCTTCTTCTAAAAATAAAGACCCGAAAGGGTCTTTTCTATTGTTTGCAGGCGGGCGAAAAAAATTAAAAAATTTTCATTTTAGTAGTTGACAAATAACACAAAATCGGCTATACTATAATCACAGAGAGAGAGAAAGAGAGGTAAACAAAATGGCAAAGAAAACTCAGGGTTGGTACACTTTCGCAGACGGTTACAGATGCTGGTATCACGGTCTGTCCGCACAGGAAAAGAAGTGGGAAGTCTACAAGCACGGCAAGGTCGTGAAATTTGAACCCACCACCTTCTAACCAAAGACCCCAAAGGGTCTTTTTTTTTATTAGTTTTTCGGCTGCGCGGCCTCGGTCGGGGCGCGCAGTGTTTGCGTTTAGTAGATACCCCCAGATTTTTGCGACAAATCGATGCGAAATAAAAATTTTTTTAAAAAATCCCGGAAAGGGGGTTGACATCAGCTCCCGCAAGTGCTATACTATAATCACCAAGAGGAAAGGAGAAAAACAATGTTTGACTTTGACAAGGAAGATTTAATCGTAATGGCTTTAATGCTTGCGTTCGGTATTCTGTTCACTATTGGTATCGGCGCACTCACTCACACTCTTTAAGAAAAAGCCGAAAGGCTTTTTTTTATTGCGCGCGCCACCGCTGGCGGCCGGAAATTTCCAGGAATTGGTAGTGCAGAAAAAATTTAGGCAAACCGGCCGGCGCAAACTTTTTTCAAAAAATCTCAAAATACCTATTGACAAATAACCCGCCTACTGCTATACTATAATCACAGAGAGAGATAAAAGAAAAGGAGAACAGAACAATGAAGAAAGTCACCTATACCAATGCAATGCCTTACATCTACAATCCCGAACGCCGTGGCGCAAAGTACAGTATGGACGGCGGAAAGACCTTCAAGAACCACGGAGAGTTCTGCGAAAGCATCGCAAAGTTCCACAGAGGTCTGGAGTATCTGGTAAATCCTGCCACTTCTTACGACAATGGTAGCGACATCGAAGAAATCAGCGCAAGCGTAAAATCCAGCAACGCAACACTGGCGGACGTGTTCGGAAACACCTTTGACAACATTGCAAACGTCTACTTCGCAAATGTTCATTCTGAACTGTTTATCTTTGTGAACGATATCAACGACGAAATCACAGAGTACCAGATGAACAAGGAAGAATTTAGAAACTTTATCTACGAATGGGCTGTGCTTGCGGTTGACAGCGGAACGCATCTAACCAAAATCAGGCTCAAGAAAGTATCGCTGAAAATGCTAAACTGGCTTGAAGAAAAATGCGCCTAAAGCGCATTTTTTTTATACAAAGTGTTGACAAATTAACCGCCTAATGCTATACTATAATCACAAAAGGGAATTAAAGAAAGGAAGGCACAAAATGAGAATTGAGAGAAATTTAGCAGAAGGTTTCAAGCTGATGGCAAGCAATGAGAAGCACGACTTCTACATCCGCAAGGCTGGTAAAGACTGGTACACCTACGCAATGGAAAAGAACACCAACATCAACACCGCAATGGCGGGATTCAGCACTAAAAAAGCGGCAGCACATGCGGCGCTAGCCTGGGCAGGCTGGTTCGATAAGTAAAAAAGAGACCCGAAAGGGTCTTTTTTATTTTGGCGGCGCGCCCACGGTCCAGGCGCGCCGAATTTGCGCTAGAACAATCTCCGGTAAGAGAAAAAACACAAACTCCGGCACGAAAAAAAATTAAAAAAAATCCCAAAATACTGTTGACAAATACAAAGCGATTTGCTATACTATAAGTGTCAAGGGGAGCGAATGGACAACCCAAGGCCAGCCTTAATGGGGAATGGGTTCGAATCCCATGTGAGGACGCTCACAAAAGTTCCGATAAAAATCTACCAAAAACCCCTTGACAAACCCCTTTCGGGGTGCTATAATAAAAGTACAAAAAGGCGAGGTGAGGCAAAGCCTAATCAGGTGCGACACACAAGCGTCAGTAAGACCAACAACCGACAAAGACGCCGACCGCAAGGAGTCCTGTTTTGCGGGATAGAAATGTGAGCCAAGCCCTTAAATGAGGCAACCCCAAGGCTTTGGAAGGGGGACGGCAGGACAAGCCATTTTAAAAAAGTGATAATGAGCATTTTTTACCTCCTGCTTATTTCTTGTTTGTTCTTTTGATCTGGAAAGTCGCCCAAATGGGCGATTTTTCAGTTGTTCGGCCGGCCGCTGGCGCACGCTGCGGCCGGAGTTTCCAGGAATTACCAGCACAGCAAATTTTTGGACACTTTAGCGCGCTAAAGCGTTAAAGAGGAAAATCCTGTAAATAGCACTTTAGCGCGTTAAAGCATTAAAGCGCTTTAACGCATTAAAGCGTTAAATCGCTAAAGCAAAAGAGATAATCATTATCTCTTTACAAGATAAAAAATATTTTCAAAAATTTTCGCTCAGGGGGTTGCAATCCCTGCCCAAAAGTGCTATACTAATTACAGTCGGAAGACCCCAAAGGGGTCAGAAAGGAAAGGTAAAAAATGGAAAATACGGCTCTGAAAATGCACCTGCTGAACGGCTACCATAAAATGGCATTTACTGACAATTATATCCTGGGATTTTCTTACAAGGGAAATATTTACATCACATACACCAACGGCAAGGATATGGAAAAATATGTCAAACTTGACAGGGCTTCTCGGGGTCAGGGATATTCCATCAGATTTAAGCCTAATGCGTCTGACAAAATTTACCTACTGACGGGTGCTAAGGTTATCTGCTCTGTCAAATATTTCAACGAATTGGTAGCAACTACCAAATACAATAAGGGCGAGGTTCTGGAAAAACTTGTCACCGAAATCGAAGCAAATATGGTCTGGGAAAAGGACAGCGTGCCCTTTACCGAAGCAGGCGATGTTGAAATCAACGGCGTACCTTATCAGGTCAAGTTTGAAAATGCAACCTACACCAATGAAAAGTCGCTGGCAAGCCTTATGGCAAAGGTTGGGAAGTAATTCCCAGCTTTTGCCAAATATAACCGGCGCGCTGAGCCAAAAATTGGTAAAAAAAATATTCGTAAAACCTATTGACAACCGACCGCAAATCTGCTACAATAAAGATACCAAAAGAGAGGAGAAACAAAATGAGAAAAGAAATCAACTTTGACATGGACGGCACTATCGCAAACCTGTATGGCGTAGAAAATTGGTTGCCAATGCTGATGGCAAACGACCCCACACCCTACGAAATCGCAAAGCCACTTGTAAATATGAGCATTTTAGCAAGATATCTTAACAAGTTAATTGCTAACGGATACGAAGTAAAAGTTATCTCTTGGTTAGCAAAAAATTCCAACAGCGAGTATGATGCCCTTGTGACCAAAGCAAAAATCAAGTGGTTGGCAACTCACCTTAAATCGGTAAAGTTTACAGAAATTAACATCGTAGCCTACGGAACCCCAAAGGAAAATCTTGGCAACGGCATTCTCTTTGATGACGAAGAAAGAAATAGAAAAAATTGGAAAGGCGAAGCCTACGATGAAAAAGAAATTTTAGAAATTTTGAAAAATCTCTTGACAGTATAAATACAATGTGTTATACTATAAATGTCAAAAGGAAATGAACGGCGAGCGAAAGAGAGCCACGCCTTGAGCGTTAATAGTCAGTGTAAAATAATCTGGAAAAAGTTTATTTCCCTTTGACCCCTTGCGTGTGTAGCGTAATGGTAGCGCAACGGACTCTTAATCCGTGGGTTGTGGGTTCAAATCCCACCACACGCACCACAATTTACCTCCTCTCTATTTTTTGTTTCTCCTTTGCGGTGGGACCCCTAGAAGTTTCTAGGGGTCTTGCCATTTTTTTCCAAATCGGCCCGGGCGCAGTTTCCTTTTATTTCCAGCTGATTTTTTAAAAATTACTATTGACATTTTTAATTGAATGTGCTATTATTAAAATACAGAAAATAATTTTTTGAAAAGGAAAACACGAAATGACCACCATTAGAAATTTTTTTAGAATTGACAGTAAATACAAGTTTGAATGGAATGACTTGCGGGCTGGTATTACTCTTTTGAATGTCATTTTAATAATGATTTTCGGTTTATCAATTTCTTGGTTCGGTTTAGCAATAGCCATTTTCGGAATTGTGAAAGAGTTAACAGGAAATCGTAGAATTAACTGTTTGTTAATGTACCTTGCGAATTTTGCTTTGAATGTTCATTTTTTACTTATGTATTTTTCAAATTAATTTTCAAAATAGTATTGACAAACCGTTCTAAGTCTGCTATACTATAATCACAAAGAACGAAAGGAGAAAAAAAATGATGGAAGTTTTACTGGTTTGCCCCTTTTGCGGCGATGAACACTCTGTGATGGTTGAGATGGAAGACTATCTCGCTTGGCAGGACGGCGAACTCGCACAGAATGCGTTCCCCTACCTGTCCGCAACTGAAAGAGAGCAGTTAATCTCTCACATCTGCCCTGAATGTCAGGAGAAAATCTTCGGAGGTGAAGAATAATGAAAATCGTACTGAACAAAGACTATGGTGGTTTCAACCTCCCCGAAGGGTTCAAAGAACTCTACAAAATCACCACCTACGAAGAAGAGTGGAGAGTTAAGCGCACCGACGAAAGACTTATCCACTATGTAGAACTCAATGGTGGAGAACAGCCGTATGGCGTTCTCAATGTGGTGGAAATCCCTGACACTTGCACCGATTGGGAACTTGAAGACTACGACGGATTTGAGTCCATCATCTATGTAGTCGATGGTAAAATCTACCACGCTTAAACTGGGAATAATTCCCAGTTTTGCCCGGGCGCCGCAGGTAAAAATTTACAACTGAATTTTTTCAAAAAACCTATTGACATTTCCTTTTGGGTCTGGTACAATAAAATTACCAAACGAAAGGAGATTAAAAAATGAACGCAATTATTTCCATGATTTTATCTGTAATTCTTAGCCTTAACGTTTACCCTATGTGCCTTGTGGTAACTGAACTGGACTATGAAAATGAGCAGGTGGTTTTTGAAAATTCAACGGGTTTTGAATACAAAAATGATGATGGTATTGAAGACCAAGCCATTGGAGACCTTTTTGCAGCAATTATGTGGAATAACAATACCCCTTGGACTATTGAAGACGATGTAATTATTTTCGCACATTATTCAAGTTTTTCTGTAAAAGGGTATTGACAAATAGCACAAAGCGTGCTATACTATAATCACAGAAAACGAAAGGAGAAAAAAAATGAAGACAATTTCCAACTTTGAACACGACATTCTCATTAGCCTCGGTTACTTCCTTGATGTATTCAAGACCACCCTCGCTTGCTGGGAAAATGGCGAAGCCGTCACAGACATTTACGACATTGAGAGAGATGAAGACGACGACTTCTACGAACCCGATGTCGACGAAACGAATTATGACCCCTATCTCGGTTGTGATTTTTACGACTGTGGTTGTGAAGACTGTGGTTGGTAAATAAAGAAAATCGCCCCCTTTGAGGAGTAGCGATGGGGATTAGGCTCTTAACTCTGTAGGGTGAAACCTAACGCAAGCCTAATGCGACAGAGAAAGACCCCACGCTACTGGTCAAAGGGGGCGATTTACATTTTTTGGCAAGGGCGCCCGGGCGCCGCTTCCAGAAATTTCCATTTTATTTTTTCGCAAAAACCTATTGACATTTAAGATGGGGTAGTCTATAATAATAATTGTCAAGGGGCGATGAGCCAAAACAATAAACTATCACTCAAATGGAATATAATTACAAAAAAACTTTTCAAAAAAAATCTCAAAACCCCTTGACAGAAACCCCAAAGAGTGATACAATAAAGATGTCAAAAGGAAAGAGAAACCAAAAACCTCCTTAAAAAAATAAAAAATAAAAGTTTCAAAAACCTATTGACAAAGCAAACCGAAAGTGCTATAATAAAAGCACAAAGAAACACAAAAGCACACAGTTTAAGAAAGGAAAGGTGCGTACACTATGGAAAAGATTACCAAGAGAGAAATGTTTGAAGCCATCAAGGTCAAGGTTGCTGACGATAAGGCGATGGTCGCTTTCATCGACCACGAACTGGAACTCCTCGCCAAGAAGAATTCCTACAAGTCCACAAAGCCTACCAAGACCCAGGTCGCTAATGTGGCACTCAAGGCAAGAATTGCCGATGTCCTCGCTGATGGCAAGTCCTACCTCGCAAGTGATGTTCTCAAGGCTCTCAACGACCCCGAACTGTCGGGAAGCAAGGTCACCTCTATGCTCACGCAGATGAAGAACGATGGCGTAGTCGTGAGAACCGAAGAGAAGAGAAAGGCGTACTTCACTCTCGCCTAACTAATCCCAAGGTACAGGGAACGCTGAAAAGCGTTCCCTTTTTATTTTCCCTTTCCTGTAAAAATTTTCCAGCCGCCCGGGCGCCGTTTCCATTTATTTCCATCTAACTTTTTTAGAAAAAAGTATTGACACCAAAAGCAGAATAGTGTATTATAATAGTGTCAAGAGGAACGGAGAGCGAGCACGAAAAACCGTCCTTGCCCAAACTACTGACGAGTAGGGTCTAAAATAAAAAATAAAAAAAGTTTAGAAAAAGTCTTGACAACAAAGCACAGATGTGCTACAATAAAAGTGTCAAGGGGAGAGATAGCCGAGGAACTTACGAGGGCACTCAATGAGCGAAGGTTATAAGAAATCTCAAAAAAATAAAAAAACCCCTTGACACCAAGCCCAAAAGGTGCTATAATAAATGCGTAAGGTAAAGGAAATAGTCATTAAAGAAAGAGGTGTTACAAAATGACGAAGATTACCAAGAGAGAAATGTTTGAACAGATTAAGTCCCATCTGACCAACGCTGATGAAATTGCTTTCATCGACCACGAGCTTGAACTGCTTGCGAAGAAGAATTCTTACAAGAACACCAAGCCCACCAAGACGCAGATTGCGAACGAGGGTCTGAAAGAGCAGATTGCACAGGTTCTGTCCAACGCTGACGCTCCGATGACTGCAAGCGAGGTTCTCAAGGCTCTGAATGACGCAGAACTGAGTGGTTCTAAAGTCACTTCTATGCTGACGCAGATGAAGAATGATGGTAGGGTTGTCCGTACCGAGGAAAAGAGAAAGGCTTACTTCTCTATCGCCTAAAAAGTAAGGGGTGCAAAATGCACCCCTTATTTTTTTTTATCCTCTACTGTAAAAAAATGGGTGCGGCCGGACGCAAATGTAAAAAATTTACAAATGATTTTTTTCTAAAAAAGTGTTGACAAATTATTGTATAATAGTTATAATTAAATTGTAAAAAACGAAAGGAGAAAAAAACAAATGGACGCATTTTTAAGAGTTATTGGCGAATGGCTTTATCTAATGATTGATGAAAGGGCGAATGGTGCTTTAGTAAAAGTTGGCTTAACTTCAAGCACTTTAAGAAAAAGATTTACAGGGTATAGAACAAGCAACCCCTTCCTTGTTTGTGCTGGTGTATGTCAGGTTAGACGTAATCAAGACCTATACACTGTTGAAGAAATGTATCATAAGTTTATGGCAGACGATGAACATTTTTCCTACGTCTTTGGCGAATGGTATTTTATTACAGACAAAGACCTTATCAAGGACATTAAAGAAAATGGTTTTTACGCTTATAATAAGTTTGGTAAATGCCAATACCGTATTAAAGAATTAACAAGAATTAATGAAACAGTACTTGACTTGTTAGACCCTTTCTATGGTTGGGAAGATTAAAAAAATTTTCACAAACCCTATTGACAATCTAACCCCGATGTGCTATTATAATAATACAGAAAGGAGTTGATACAATGGCATTTACCCAAGAAGAACTCAAGGCTTTGGCAGAGTATGACAAGTTGGTGGACAAGGGCATTGACCTTTACCCACTCTCCAAAGACCAAGAAAAGGCGTCTAAAAAGGCACGCTCAACCTCAACAGGAGTTTACACTTTTACCAAGCGTGAACGCAAACCCAACCAAGACAAGAGGGAAATTATGGCAAAACTGCTTGAAGCGTGTGCTGAAATCGGTTGTGGTGCAGTCCTCCGCAACGAAGAAAGGGAACTGTGGTTCACCTACAACGAAAAGACTTACAAGGTCGTTCTCTCTCTCCCTCGCTCGCTTGACTAACCAACTGGCAGGATTACCAAATCCTGCCAGCCGCCCGGCCGCAAATGGTAAAAAATTCCATTTTAATTTTTTAGAAAAATCTATTGACATTTTTATTACTATTTGATACAATAAAAATACCAAAAGGAAGGAGAAACAAAATGCTTGAATTAAAAATGATGTTTGCAGTTTTGCAGATTTTAACAGGTTTGTTCTTCATTAGAGGATTTGCGGAAAAGGACACTAATACTATTGGTAAACTGTTTTGCGGTTTAGGTATGGTAGAATTTTTTATCTTTGTTTGGATAGTTGCAAACAGAAATTTTTTCTAAAAACCTATTGACAAATCTCTCTAAATGGTGTATAGTATAATCACAAAGGAGATAGATAATAATGATTAAAGACTTACGGATTGGTTTTAGCGAACCTTGGACAGGAACCTATGTAGAGGGTGTGAAGTCATTTTGGTTTGATGATGAAAGAGATTTCTGGAAATGGTTTGAAAGAACCTCCAACATTCTCGCAACAAAGTATGATAATGTATCTATTAAAGAGGTGTAGACAATGACAAAAATGAATTGGAGAGAAGAAGTCCTCGCTGGTATGGAATTAATTTCCAAAGGTTGTGCAGACAATGGTGAGTGGGGTCTGTGCAATGACTGCCCCTTTACTGCTTTCTGTGATTTCCTCTACTATGGAAATGATGGAGCAACCCCTGTGGAACTTTTCGCAAGAACTTTAGAACAGGGTCTGTAAAACTGGGAGCAATCCCAGTTTTTTCCATTGCCCGGGCCGCAAATTTTTTCACAAAAACTATTGACAAAATCACAAAGGCGTGCTACAATAGAATTACCAAAGGAAAGGAGAAAGAAAAATGTTTGAAGCAATTAACAACTGGTATTTAAGAACCGCTGACAGACTTTTGAATAAGATTATCGTCAAGTGCATGAAGAATTGCTATTTATACCCTAATGTTCTGCTTTATGGTATTTGGAAGTCTAATCCCACTTTCATCAAGTGGTTTGTGGAACACTATGACAGTGATTTTATGGAAAATTATTTAGAAAAAATCGCAAAAGGTATTGACAATT
>JAEEGL014189161.1_pt1 | contig 15279 bp, 14 predicted proteins | sample 9134231 | NCBI WGS metagenome assembly JAEEGL01 (sample SAMN16246548, study PRJNA631951) | gut metagenome | biome: gut microbiome; feature: rumen; material: fiber-attached | host: Bos | place: Iran: Karaj | collected 2018-10 | reverse complement strand
GGCAGCGCATATCATCGTTTATTTCCTGCTTGCCGCGCTCGCCTGCGGCGCGGCGCTGGCGACTTTCTCAAAAAAGCACACCGCTGCATGGGCATGCACGCTGGCGGTATGCGCCGTGATCGCAGTGGTAGATGAAATCCGCAAAGCCGCCATTCCGGGCCGGCACTGCTCGTTTGAAGAAGCCGGACTAAATGTACTCGGCTGTGTGCTCGGAGCGCTTCTGGTGCTGTTGATACGGCATCTCGTAGTCGCCAGAAAAAGCAAGCGTTCCGCATAAAAACAAAAAACAATGCCGGTACCGGCATTGTTTTTTCTTATTCCGTTTCTTTAAATCAGGCTTGTCTGCGTTACAAAGCTCATATCCAGCATCCGCTTCAATTCCTTCGGGTCGAACATCGTGCTCATCGGCTGACGGTCGTGGATGATCTTGACCGCCTGCGCAAACATCGGCGCGGCGGAAATCGTGCGGATTTTGGGAGAGGAATACCGCATATATCCGTCAACGGTATCCGTGGAAACAACGAATTCGATGGGGCTTTCTTCAATGCGCCTTACGCCCTTTTCGTTCAGGATATTATGCGACAGGCAGACGTAGATTTTCTTCGCGCCCTTGTCTTTCAGTCCATGCGCGATATCGATGATCGTACCGCCGGAAATCGAAAAATCGTCTACGATCAGGCAGTTCTTGTCCTTCACATCGCCGATGATCTCCAGGATTTTTGCGTTTTCGTCATGTCCCGAGCGCGTTTTGTCGCCGATCGCAACCGGCCTGTCCAGCTCCGTTGCGAACAGGCGCGCGCGCTTTGCAAAGCCGGCGTCGGGCGAGACGACGACCAGATTTTCATCCACAATTCCCGCGCGGCGGACGTATTCGCACAGGAGCGACTGTGCATAGAGATGATCCACGGGTTTGTTGAAGAAGCCCTGTACCTGCGGGCTGTGCAGGTCCATCGTCAGCACGCGGTCCACGCCTGCCACCTCGATGCAGTCCGCACAGACGCGTGCGCGGATGCTCACGCGCGGTTCGTCTTTCTTGTCGCCTTTTGCATATCCGAAATAAGGTATAATCGCTGTTACAGAATTCGCGCTTGCGCGCTTGAAAGCGTCGATCCAGAATAAAAGCTCTACGAGCTCGTCGTTCGGGTTTAAGCCAATCGGCTGCACAATGTACACATCTTTGTCTCGAATGGATTCGTTTACGCGGACAAATATATTGCCGTCTGAAAACACAATCGTTTCCGCATCGCCGAGCTGCGCGCCCAGAAAATCGCACATTCTCTTGGCAAATGTCTGCCCTGCCCGCCCGGCAAAGATTTTTATGATTCCCCCACCTGTGTACATAACCTTTTGTCACCTTTCCTCATTCATCACATCTGTCGGTTCGGCACAATCTGACTTATTGTGCATACACTTGCTAGTATATCTCAAACGTTCGGGCAAGGCAACAGTTTTTGCGTAATCGGAATCGTTTATCAGCGTTTACAACAATTTATAACGGCTGTCGCTTGTTACTTCCTGCAACAATATGTTATAATTTTTTATCAGATTTCAATCGAACGGAGAACGGTGTATCACGACATGGAAGGCTTGACAAATAAGTCGTTTGCAATCGGTTTGGACGTTGGCTCGACCACACTCAAATGCGTTGTTCGCGATTGTGACGAGCATATTGTATATCGTTCCTATCAACGGCATTATTCCAAAATCGCAGAGCAGACCGCAGCCGCACTGCGGCAGGTGCAGGAGCAATTTCCCGACATCGGCGACGTACAGCTATGCGTATCGGGCTCTGCGGGCATGGGCATTGCAGAGCGTTGCGGCCTGCCTTTCGTACAGGAAGTATATGCAACCCGCATAGCGGTCAGCCACTTTGCGCCCGATACGGACGTCGTGATCGAATTGGGCGGCGAAGACGCGAAAATTCTTTTCCTTACCGGCGGAATCGAAGTGCGTATGAACGGTTCCTGCGCAGGCGGTACGGGCGCGTTTATCGACCAGATGGCGACGCTTCTGGGCATAAGCGTAGACGAAATGAACCGCCTTGCCGCACAGCATGAAAAGCAATACACGATTGCCTCGCGCTGCGGCGTATTCGCAAAATCCGATATTCAGCCTTTATTAAATCAGGGCGCACGCAAGCCGGATATCTGCTCGAGCATATTTGCCGCAGTCGTCAACCAGACCATTTCGGGCCTCGCACAGGGACGTCCTATCCGCGGCAACGTGCTGTACCTCGGCGGCCCGCTCTCCTTTCTCTCTCAGCTTCGCGAAGAATTTGACCGCACGTTGAAGACCCGCGGCGTTTGCCCCGAGGACGCGCTGTATTACGTTGCGCTCGGCGCCGCGTTTGCCGCCCGCGAAAACGACGCGAAAAGTCTGGAACAAATGGCTCAGGCAATCGAGCATTACAGTGCGGATGACACGTATCAGGCTTGCGCCCCGCTGTTCACCGGTCGGGACGACTACGAAGCTTTCTCTAAGCGCCACGCACAGAACACGGTGCCTTCGATCGATCCTTCCGATTACCGCGGCCAGGGGTATTTGGGAATCGACGTGGGATCGACGACCGTCAAAGCCGTCGTCATCACCGACAGCGGCGACATGCTCTACACGCGCTATCTCACCAACAGCGGTAACCCTACGCCGATCGTGCTGGAGTTCCTGCGCGATTTTTATATGCGCTATCCGCACATTCCCATCCGTTCGAGCGCAGTAACCGGTTACGGCGAACAGCTCGTCCAATTCGCGTTCGGCGTAGATATGGGAATTGTAGAAACCATGGCGCACTTTACCGCCGCAAAAAAATTCAGGCCGGATGTGGACTTTATCATCGACATCGGCGGTCAGGATATCAAATGTTTCCAGATTCGCAACGGCGCGATCGACAGCATCTTTTTAAACGAGGCCTGCTCTTCCGGCTGCGGCTCCTTCCTGCAAACGTTCGCGAACGCTCTGGGAATGGATATTGCCGATTTTGCGCAGCTGGGACTGTTTGCGGATAAGCCGGTAGACCTCGGCTCGCGCTGCACGGTATTCATGAATTCTTCCGTCAAGCAGGCGCAAAAGGACGGCGCGTCGCTCGAAAACATCGCCGCAGGGCTTTGCATCAGCGTTGTGAAAAACGCGATCTATAAGGTGATTCGCGCGCCCTCCGCCGACAGTTTGGGAAAAAACATCGTCGTGCAGGGCGGAACGTTCCTGAACGATTCGGTGCTGCGCGCCTTTGAAATGGAACTCAACCAGAATGTCATCCGTCCGTCCATCGCCGGACTGATGGGCGCATACGGCGCGGCGCTTTGGGCGCAGGCGCATATTCCCAATGAAAGCAGCACGCTTTTAGGGCCGGATGCCCTTAAATCCTTCACACACGAAGTCAGTGTCGAGCCCTGCAAATTGTGCGCCAACCACTGCATGCTCACCTATAACCATTTCGGCAACGGACGCTCCTTTATCAGCGGCAACCGCTGCTCACGGCCGGTCAGCGATCACAATAAAAAAGCCGAAACGTACAACATGTACGATTTTAAGCTTTCGCTGCTGAAAAAATACCGGCCTGTACCCGGCAAGCGCGGCAAGATCGGGATTCCCATGGGGCTGAATATGTACGAGCTTCTCCCTTTCTGGCACACTTTCTTTACCCGTTTGGGATTTGAAGTCGTCCCCTCTCCCCTTTCAAGCCGCAAACTGTATCTCAGCGGACAGCATACCATTCCCTCCGACACGGTATGCTTCCCCGCAAAACTCATGCACGGACACATCGACGCGCTGATTAAGGCTGGCGTGCAGACGATATTCTATCCCTGCATGAGCTACAACTTCGACGAAAATCTGGGGCATAACCACTACAATTGCCCGGTCGTTGCGTATTACCCCGAAGTGATTGCGGCAAATGTACCCGAGCTGAAAAACGTTCGGTTCATTTACGATTACATTGCGCCGCATCGTAAGCGGAATTTCCCCAAGAAAATGCTGCCGATACTGCAAACCATTGCGCCGGACCTGACGCTTCATGAAGTGCGTGCCGCCGCCGCAGCGGCGGCGGACTGTTATCAGCAGCACATGCGCACCATCCGCGAACAGGGCGAAAAGTTCATCGCAATTGCGCATGAAAAGAAGCTCCCGATCATCGTTTTGGCCGGCAGGCCCTACCATTTGGATCCGGAGGTCAATCACGGTATCGACCAGCTGTTCTGCAATTTCGGCGCAGTCGTTGTATCGGAAGATTCTGTATGTACGGGTGCCGTGCGCAGACCCACCAACGTGCTGAATCAGTGGACGTATCATGCGCGTCTGTACGCCGCCGCGCACCGCATCGCCACGGAAGAGGACATGTACCTAGTACAGCTGGTATCCTTCGGCTGCGGCGTAGATGCCATCACGACCGATGAGGTGCGTGAAATCGTAGAACGTTCCGGAAATATTTACACGCAGATCAAGATCGACGAGATCACCAATCTCGGCGCCGTCCGCATTCGTATCCGCAGTCTCCTTGCTGCAACGGGACATCAGGTTTAAAGGAAGTGCACAAATCCTATGAAGGTCGATTACAATACCATACATCATGAATACACGTTATTGCTGCCGTCCATGGTGCCGTTCCAGTTCATGCTCCTAAGAAACATATTTGAGCAGTACGGCTACCGCGCGGTGCTTTTGGAGAACGAAAGCCCTGCGGTCGTCGAATGCGGCCTGAAATACGTCCACAACGACACCTGCTACCCGGCTTTGCTCGTCATCGGCCAGATGATCGACGCGCTCAACAGCGGCAAATACGATCTCGACCGTACCGCGCTGATGATTACGCAAACCGGCGGCGGCTGCCGCGCGTCAAATTATCTTTCTCTTTTGCGCAAAGCGCTCGCGCGCGCGGGTTACGGCAACATCCCCGTGTTGTCGCTCAATTTTTCCGGTCTTGAAAGAGGCTCCAGCTTCCGTTTTACACTCCCGATGCTCTTTAAAGCGCTTGCGGCGATTCTTTACGGCGACATCATCATGCTCCTTTACAACCAGACGCGTCCTTACGAGACCGAAACGGGCGCGAGTCTGAAGCTGGCAGAGGAATGGATCGAAAAGCTTTCGGCTTTATTCGTTCAGCACAAAGCGTATCAGGGGCGCAACATACGGAAAATGTTCGTGGAAATCGCGCGTTCCTTCGCGCAGATTCCCGTCAAGCGCACGGAAAAGATCAAGGTCGGCATCGTAGGCGAAATCTACGCGAAATACTCCGGCCTCGCAAACAACCATTTAGAAGATTTCCTTCTTTCGCAGAACTGCGAAGTGATGATTCCCGGCTTATTGGGCTTCGTGCAGCATTGCGTGGAAAACGCGATCGACGATCACGCGCTTTACGGCGGCGGATATCTAAAATCCGTCGGTGCGCGTATTCTCTCCAAATACTTTGACGGCTTCCTTCAGACGATGGCGGACACTGTTTCCGCATACGGGTTTGTCGGGCCGTCGACTTTCGCTCATGTACGCAAGCTGGCCGACGGCTTAATCGGACACGGCAACAAGATGGGCGAAGGCTGGCTGCTGCCCGCGGAAATGCTGGATCTTGTCGACCTCGGCTATGAAAACATCGTGTGCGTCCAGCCTTTTGGGTGCCTTCCCAACCACATCATCGGCAAAGGTATGATTCGGAAAATCCGCGCGACGCGCGAAAACGCAAACATTGTCCCCATCGACTACGACCCCGGCGCAACGCGCGTCAATCAGGAGAACCGTCTGAAGCTGATGCTCGCCGTCGCGCGCGAAAACATGCAGAAACAAAATAGTAACGCATAAACCCGCGCCGATTGACTTATCCCTAAGCATGTTTTACAATAAAATCAAAGGTATCTCATCTTATCTCTACACGTCCGTTTCATAGGGAGGTTTTGTCATGAGCTTTGTACGCGATCCAAAAATTATGTCACCTTTTTTGAGCGAGCACGACGCAGACTTTTACAACGTTCCCCTGCTAAACGTATTCTACCGCACGAAACCGGAAATCATCCGGCACGTCCTGCCGGAACCGCTTACCCCCATTGACGAGCCGTATGCGGTCGCTTTTTTCACCGATTATACGACCGTCAATTTCGGCTTCCCCTACAAAGAAGGCGGACTTCTCATTCCCTGCCATTACAAAGACGTTTACGGCTGCTACGTGCTGGCCATGCCCGTCGACGGCGATATGGGAATGGTCGCCGGGCGCGAGGGCTGGGGCTTTCCCAAAAAGATGTCCAAAATTGAATTCTACTGCGCCGGCGATTACGCTTACGGCTGCGTCGAACGGCACGGCACGCGGTTCATGGAAATCCACGCCCGTCTCGACGGCAAGCCGAACGATCCCGAACTGACGGAAGCCGTTTCCAAAATCTTCAATAAGCCCGGCGCAGACGGTTACGCGCTGAACAACTCCTTTAATTTCCGTTGGATTCCCGATGTGAGCGGCAAACGTTGGTGTCAGTTCGATCCGGAGCTAACGCTTGCGCCTTCTATCCGTAAGGCAAAGCCCGGCGTTATGGGCAGTGCGGATCTCATCTATCGTTGGTCGGCACAGGACCCGCTGGCGGAGATTGAGGTCGTCAAAGTTCTGGGGGCGACGTTCTCCGTAGCGGAACACATCTCTCTGCAAAAGGGCGGCGTACTCGCTACCGTCGATCCCGATGCTTTCCGTCCGTACGCCTTCCGTGGCTGGGACATTCCGATGGTACTGGAAAATCCCTACAAATAAGGAGCAGCGTATGAGACGTTTGGAAAACAAGATCGCAGTAATCACAGGTTCCAGCTCCGGCTTCGGTCGGGAAATCGCCCTCGGTTTTGCTGCCGAGGGCGCAAAGATTGTTTGCGCGGATATCCAGCCCTCTCCCGGCACATACGCAGTCAAGTACCCGGATGAGAACACGGATGCCGTTATTCGCAGGCTCGGCGGAGAAGCGGTCTTTACCGCTTGCGATGTGACCTCTTCCGACAGCGTCGCCGCGCTCATTCGAACCGCAGTGGAAACATACGGCCGGATCGATACGCTCGTAAACAATGCGGGCGTCGGCCCGCGCTGGGCGCGCATCGACGAGCTGGACGATGACGAATGGGAACGCGTGATGGGCGTCAACGCAAAGGGCGTATACAACGGCTGTATGCACGCCATTCGTCAGTTTCTTAAGCAGGGAATAGGCGGAAATATTGTAAATATCTGTTCCGTCGGCGGCGTGCGCGCTCTGAGGATGGAAACGGTGTATTGCGCTTCAAAGGGCGCGGTTGCGAACATGACGCGCACGATCGCGATCGATTATGCAAAAGACAAAATTCGCGTCAACGCCATCTGCCCGTATTTTTGCCGTACCGGCATGACGAACGAGGCGTTTGAACACGAAACAATGCACGACACCGTAGCTTTCGGAACGCCCATAGGACGCTGGATGGAACCGGAGGAGATTGTAGGGCCGGCGCTGTTTTTGGCGTGTGATCGCGAATCTTCCTATGTGACCGGACATATGCTGATGGTCGACGGCGGCTCGACCGCCCGTTAAACAATTGATCCGCAGGCAAAAAAGCATCCGCGGCGTTTTGCCACGGATGCTTTACATTGCAGCGGAAAACGGCTGTTTTCCTGGTATATTCCTGTTTCCGAATCAAACGAACTGCGATATGTAGCGGAACAGATTTTCATACATGATTTTCCGGATGTCCTCCTGCGAGAAGCCCGACTGCTCCAGCGCATAACACAATTTCGGAAAATCGCCGCTGTGCTGCAGATCCAACGGATAACGGTTCATCCCGTCGAAATCGGAACCTATCGCGCAGCTGTCGATGCCGCCTACCCGCACGACGTGTCCGCTTTGCGCCACCATGTCACGGATGCAGGCGCGTTCATTCGCCGTCAACTGCTTGTCATAAAAGTTTATTCCCACCACGCCGCCGCGTCGTGCAATCTCTGCAATGTGCTCATCCGTCAGCGAACGGGGCGATTCAAACGCCACGCGCGCGTTTGAGTGCGAAGCGAACGGCGGTCGGTCGGCCACCTTCAGCACATCGTCAATGCTCGCGTCGCTCAAGTGCGAAATATCCACGGCCATGCCCAGCTCGCACATCTCTTTCACGACGTCTTTTCCCAAGGACGTCAGTCCTTTTTTTTGCGACTGCATCGCGGCGCCCGCCAGTTCGTTATTAAAATTCCACGTCAGCGCCATCGCACGCACACCCAGCCGATAAAACATGCGCAGCACTGCGAGGCTTCCCTCGATCGCCTCGCCGCCTTCGATGGTCAGAACCGTAGCGATCCGATCCCCCGGCACAAAATCTGCATGCAGAGGAATCAGCTCGTTTTTATAGCATTTATGCATCGAATGGTACGCGTCGATCATGGACAGGCATTGCTGCAAAGGCGGCATTTTCTGCGCCATATCGATCCACGCGGCAAAAAACTGCAGCGCCACATGCCCTTCCCGCAGCCGTTCCAAAGTGAGATTCTGACGCCCAACGGGTTTATCAAACGCATACCGTTCATTTACCACGCCGTAAAGATAATCGCAGTGTCCATCCGCAACGGGATAAGGAATTTCGCTGGCGTCAGAAAACAAGGGCATGCACTCGCACACCCTTGCAGTTTTTCTGAAAATACTTCCCCTATTACTTCGCATAATCGATCGTACGCGTTTCGCGAATAACATTCACTTTGATTTGTCCCGGATACTCCAATTCGCTTTCAATGCGCTTCGCGATGTCTCTTGCCATCACGATGGTATCCGCATCGTTTACGCATTCGGGTTTCACGACAATTCGCACTTCTCTTCCCGCCTGTATCGCGTAAGAAGAATTTACGCCCTCAAAGCTGTTGGCAATCTCTTCCAGCTTTTCCAAACGCTTGATGTAGTTCTCCAGTGTCTCTCTGCGTGCGCCGGGACGCGCTGCCGAGATAGCGTCTGCCGCCTGTACCAGCACCGCTTCGACCGTGTTCGGATCAACGTCGCCATGATGCGCCATGATCGCATGCACAACCTGATTGTTCTCTCTGTACTTCTTTGCAAGGTCCGCGCCGATCTGGGTATGCGGTCCTTCGACCTCATGGTCAATGGCTTTGCCGATATCGTGTAAAAGACCTGCACGTTTTGCCAACGCCACGTTTGCGCCCAATTCTGCCGCCATTATTCCGGCCAAATGCGCAACCTCGATGGAATGCTTCAGTACATTTTGTCCGTAACTGGTGCGGTACTTCAGGCGACCCAGTATACGTACCAATTCATGGTGCAGGCCGTTGACGCCGACCTCCAGAACCGCCTGTTCGCCGGCTTCGCGGATCTGCGCATCGACTTCCTTCCGCGCTTTTTCAACCATTTCTTCGATGCGCGCGGGGTGAATGCGGCCGTCGAGTATAAGTTTTTCCAGAGCAATTCGCGCGACCTCGCGGCGAACCGGATCAAAGCCCGACAGAATGACGGCTTCCGGCGTGTCGTCGATAATCAGGTCTACGCCCGTGGCCGTCTCCAACGCCCTGATGTTGCGGCCTTCGCGGCCGATGATACGGCCCTTCATTTCGTCGGTAGGCAACGGCACGACGGAGACTGTCGTTTCCGCCACATGATCCGCAGCATAGCGCTGTATGGCCAAAGAAAGAATATACTGCGCACGCTTATCCGCTTCTTCTTTTGCGCGCGTTTCGATCTCACGCGCTAGGAGCGCAGCTTCGCGTTTCGATTCCTGTTCGACATTGTGCCGCAATATTTCCTTAGCCGTTTCCATAGAAAGGCCGGAAATCTGCTCAAGCTGCGTCAATTGCTGATCGCGCAGCGACTGCGCTTCCTGCTGCAGCGAATCGATCGACTTTTCTCTTTCTGCTAAAGCGACATCCCGTTGCTCCAGGCTGTCCAGCTTTTTTTCAAGCGTTTCCTCCCTTTGCAGCAAACGCCGCTCAGAACGCAACAAATCGTTCCGGCGATCGCGCAACTCTTTTTCGTTGTCGCTGCGGATCTTCAGAACGTCTTCCTTTGCTTCCAGTATTTTTTCTTTCTTGATATCTTCCGCACGTTTCTGTGCGTCATCCAGCATCTTTCGTACGGCGTCTTCCGCCTTTGCAATTTTAGCTTCCGCGATATTTCTTCGATAGAAATATCCGACCACTAAACCCAGCGCAATCGCAACTACGCCAACGACAATCGGTATAATAACATCCACGTGAATGAAACCTCCAAAAAAATATATGTAAATAACCGTGCACCGTTAAGCAGGCCGGTTTGCATTGCAGGCTACCATAATGATGAAAACACAAGTGGAGGGCTGCAAAACTGACAATTATGTTTTATTCTAACGCTTTACCGTAAAGTTGTCAAGCCAGCTTTGTGTCATACGACGCACATAAACGGGAATCATGCCTGCGAATTTTCGGGTTTTTTGAAGATATTTTGTAAAATGGCCGCAGCAGCGCCGCAGAAAAACCCCAATGCCACATCGGCAAGCAGTGTAAGCTTCAATGAAAACGTGCTTTGCGCAATCGAAAACGCCACAAAAGATATCAAAATATACAGTCCGCCCGACACGCCTGCCCACAGCCACGACCTGCTTTTTTTGAGACGCCTCGCCGTAATCCATCCCGCAACCAGCGCGCATATTCCCTTTATCAAGGTATTTGCCACCGCTATGCTGCCGTCCTGCATCCAGCGCATCTTCAGCAGCAACGAAAAAAGAAGCACAAAAACAACTGTGATCACGCAGGCCAGCATCGCGCCCTTACAACAGGCGAGAAACGGTTTCTGCGCGGCGTTTTTTCTTCTTCTGACGTTGTGTTTCATGATTTGCGTCCCCCTGTCCGTTCACTTGGATGATGGTTGACACAAATTATGCTTTTCAATAGGGAAATATGCCAATACAGATAAACTGTATTGGCATATTCAATAGTGCTCTTTTATCAGGTATCTTTAACTTCTTCTGTGATACGGTTCTCCACCGGAGAGTCCTCAACCGTCGACACCGCGCCGCGTGCAAATACAAGTCTGACCTTGTCCGGTCCCACAATCAACGTGATCACGTCGTCCTTAACCGAGCCGACCGTACCGTAAATCCCGCCAACCGTGCGCACACGATCGCCCGGCTTCAGGGAGTTCAGCATGTTCTTGACTTTCTTATCCCTGCGCCGCTGCGGAATAATCATGACCGCAAACATTACGACCACAAGAATAATCAAAATACCCGGGCCGGAAATCAACTGGGTAAAAAAGTTAGAAACAGGAACTTCCGAGGCTTCCGTCGTTGTCGTTGTCGTAGTAGTATCTGCCGCAGTCGTATTCGCCGCAGTAGTGGAACCCGCTGCGCCGGCAGCATCAGAGCTCAGCAACACAACGCCAGAGCTCGTCAATTCAACTCCTGAGTTCATCCGTTTACCTTCCTTTTCTCATATCAATTCGCAATTCAGTGTATATCAAACTTCACTGCTCGTCAAGTGGCTTTGCTGACACAGTGTGTCAGAATTGAAAAACTTCTGGGAACGAAACGGAAAATCACCGTTTCGGACGCGCCCGATACTTTTCGACCAGCTTTACCGGGTTATATGAGAGCTTCGCCTTGCGCATACCTGCCAAGCCCATGTCTTCTTCCCGGTTAATCCATTTCATGTCTTTCCACGCATGCTGTGCAAACTGCTGATTGATCACTGCGTACAGGCCGTTATAGGCAGCATCCGCTTTTTCGACATGAATCAGCGCCATATCCTCTTTCAACTGCTCTCCCAGCGAAAATGCACACAGTTTATTGTTGACGAAAATGCCTCCGCCCTGTACGCCCAGCGGCTCCATGTTGGGAATCATAAACCTGATTGCCTGCATTTCGCCCGCAATGCCCGGCTGATCGGGGTCTTTCCCCTTCAGCCAGTTTTCGCAAATCTCGATACACGCATCGTACATGTCTGCCGTCAGCGGCCGATACTCATGTGAATAAACGGACGAAAACTGGTTGATATGGTTGCGTTTGGAATGAAACTTCTTTCCGCGCAGCGTAATCAGGTCATCCGCCGAATAAACATAATCAAACATATCGCGCTCCGCCTCGAGCTGAAACCCGGGGCACTGTTCTTCAAACATCCGCTTAAACGGCCCGGTAATGCACCGAAATACGGGAAGCACGCCTTCCTTCCAGATGAAATGTTCAATCGCTACGGCTACCGCACGCATATAATCGCACTCAGGATCTTTCGGTACCGGCGCAAACATAAACGGCGGGTAGTCTCCAAACTGTAAACGCGTATAGAGTACATCTTCATATTCCGCGACTTTGATTCTGCCGCCCAGGCCCCAGATAATATAATATGTAAAAGACGATTCCGAATTTTCTAATTGGTATGGTTTATTATACGCATCGATCCATGCTTTATCCGCTAATGTAACTTCCCGGAAATCCAACTGCATAGCATTACCTCCATGTGTTTCTATTGTAAACAAAATCGCAACACATGCAAATATTATTTTTAATGATTCCCCTTTTTCCCTCACAAACTAAGAAAAATACAGCGCTGAAAGGAGTGCTTTCTACATGCGCATTTGGAAATGGATCGCTTCCGCAGCAGCCATTATTCTATTGGGCACCATATTGCATTTTGTTTACGAATGGACGAACGGCGCGGGGTTCGTCTCGTGGTTTGCGCCCGTCAACGAAAGCGTCTGGGAACATATAAAGCTTGTCGTTTTTCCGATGCTGCTTGTGAACATGGTCATTGCAGGATTCCGAAGAAAGCCTGTTTCTCTGGTCGTTTGCGGCATCGGAAAGGGAATTTCCCTGACCTGCATCGGCATATTGTTCGTACACTATTTCTGTACCGGCGCGCTTGCCATCGCCGACCCGAAGATCATCGACGTTGTACTGTATGTTATAGCCGTCGGCATTGTCCAATGGGTCGCGCTCCATACCACCGAACATCGTCCGTCCCGCGCATGGGTGTGGCTGTACGCGTCTGTCATCGGGCTTTGGATAGCCGCTTGCATCATTTTTACATATTGTCCGCCTCACATTCCGCTCTTTTTGGACAGTAAAGCCGGATTCTACGGCATACCCGGGCACATGTAGCGCGGCTAATGCATACCATACCATAGTTTGAAGGTATGGAGGTTTTAAATCCATGAGAAAGCCGCTTGCAATGCTTTTGGTATTGGCAATGTGCGTCTGTTTGCTGGCCGGATGTCAGCAGGAGCCGCAGCTTACGCCGGTAAAGCTCAACGAGGTTACACGTTCGGTATTCTACGCGCCGCAGTATGTCGCCCTGTCATTGGGGTACTTTGAAGAGGAAGGCCTGGATGTGGAGATCATCACCGGCGGCGGGTCGGATAAGACTATGACTGCGCTTCTGTCCGGTCAGGCCGACATCGGTTTGATGGGCCCGGAAACCGGAATTTACGTCGTCAATGAAGGCAAGGAAGATCATCCGATCGTGGTCGGTCAGCTCACAAAACGCGACGGTTCTTTTTTGGTAGGGCGTGCGGATGAGCCCGACTTTACCTGGGAAGGGCTGCGCGGCAGTACCATCATAGGCGGGCGCAAGGGCGGCATGCCCTGCATGGCGCTGTTGTACGTATTGAAGCAGCACGGCCTGACGCCCGGCACAGACGTCGAAGTCATCGACAGCATCCAGTTCAACTTGATGGGCGGTGCGTTTGAAGGCGGCGAAGGCGACTACGTGACGTTGTTTGAGCCTACTGCCAGCCTGTTCCAAAACGAAGGCAAGGGATATATCGTCGCAAACGTCGGCGAAGCTTCCGGCGAAATTCCCTATACGACATACATGGTGGCGCCAAGCATGCTGAAAGAAAAGCCCGAGCTGGTAGAAAGTTTCCTGCGTGCCATATACAAAGCGCAGCAGTGGATCGTGACCGCGACGGATACGCAGATCGCGGAAGCCATGCAGCCGTTCTTCCCCGATGCGACGATCACAATGCTGGAATATGTCGCAAGGAGTTACCGCGCTACCGATTCGTGGAAAACGGATCTCGTGCTCTACGAAAAGGATTTCGAGCACATGCAGGACATCATCGAATCGGCGGGCGAATTAAAAGCGCGTGTATCCTTCGACGAATTGGTCGACAATACCATCGCGCAAAAGCTTCTAGACAAATAATGTGATTTTGCAGGGCGCGCCGATAAACGGCGCGCCCTGTTTTTTAGGTTCTGCGAAAAAGAAAAAAGCCTCTCTGCCAAAAGTCAGGAGACTTTTCTAACATATTTCCTCGGGAATTAAGGAATTCACTGAGCCGCGCTGCGTTTGATCGCCAGCTGCGCTTTTTTGCGGTTTGCCGCGTTTTTATGTAGCACACCTTTGGTCACAGCCTTATCGACCGTGCTGACGGCCTTGATATACGCCGCGTCCGTAGCTGCCGTATCGCCGGAGGCGATTGCCTGATCAAAACGCTTGATAGAAGTCTTCATAGCAGACTTAACCATACGGTTGCGCAGATTCTGCTTCTCCGTGATACCAACCCGCTTGATAGCAGACTTGATATTTGCCAAAACATTCACCCCCTGCTCATTGATTAATGCATTCTTTGTCTCAAACACACAGGATTATACCACGTATGTCCGAGCGATGCAAGAAAAAAATGCGTGCATTTTTGCCCATTTTTTGAGCAATGCGAGATCGCCTCTGAACAGCATCCTTGTCGTTCATGCCGCTTCTTCCTGCGCCTGTAAACGCCGGTTACGGAAATACAGGCAAAGATCGATCGTGACCATCACGAAATTCAGCACATAAAAAATGAACACATACGTGATATTGTCTGTAATAAGTTTTGCCGTAATACCACACGCATAACCAAAAAGGATGAAAATCAAAAACGGCAGGCTTTTCCCCTTCGTCGATTTCGATTTCGCGGATCGATAGATCGAGAACGGCCACGATATGCCGAAGCTTACGACCATAGCGGCTTCCAAAATCTGCGCAATTTCAAACATGCTTCTTCCTCCCGTCTGTTCAAGAACTGTTGAGAACAGTATAAATGCAAAATTCAAAATATAAAAGCCTATTGAAGAAGAAAAAGATATTCCACTGCCGCAATTGCGCGTTGCAACTTCTGCAAAATCATGGTATGATATTCAAAATCATATGTGTGCGTTTCTAATGAAGTTTAAAATGATCATGTGGTAAAAAAACAAGGAGGCAAGCAAATGACACTCAAGGACATCAAAAAGGTCGCATGCGTCGGCGCCGGCGTCATCGGTGCGAGCTGGGCAACCGGTTTCTGCAAAGAAGGCTATCCCGTCAACGTATACGAAATCAACGACGCGCAGGTGGAAGCTGCCAAGAAGAAGATCGACACTTTCCTGCAG